>Ga0207797_1000321_pt1 | contig 36722 bp, 25 predicted proteins | sample PRCRCaboRojoPR_6_FD_187275 | JGI IMG/M metagenome (GOLD analysis project Ga0207797, IMG submission 187275) | Marine sediment microbial community from Cabo Rojo, Puerto Rico - PR CR 10% Liquid 1 (SPAdes) | ecosystem: Environmental > Aquatic > Marine > Coastal > Sediment | place: Cabo Rojo, Puerto... | reverse complement strand
CCATCGCGGCACAGGCCAGAGAGACAGCCAACGGCTCAGTATTCGATCCTTGAAGGATCCTGAGCTCGAATGCCAGGAAGGGCTCCTGGAGGTTCAAAGCCCCGCACCATATGGAACCAAGCGAGGCGCCTAGGCCGAAACGTACAAAAAATCAACAGCTTGGAGCACTTTTTTCATGTAAAAACCTGAGTCCCTCTTGGAACATATGGCGCGGCTGTCTTTGACAGACCCAATCCGTTGCCGAGTTCCAGAGAGCCGATCGGATATTCTCCATGGCCATTCGAAGCATCCGCATCTTGCCACCAGAGCTGCAGAATCAGATCGCCGCAGGTGAGGTGGTCGAGCGGCCGGCCAGTGTGGTGAAGGAGCTTGTGGAAAACGCCCTCGATGCATCCGCCGACAGGGTTCAGGTCAGCATCGAAGGCGGCGGGCAGAGCCTCATCCATGTCCAGGATAACGGAGAAGGGCTGAGCAGCGAGGAGATCGACCTGGCCTTGACCAGACACGCCACGAGCAAGGTCAGCTCCCTGGAGGATCTGCAACGCATTGCCAGCTTCGGCTTCCGCGGCGAGGCCCTTCCGAGCATCGCCTCGGTGTCCAGGCTCGATATCGCCTCGGTCAAGCGGGGGAACGATCAGGGCAGCCGAATCCGCGTCGAGTTCGGCCAAACACTGGAGCACAAGCCCTTCCCCCTTCGGGAAGGCACCAGAATCGAGGTCCGCGATCTGTTCGTGAATACCCCGGCCCGGCTGAAGTTCTTAAAAAAGCAGGCCACCGAGCAGAAGAAGTGCCAGGAGATCATGCAGCGCTTCGCCCTGGCCAATCTGGAAGCAGCCTTCGAGTATACCGCCGGAGGGAGGCGCATCTTCTGCTTGGAACGGGGCCAGACCCTGCAGGAGAGATTGGCCGCCTTCTGGCCCCCGCAGGTCGTGGAGCCCCTTTTGCCTGTAGCCTGGGAACAAGACGGGGTGGCCATCAGTGGATTGACCGGGAGCCCGCAGACAGCCCAAGGCAGGAGCGACAGGATCCTCTTTTTCGTCAACCGGCGGCCGGTGCAGGACAAGGTCCTGCTCTCCGCGGTTCGCCAGGCCTACTCCGGCAAGCTCCTGTCCCGCGAGTACCCGCAGGCAGTGCTCTTCCTGGAGCTCCCGCCGGAGGAGATCGACGTCAATGTCCATCCGGCCAAGACCGAGATCCGCTTCCGGGACGAGCAGCACGTCTTCGCCTCGGTACACCGGGCCATCAGCCAGGGCCTTGGCGGGCTTGGCAGCGGGCCTCCTTCCCGGCAAGGCCAGGACCGCATGGACGAACCTGCTTTGCCTTCAGCTCGGCTCCAGCGGCTTCTGGACGAGGCAGCTGGGGCGGCCTCTGAGGCCGTGACCAAGCAAGGAGAGTCGCCGTCTGGAGGGAGGCAGGTCAGCCAGGCTCCTTACGCCGTTGCCGATGAAAGGGACAGCCATGACTGGTCCGTCATTCACGAGGGCCGCGGCCAGCCGATCAACCAGGGCTCCTGTGCCTACCTCGGCCAAGTCGGCCAGAGCTACCTCCTGATCCGTCAGGACGATTCGCTGCTCATCGTCGATCAGCATGCCGCTCACGAGCGGATTCTCTACAACGGCCTGAAGGATGACGACCAGGCGGCTTCCGTCCAGACCTTGGCCCTGCCCCTGGAGCTGAGCCTGCATGCTTCTGAGCAGGCCGTGTTTCAGGAGATTGCTCCGCAGCTGGCCAGGCTCGGCTTCCTCTACGACTGGCCCGGATCCGAGGTGGTCTATATTCGAGGCATCCCCGCCTTTCTCAGCTCCGGAGAAGCCAGGGACTTTCTGCGCACAGCCCTGACCGAGGGCAGCAGGGACTTTGACCAGCTCTGGACCCTGTTGGCCTGCAAGCGCGCCGTCAAAGCCGGTGACACCCTCACCGACGACGAGGCCCGGCAGCTGCTGGAAACCTGGCTGGCCGGACCGGATCGGGAGTACTGCCCCCACGGCCGGCCTGTGGCGGTCCGCTTTACCGGCCGGGATCTGGATAGGCTCTTCAAACGCTAGGAACCGGCGAGGCTGCCCGCCCCGAACGTTTAAAGAGTACAAAAAAAGGCCGGGCCATGCCCGGCCACGTCAAAGCCATAGAAGCCGGAAGGCCGCAGGGCAAAATGCCCTGCGGCCTTCCGGCTTAGGCGATGCCCAGGGTGTACTTGAGCGATCGCAGGGTGTTGCGCATAAGCATGGTGATGGTCATCGGCCCGACGCCGCCCGGAACCGGAGTGATGGATCCGGCGATCTCCGAGGCCTTGTCGAAATCCACATCGCCTTTCAAGATGGGGACCATCTTGTTGGGGTCCTTCTTGCTCGGCTTCTCCCCGACTCTGTTTACGCCCACGTCAATGACACAGGCCCCGGGCTTGATCCACTCAGGCTTGACCAGACCGGGCACGCCGGCGGCCACTATGAGGACGTCCGCCCGCTTGCAGTGACCTTCCAAGTCCTTCGTTCCGGTATGGACCACGGTTACCGTGGCATTCGCCCCAGGCCCTTTCTGGAGCATCATATTGGCAATGGGCTTGCCCACGATATTGGAGCGGCCCACGACCACAACCTCAGCGCCCTTGGTCTCGACACCGGCCCGAATGATCATCTCTTGAATGCCGGCCGGGGTGCACGGCGGGAACTTGACCTCATCCCCGCCGATCATCAGCCGACCGACATTGACCGGATGGAAGCCGTCCACATCCTTGTCCGGATCAATGGCGTTGAGGACCTTCTTCTCGTCGATATGCTTGGGCAGGGGCAGCTGGACCAGAATGCCGTGGATGGAATCGTCCTTGTTATACTTGTCGATCAGGCCGAGGAGCTCCTCCTCGCTGAGGTTTTCTGGTTGGGTGTCCTGCACCTCTTTGAAGCCCAAGCGGTGGGCTGTCTTGATCTTCAAGGAGACATAAGACTGTGAGGCCGGATTCTCGCCGACCAGAATGGTGACCAGCCCCGGCACGACACCGTGCTTTTCCTTGATCTCCTCCACTTCCTTGCCGATCTCCTCCAGGATCTCCTCGCGGATGTCTGTCCCTTTAATGAGCTTGGCTGTCATACGGCAACTCCTTGGTTGTATGGTTTGCACTCAGAGGCCGGCCTTCTGGGGCCGCTGACCGGCCAGAGCCGGTCCATGGTACTCGGCATACTCCCCGAGATCCTCCTCGATGCGCAGAAGCTGGTTGTACTTGGCCAGCCGATCGCTGCGGCTCAGAGAGCCGCTTTTGATCTGCCCGGCGTTGACGGCCACGGCCAAGTCGGCGATAAACGCGTCCTCAGTCTCTCCGGAACGATGGGATATGACCGTGGTATACCCGCTCTTTTTGGCCATTTCAATAGTTTGCAGGGTTTCGCTGAGTGTGCCGATCTGATTGAGCTTGATCAGTATGGAGTTGGCCACACCGGCTTCAATGCCCTTGGCCAAGATGACCGGATTGGTCACGAAGATGTCGTCGCCGACGAGCTGGGTGCTCCGGCCGAGCTTGTCCGTGAGTGCCTTCCAGCCGTCCCAGTCCTCCTCGGCCAGCCCGTCTTCAATGGAGAGTATGGGATAGTTGGTGCAGAACTCGGTATAGAAATCAGCCATCTCCTGGGCGGTCATCCGCTTGCTCTCGCCGGCCAGCACGTACTCGCCTTCGGAGTAGAACTCCGAGGCTGCGGCATCGATGCCCAGGGCGATGTCTTTGCCCGGAGCGTAGCCGGCCTGCTCGATGGCCTTGACGATCAACCCGAAGGCTTCGGCATGGCTCTTCAGGTTCGGGGCGAACCCCCCTTCGTCTCCCACAGAGGTGCTGTGCCCATCCTTGGCCAATATGGATTTGAGGGCCTGAAAGGTCTCCGCGCCCATGCGCATGGCCTGGGAAAAATCCCCGGCTCCCACAGGAAGAATCAAAAACTCCTGAATATCCAAGTTGTTCGAGGCATGAGCCCCCCCGTTGATGATGTTCATCTGCGGGACAGGCATCAGCCGGGCACCGACACCGCCGATATACTGATACAGGGGCTGATTCAAGAAGCTGGCCGCTGCGCGAGCCACGGCCAAGGAAACTCCCAGTATGGCGTTCGCTCCAAGGTTGCTCTTGTTCTCGGTCCCATCGAGCTCAAGGAGCATATGATCGAGCTCGATCTGCCTGAGGGCATCGAGCCCGATGATTTCCGGGGCCACGAGCTCCCTGACGTTGTGGACTGCTTGACGAACGCCTTTGCCGTTGTATCTGCCGCTGTCCTTGTCCCGAAGCTCCAAGGCCTCTCGAGAGCCGGTCGAAGCCCCGGAAGGCACAGCGGCTCTCGCCTGGACTCCGGACTCAAGCTCGACCTCGACCTCGACAGTCGGGGTCCCCCGTGAATCGAGGATCTCGCGAGCTCCCACATAGACGATCATGCTCATGGCTGCCCTCCACGGTGAGCCGGGCTGAGACGCTGCAGCGATCCAACACGGCCCTGTTGTAGACGCAATGTCTGTTTTCAAGCTCCTGTCACAATGATTGGCCAGAAGGCCTAGCGCCGTTGCTCCCCAGCTGTTCGACCCTCCTCCAAAAACCCGTACATCAGAAGCAGCCCCTGCATGAGGAGATCCGGCCTGACCTCCTGAAGGCATGCGCTGACCGGCTGAACCCGCGCGGCGTAGCCGCCGGTGCCGACCACAGTGATCTCGCCGCGGAGCAGCCCCTGCAAGCGATGGCACAAGCCGTCGATCATGGCCGCGAAGCCGTATATGAAACCGTGGCTCATGCTCGTAGCCGTGTTGCGCCCGATGATCAGGTCCGAGCTGTCCAGCTCTAGGCTGATGCGGGGAAGCTTGGAGGTTTGCCCGCCCAGAGCCTGGAGGGATGAAAATATGCCCGGGCAGATCAGGCCGCCGAGATACTGCCAGTCCTGAATGCATTCCAGGGTTGTGGCCGTGCCGAAGTCGACGACCAGGAGCCCGGGGCTGGAAAAAAGCTCCCTGGCGGCATAGGCCGTGACCAGCCGGTCCGCCCCGACCTCTGACGGGTTGTCATAGGCGTTCTGGAGGGGCACCTCAAGGCTGTCGGGGACGAAGTAGACAGGGCAGTCGGAGAACTTTTCCCCGGCACGGCGAACCGCCGAGTCCAAAGGCGGAACCACCGACGAGACCATCCAGGCGGACACCGCCTTTGGGGATATCTGCTCATGCCGGCAGATGTCGGTGATCTTCAGCCCCAGGGTATCTGCGGTCTCTGTAAGGGAGCTGGGCAGGACATAGGACGAGCGGATGCTCCCAAGCACAGCCAAGCCGACCTTGATGTTGGTGTTTCCCACATCGATAAGCAGAACCGGATCCACAGAAGCCATGCTCTCCTCGCCGCAGCTGACGACCGATGAAAAGGAATCTCCACTGCCTATAGCATTGCAGCCTGGTCCAGGCAACAGTCGCGGCAGCAAAATCAACAATCCTGAAACAGCTCGGCGATAATGGCATTGCTGACCACCATGCCTGGCCGGGTCAGCCAGATTCGTCCTCTGCTGAACCCGAGCAGCCCGGAGTCAGCCAGTTGGTTCAGAAAGCCGGCGTGTCCATCGAGGAGGTTCCGGCCGGTTTGCCGCCGGTAGGCATCCAAATCCAGTCCTTCACTGAGTCGGAGCTGAAGCATGGCCCTCTCGTTGGCCAGCTCGCCGGGACTCAGCGTCTCCCAGGAAGTGAACCCTTGTCCGGACTCCATTCCGGCTGAGAACTCGACAAGACTCTTTGGATTATACCGCCGTTTGCCCTTGCGAAAGGAGACCGCTGCCGGGCCGAGGCCGAGATAGTCGAAACCATGCCAGTAGCCGAGATTGTGACGGCACCTGTACCCACTCCGGGCGAAGTTGGAGATCTCGTACTGCTCAAACCCGCATTCATTCAGGTAAGCTGCGCCATGGAGGAACATGGCTGCTTGCTCTTCATCCTCCGGCAATTGGGCTCGCCCTGAGCGAATCCAATCCAGGAGCCTGGTGCCGGGCTCAGGAGTGAGCGCATAGCAAGAGAGATGGGACGGCTCGAGTCTCAAGGCCTGCTCGAGCTGACCGACCCAGGACAGGGCCTCCTGTCCGGGAAGGCCAAAGAGCAGGTCCAGGTTGAGGTTGTCGAAACCGGCCTCCTTGGCCGCCTGCGCCGCTCTCACGCCCTGCTCAGCGGAATGCCGGCGTCCGAGAAAGTGGAGGTCGGCATCGCTCAGGCTCTGCAGCCCCAGGCTCAGCCTGTTGACACCAAGGCTTCGAAGGGCCCTGAAGGCCTCGAGGCTGCTGGAGTCAGGATTGGCCTCCACAGTGACCTCCATTGCCTCGGAGCAGGCAAACCTCGAGAAGACCTTGTCCATGAGCTTCGACATTGCCGACAGGGGCATTAAGCTTGGCGTTCCGCCGCCAAAGGACAGGGAAACGACTGTGCTGTCCCGCTCCTCCTGGGCAAGGCAATCGATCTCTTGGAGGACAGCCTGGAAATACACCTTCCAAGCCTCTGCAGTGAACGGCAGCGAAAAAAACCCGCAATAGGGGCATTTGCTGCGGCAAAAAGGGACATGGACATATACAAGGATCTCCGAGGAGCCCGGGTCCTCAGGCATAACGGCTCACCTCCCGCAAGTGGTTGCTGGTGGCCATGCTCTCCTCCTCTGTCTGAACTGGGCAATTCGGCTCCCCCTGTTTCGCTCCAGGGTGCCGGAACCCGTAAGGGCTTCAAAAAGGTCTGAGCTGTGCAAAACCATGGCTTCCGACGAAAGGAGACCTCGGCATGGGCTGCTCCAAGGCTTCCTATCTCCCGTCCAGCTTCCGCCCACAGGCCTGGTCATGGTCTCGCCCGCGAGCCATCTGCCCGAAAGCCCTTTTATTTCGATACAATATCTGCTAGCCTCCTTTCGGCAGTGCATCCGGCATAAGGAGCTCAGCTGCAATCTCTGATCGGCTTGGCCTTGACCGACCGGACGGTGAGAAAATGGCTTGACCACCACAGGCTATCCCTGGAACGGCCAACAAGCAGGAGGAAAAGCATGAGCAGAGTCGGCATTGTTACGGACAGCACCGCAGACCTCCCTGCAGAGCTCATCGACAAGCACCAGATTCACGTTCTCCCCGTAAGCATCCAGCTCGACGGACAGACCTATCGCGATCGCATCGATCTATCCGGGCGCACCTTCTACAAGACCTTTGATCAGCACGAATCCATCAAATCCAAGCCAGTATCGTACGAGGACTACGCCCTGAAGTACAAGCAGCTGGTCAACCTCTACGATGCGCTGATCATGATTCACTGCTCGGCTGAGCTCAGCGAGACGTATAGTCACGCCATGCGTGTTCACCAGGATTTCGGCCAATCGCACGGCTGCCGGGTGGCCCTGTTCGACTCCCGGCAATGCGGCCTCGGTTTGGGACTCATTGTCATGAACGCGGCCCGAGCCGCCCTTAAAGGATACAGCTTCACCGATATCTCCGGGCTCGTTCGCCGCAATATAGCCAACACGGCCACCTTCTTCGGCGTGCCCAGCCTTCGCTACCTCCGCAGGGGCAAAAAGATCAGCGGCCTGAAGTCGTTGCTCGGATCAGCCATGCGCGTCAAGCCGATTCTTTCCATCGAAGACGGCTCGATTGTCGTCAAAAGCAAGCTGTTCGGCGAGCATCAGAACATGCTCCTGGAGATGTTGGACCATATCGAGGAGGACATCGGTGGGAGCCGAATAAGCCTGGGCATATCCCATGCAGAGGCGCCCGAGCAGGCGGAAGAGCTTAAGCAAGCCATGCTCAAGCGTTTCGATTGCCGGGAAGCCATTGTCTCCTATGTCGGACCGTCCATCGGGCTGAACACCGGTCCGCAAGCCACGGGCATCATGTACTGCAAAAGCCCCTGAGACGCGCCAGCTTGGCTTTTATCTGACTGCTCCGGTGACGGAAAAAGGGCTGGAAATTCTTTGCAGCCTTCTCTGGCTCATTCCGGACCCGTGATCGCGGATGGTCAGCTTGACATACTCCCCGCCCGGGAGAGAGAGGTTCCGTCCCGGCCTGTCCGAGACCTGGGAGACGTTTTGGGCCACTACCGAGAGAGGACCGCCGTCCGGGCGTTTCGAAAGACCTGATGCAAGGCTTCGCGGATTTGTCCGGCATCGATGGAGACACGCCAGATGCCCTGGGGGAAATGATGCCTGCAGCCCACCGTCGATCCGGCTAGAGCCAGCCCGGCCGCATCACGAACCACCGGCTCCAGCTCCATGACCTTCGGACTGGGATCGCCTTCCTGGGAGTAGGTCAAAAATTTTCCGGTCAGCCGCTGCGCCCCTTGGCAGGCTGTAATCGCTTGGGAGAGGGCCTTGGACACCTCCAGGTTCGAGCCTGCCGACCACTGAGCCAGCTCGATGTTGTCCATGATAACGGTCAAAAAGTTGTTGAGATCGTGTGCGATCCCTCCAGCTAAAAGGCCTACTGTCTCCCGCCTCTTGGACTTGACCAGCTCCTCCTCAAGCCTCTGCCGTTCGGTGATGTCCTGCCCGAGCAGGATCGCCCCCTTGATCGCACCCTGCTCATCATGGACCGGGTAACCGCGAATCAGCCAGGTTCGGCCATCAGGAAAAACCAGCCTCCCTTCCCGGGGCTGGCCTTGTTGCAGAGTCTCGAAGACCGGACAACCTTCGCACGGCGCTGACCTTTGATGCAGGGCCTGGTAGCAGCACAAACCGATGAGTGTATCTGAGGGGCTGCCCAGGGCTTGGCTCAAGGCAGAGTTTACCACTGAACCCGCATCTCCGGATCGAAGTAGGCGCACATCTCCTTCATCCCATTGAGGATGGACTGCATCAGCATCGTGCCCTGCCCTTCGAACCCAGTCAGATCAGGCTGATGGATTTTTTGATCTTTCCGCTGCATAGGCCTCCCACAGCGCTCTTCCCAAAACAGACCGCCGGCCGAGATCGGTCCGGCCTCGACCCTAGTACTCGATCTCCCCCCTGGCCTTGAGCTCGGAGAGAATAAGGCTGGCGTAAATAAAGCTGTTCACGGGCGTTTGCACCTCAACCTCCCTTGCGAGCCGGACCACAGCCCCGTTTTGTGCTTCCAGCTCCGAGGGCTGGCCTTCCATGATGTCCCGCTGCATGGAGGCCGTGCTTTCCCAAGGCAGCCCGTCGACAAAGGCCATGGAGCGCTCGAGGATGTCCGAATCGAGATGGACGCCCCGGGCTTCCGCCAGAGCCATAATCTCCATTTGTGCCTGCTCGAGCATCCGCCTGGTTTCCTGGTTCTCCCTGATCGGGCCTATGGGCGCCCTGGTCAGGGCGCCCATTCCGCTCACAGAGCTAATGAACAGAAACTTTTCCCACATGGCACCATGGATGTCCGCAGGGATCTCGGCCTTGATCCCGGCCTGCTGAAAGACCTGTTTGAGCTTTTCAGTCCGGTTGCTGCGAGCGTTGTCCAGCTCGCCGAAGACCACCTGGGGCTCGACGCCTGCGTGCCGGACATGCGCCGGCTCAATGCTGAAGGCAATGATTCTGCAGAGCCCGCCGAGCACAGCTGCCGCTCCCAGCTCTTCGATGAGCTGAGAGGGTGCCTCGACGCCGTTCTGTAGAGGCACCAACGCTGTTCCATCTCCTATGAGCGGCTTGGCGGTCCGGGCTGCCTCAGGAACCTGCCAAGCCTTGACACCCAGGAGCACAGCCTCAACCGGACCGACCTCGGAGGGCACGTCAGTGGCCTGAACTGGCTCGATCCTTTGCAGCCCCTGATCGGAGTCGATGAGCACTCCGCGCTTCCGCAAGGCCTCCAGGGTCTCCCCCCTGGCGATAAAGACAACGTCCTGGCCGGCTGCAGCCAACCGTCCGCCGAAGTAGCCTCCTACGCCTCCTGCTCCGATCACGGCAATTCGCATGGTCCCTCCGCCCAAATCGAGCGATTCTCTTCAGTCTTGTCCATGGGGTATCCCGCTTCCAAGCCTCAAAACCCCTCATAACCTGCTGAGCATATCCGATCATGAGGCACGGAAGACTGCCTAATGCGGCTTGTTTCCAGAGTACCAGCCTGGAAGATCGAACGTCAAAGCAGACCAGCCGATCCTTCCGCCAAGGGCTGCTCGCCGGCTCAATCCTGATTGAATCGGGCATCCAGGAGCTCTATTCTGAGAGCTCGCACGGAGGGGAAATGGGCTGTCTTACCCCTAGCTCCCCTCAGAAGCATCTCCCGATCACGGTATCCACCCCACCCGTAAAGGGGCACAATCGTCCGGCCTCAGGATGTAAACAAATGCGCATCAGGCCGCTGCAGGAGGCTCGGGCATGGGTTGAGCAGCCTGTCAATATCCCGGATGGCCTCTTCCAGGGTCTTGCTCCGGCAGAGCCGCCGCTTGAGGTTATGGCCAAAGACGAAGTTGGCTGAGAAAAAGGTCATGAACTTGGCATAGCGCTTTCGGGCCCAAGAAGGCTCAAAATGGGCCCAGATGCGCTCGGTCACCAGCTTTGCGGTACTGGCAAAGATGCTGCTCTCCGGCTGGAACCCCGAGCTGAGCTGGGCAAAGATCCACGGCCTGGCCACGGCGATCCGGCCGAGGGCAATGCCGTCACAGCCGGTGGTATCCAGCATTCTGACAGCATCCTCAGCATTGAAGACATTGCCGTTTCCAAGCACTGGGATGGACACAGCCCGCTTGACCTCGGCAATATGCCGCCACTTCGGCGGACGGGAGCGGCGGTCCGGAGCAACCCGCGGATGGAAGACGAGTCCATCTGCTCCTGCAGCCTCCAAGCGGCGGCCCATCTCAGCAGCAACGTTCGGATCGTCTTGCCATCCGGTGCGAAATTTGACGGTAATCGGACAGGAGACGGTCCGGCGAACCGCCCGAACGATCCTTTCCGCCGCCTCCGGGTTCCGAAGCAGAGCGGCTCCTGCTCCCCTGCGGCAAATTGCCGAGGCTGCGCAGCCCAGGTTGATATCCACGCCAAAGAGCCCGTCCTGCTCGATCTTTCGGGCTGCAGCAACCATGTCTTCGGCATTCCCGCCCATGATCTGGCAGAGCAGGTGAGGCTTTTCCCGGAGGGTCCAGGCATAGACTGGCGATCGGCCGGGGAGCTCTGAAGGCAGGGCTCTGGCCGAGCACATTTCGGTTGCGCTCAAACCGAACCCGCCGAAGTCCTCCAGAACCTCCCTGAAGGCCACGTGCGTCAAACCTGCCATGGGAGCCAGAGCAAGCCTGCCGGAGATCCGGCCCCCTCCCAGATCCAGGCTGGAGCTTAAGAACCGGCTCAGATAATCGGCCATGGGTATACCTTGCAGCCGGCCAGGTACAGGCGCAGTCCGGCGTATCCCGGGTTGGATGGGCTCGGTCCGATGCCTGGCGTGGCTCCGGCTTGACTCCTTGACCTCGAGTGCGTCAAAATACTCTGTATTATCAGAAAGACAGGGAACGCCTGGCGTAAATCCGCCCGGCTCGATTCCGGAACTGCGTCCAGAGACGCGAAACCTTGGACCACGAAGGAGGCGAGATATGGCCAATCAACAGAGCACTCCCCAACACTGCCCCGGCTTTGAAGCCCACAAGTCCTTGAGCGCATTCACCTGCAACTGCCCGGAGTGCGGCGAGGAGCTGGAGATCTTCTCGGATGAGTTCGATAAGCCGCATACCTGCCCATCATGCGGCAAGCCGGTCGATTTCACCAAATGCACCCTGGACGCCTCCGGGGGCGAAAAGACACCGCGTTAGCGCGGCCATCGAAGAGAAACGCCCAGCCCCATCTCCAAGCACGAGCCGGGCAAAAGCTCGGCTCGTGCACCGTATTTCGCAGCAAAAGCCTTCCCCAAAGCTGAGTGCTCCGCTGGCCTCAAGGCTCCTACAGGAAACCATGCCGGCTCATCTTGGTCCGCAGCTGCTTTCTGGATATGCCCAGGCTTCGCGCTGCTGCGCTCTGATTCCAGTCTGTTTCCTCCAACGCCCGGACGATGAGGTTCTTCTCCATCTCCACGAAGTTCAAGCCGCTTGAGGCTGCGGCCTCCTCCTTGAGCTCAGCCAGCTTCTGCGGCAGGCAGGACAGGGCAATGCTATCGCCGGTACACAGCACAACCGCCCGTTCGATGACGTTTTCCAGCTCGCGGACGTTCCCCGGCCAGTCATAGGCGTTGAAGATCTCCATGACCTCGCCGGTCACTCCTTTGATGGCCTTGCTATTTTGGGTGTTAAACTTGTCCAGAAAGAAGTTGATCAGGAGCGGGATATCCTCCTTGCGCCGGCGAAGCGGCGGAACGTCAATAGTTATGACATTCAATCGGTAATAGAGGTCCTCTCGCCAAAGCCCCGCCTGGATCTCCTCTTCGAGATCCTTGTTCGTCGCGGCGATGATGCGCAGGGAGACCTTGCGCCGCTTCGTGCAGCCCACTCGAATGAACTCCCTTTCCTGAAGAAAACGCAAAAACTTCTTCTGCAGGGTCACAGGCAGCTCCCCGACCTCGTCCAAAAACAGGGTCCCATCCTCGGCCAGCTCGATCTGACCCTTCTTCTCCCGGTCAGCTCCGGTGAAAGCCCCTTTGACGTGGCCGAACAGCTCTGACTCCAGGAGGTTCTCAGGAATGGCCGCACAATCGATGGTCACGAAAGGCTTTTCGCCTGACTCCCCGGAGTAATGAATCGCTCGGGCGATGAGCTCCTTGCCGGTTCCGGTCTCACCGGTAATGAGCACGTTCGATTCGTACTGGGCCACCTTTTCGACCAGGTTGAAGATCTCCTGCATGGGCTTGCTCTTGCCCACGATGCTGCCTAAGCTGAAACGCTCCTTGAGCTGCTTCTTCAGCTCGAGGTTCTCCCGCTCCAAAAAGCTCTTCTCCAAGGCATTGTGCACCACGACGAGCAGCTCTTCGGGGTTGACCGGCTTGGTCAGGTAGTTGGAAGCGCCGATCTTCATGGCCTGGACCGCATTGCTGATGCTTCCGTAGGCCGTGATCAAAATCACGGGCATGTCCGGCCAGCAGGTCTTGACCGCCTCCAGGAGGTCCAGGCCGCTTTTGCCCGGAAGCTTCAGATCGGTCACCAGCAAATGCACGCTGTCGGCCTTGAGCTTCTCCCAGGCCTCCTCGCCGGCCTGGGCAGTCCTCACCGTGTACCCCTCCTTTTTCAATACCGCGGACAGAACCTTGAGGGTGTTCTTTTCGTCGTCGACGAGCAGCAGGGTATAGTCATTCGGGTTCATTGTTCCATCCAGGGGATGACTATGGTGAAGAGCGCCCCGGCTCCGGCTTGGCCGGAGACCTCGATGCGCCCGAGGTGCTCTCGGACATTTTGCTCGGCAATGGCCAGGCCGAGCCCCGAGCCCCGCACCTTGGTGGTATAAAAGGGCTTGAACAGATTCTCCAAGCTCTCCGGATCGATGCCTGGGCCGCTGTCCCTAACCGACAGCCTGACCTCTCCGTTGTCGGCCTGGGTCCTGAGGACAACGACGCTGTTCTGGGGCGAGGCCTGAATGGCGTTGACCAGGAGGTTGAGTAGGGCCTGCTTGATCTTGGCATAATCGAACTTGAGGGTCGGCAGATCCTCATCTGCCTCAAAATTGAGGCTGATGCCTTTGTCCCTGGCTTCGCCCTGGGCAAGACGCAGGGTTTCCCTGACCATTTGGTTCAGGTCAGTAAGCTGCATCACCGGAGGACCTGGCTTTGAGAAGTTGAGGAAGTTGGTCACAATATCACTCAGGCGTTCGCTCTCCTTTTCGATAACCTCGAGGAACTCATGGAGCATCGCCCCCTGGAAGTTGTTCTTGAGGTAATGGGCCGAGCCCTTGATGGCATTTAAGGGGTTCTTGATCTCGTGGGCCACTTGGGCGGACATTTGTCCCAACATGGACAAGCGCTCCAGCCTGCTCTTTTCCAGGGAGGCCTGCTCGAGCTTCTCGATGTTGCTGCGCAGCTCTGTGACCATTTGGTTGAAGGCCAAGTTGAGCTCGCCGATCTCGTCGCCGCTGGCCCGCCTGTAGACATAGCAGCTCAAGCAGTCCCGATAGCTGCTGTGCATGGTCCCCTCTATGGTCCAACAGGGCATCGAGCTGCTGTAGGCCTGGCACTGCGTTTGCTTGCAGGACAGCAGCTCGCTGCAGCGAGGGCACGGTTCCTCGGGCATGGCTACATCGAGGTTGCCCTTTTGCACCTGAAACATCCTGTCCTTGAGGCTCCTGATCCGCTTGGTCAGAGCCCCGGACATCAAGGACGATGAGACCACCCCGAGCAGGAAGAGGGCGGCGGAAACCCAGAGGAGATTGGATCGGAGCTTGCTCAAGTTCCTGGCCACCAATCCAGCTTCCTTGTACTTGTCCACCCCGAGGATGCTGTGGCCCAGAAGCTCACCCTTTATGGCTATGGGAACGATGTACTCCCTGATAACCAGGCCGTTCTGCTCCTGGTCGCGAGTCATCAGCTTGTGGGTCTCGTGCAAGTCGCGATGCTCTCCCAGCTTCTCCTTATTTGTGTGGGCGATCACCGTCCCACGGTCGTCCACGATGCAGGCGTACTTGGCCAGAATGGCCTCTTGGCTGGAGCTGACCAGAATATCCAGCTGGAGGTAGTTGCGCATGAGCAGACTGTCCACGGCCTCGCTGGCTTGGTTCCGGGCCAGGCTCAGGTTCTTCTGCTCCATAGTGGCCAGAAGCCTGTCCTTCTGGTAATGATCGATGATCAATGAGAAGACCAGCAGCACGACGCCGATATTGCCCAGGATGGCCAAGGCGAGCTTGTGCCGCAGCTTGAGCCTGTTGATCCGTCCGATCAGCCAGTTGCCCATGCTACTCGAAGGCAACCTTGTCCTCCAGGCGCTTTAGGGACTCTTGATCGGCTTTGGTGAATCCCGAGATCCTGGCTCGCTTGAACATGTGCCCGCCCGGCACCTCGATAAGAGCCCGCTGCACGTCCTCGGCCAAGCCCGCCTCCACCTGCGGCATCGCCGCAAAGGGCCAGTTGGGGTAGTACGGAGTGTAGGCCAAGACCTCGAGGCTGGACATGTCGACAATGTCCCGGGCCACAGTGAGAGCGGCCTCCCTGACAAAGCCAGCATCGGCCCTGCCCCGATAGACCCCCAGAATGACCTCCTCATGCCGTTTGCCTTCGGCAATGGTCGCTTCCTGATCGATCTCGATGCCTTTTTGGCGCAGCAGGAGCTTTTCGAACCAGTAGCCTCCGGCCGACTTGTTTGAGACGACGAGAATTCTCTTGCCCTTGAGGTCCTCGAGGCGGTCGATGGCACTGTCTTTCCTGATGATGATCGCCCCCCTGAAGGAAGCGCGGGGCTTCTCCGGCTCCGGGCTGACGGTCAGGGCCAGAGGCCTCAGCTCGGTCCGGCGGTCCAGGAGGAGATAAACGTACGGATTCTGATAGGCAAAATCGACTCCGCCGTCCTCGACAAGACTGACGTACTCCTCGAAGTCCTTGGGGATGACCAGCCTGAACTCCCGGCCTGTCCGACGGCTCAAGTACTCGGCCAGGGGAGAGAACATCTCGTCCAGGGTGATCGGCGAGTACAACGGCAGCAGGCCGAGCTTGAGCGTGCCTTCGGGATAGGTGATGTAATCCTGCCCGGTGGTGTTCTTGAGCATGATCCGAACAATATTGAACTCCTGATCATCGGCTGGGGCAAAGGAGATGATCTGATACTTCCCGGGGCGATATCCGATCAGGGCCTTGCGAAGCCTGGAGCGGATCTGCTTGTCCATATTCGGAGAGGCGCACAGGGCATACTGAGGTATGGGCTCCGAGCGCTTGATAATCTTCAATCCATACCCGGCGTACCGCTTGGCTACACTGAGGCTGAGCGCCCCGACCTCGAAGTCTCCAACCAGGACGCTCAAGGCAACCTGATCCTCCTTCTGCAGGTAGCCGACCCTGGAAAAATCCTCCAAGCTCAGGCCAACCTCCTGAAACATAGCCAGAGGCATGAGATACGATCCTGATGAATGGATGTTTCCCAGAGCCAGGCTCCTGCCTTTGCAGTCGGCGATCTTTTCGAGGGCTGAGCTTTTGCGGGCGACAAGGACCGAACGGTACTCCGGCTGTCCGTTTTTGAGCACTTTGGCCATGGCCTCAACGCCGAATCTGTGGCGGGCTACACAATAGGCTGAAGGGTCCAAATAGGCCAGATCGACCTTGCCCTGACCTACAGACTCCAAGGAGGCCTCGTAGTTGCTGCCCATGATCAGCTCTACCGGCCTGTCCAGGTGTTCTTCAAGGTACTGCTTGACCGGGAGAAACTGCCGGAACATCAGATGAGAGTCTTCCGCCGGCAGAAGCAGAATGCTCAGCGCCCGGCCCTTTGCTTGGGCTGACAGCGACAGGGTAAGGAGGCAGGCAAACAGAAGAGCAGCAGTCAAAAGCCTTTTGGCTCCGGACCTCATCCATGACCCAGCCTGGACGGCAGGCGGCACCCGAGTGCTCACGTTGTCCCTATGGGCACAACTGCTCCAGCCTAATTGTCCCGAACGGGACAACCGGGCTGGGCTCAATGTGGACACATCCGCACAAAACAGCGTTTCTCGCTTCTGGCAAAACATTTGCAAAACGGCTGGCTTGAATACCTTGCCTTGGGAGCTGCCTGCAATGCTTCCACACGGTCATGGCTCTTCCCACAGGCGTCGGGGTTGCAAATATCTGTATTGAGCCATGCTGCACAAGCCTCGCTCAGGCCTGACCAATAAGGGATAAAAGTATGCCACATTCCCGGGGAAGGTTCAATGGACAGGATATGGCGGATTGGACCGCTATACTCTCCATTCTCCACCACACATAAACCCAACGAGGAGGAATCTATGCACCGCGTCAAGCGCTCGACTCTCGCGGCGTTCCTGGCTGCTGCTGTTCTCATGCTCGGGGCTTGGTCCATGCCGGCCGCGTCAGCGCAAACCGTTCAAGCTGAAGTCGCTGGCAGCGATTTCAAGGCCGGGGACACCATCACCATCAAAGGCAAGATTCCGGCTGGCGAAGACCTGTATATATCCGTGGCCTCGAAGCGCGAGTTCGCCCCCAAGGATGCCGGCGGCGTTAACGAGAAGAGCACTCTGAAGGACGCTGTCAAGGCCAATCCTTTCGAGCAGGATACGTCCGTGCCCGTCTTCTACTACATGCTGACCAACAAGCCCGAAGGGTTCGGGAGCGTCGCCAAGAAGCGGTACGGAGGTCCCTCCTTTGTCAAGGGCATTTACAGCACGACCATGTTCCAGCTGGCCGAATGGGAGAGCCTCTCCTCTCAGATCAAGGATAAGCTGGGCCCGCTGGACAGCAAGGAGGAGTGGTCTTTTTTCAAGTACAACCACGAAACCTCGTATGGCATCAACACCATCACCAAGGAACGGACCCAGGTGGGCAAGGTGACCATCTTCGCCCGCAGCGTGCTGACCGATTACCAGCAGAGCGGCAACTACTGGGACGAAGGCACGAGCATCGATCTGAACAAGGAGACCGGCGAGTTCACAGCGACCTTCGAGTCCTTTCGCCATACGCCGCCCAACACCGAGTTCAACGTCATGGTCAACGGCGAGAAGATTGGCTCCTACACCTTGGCCGGCAACGGCTTCTGGCTCGCCTTGGGCGGCCGGTACATGAACCCGTTGTGGATCATCATTGGAGCCATCCTGGTCGGGGCCTTCTTCTCTCTCATCGGGGCTGCCGGCGGCATGCTCATGGCCGCCTACCAGGTCATGGTCGTCAACACCATGGGACCTGTGGGCATCAACGCAGCCAATGTCCTCAGGCCGTCCAATGTGGCTCTGACCCTGTTCTCCCCCCTCGGGTCCTTCTATCGGTACGCCGTCAAGGAACGACGGGTGGCCTGGCCGGTGGGCCTGTCCTTCGGCATCGGCATTCTGATCGGCTCCATCTGGCTGGGCAAGTACGTGACTGCCTTCCTGCCTCTGGCCACATATAAGGAATGGCTGGCGGTGCTGGTCGTGCTCATGGGCATCCGAACCCTCTATGAGCTGTCACCCAAGGTCCTTGAAAAGCGCAAGAACATCAAGGCCATGATGAAGAAGTTCAATGAGGAAGTTCAGAAGGCCAAGGAGGAAGGCCGGGCAGCCGAGATGGGCCGGATCGAACCGATCTCCCACGGGGCCAGCAAGCTGACCAACTACCGCTTCAAGTTCTGGGGCGAGGAGTTCAAGATCAACCCGCTGCTCTTCGGCATCATCGGGCTCGGCATCGGCATCGTGGCTCGGTGCTTCGGTATCGGCGGAGGCTTCCTGCTCACGCCGATCATGACCATGTTCGGGGCCCTGCCCATGTATGTGGCCGTGCCTGTGTCCCTGGTAGGCACCTGCTTCTCCAGCATCGGCTCCTTCATCGGCTACTTGATCAACGGCTACCTGCCGGACTTCTGGATCGCCTTAGCCATCATCATCGGCGGCTTTGTCGGCGGCATGATCGGCAGTCGAGCCCAAAAGCTCTTTAGCGAGGTCCAGCTCAAGGTTATCCTGGCCGTGGTCCTCTTCTTCCTGTTCTTCCGCTTCTTCAAGATCGAGGTTTGGATCTAGTGTAATGTTCCAGAAATACATAGGTATTTCTGGAAGGATCGCGTCGCCGGAAAACGTGGTTTCCGGCTCGCTGACGCCCCTTGACGGGGCGGGCCGAACGTTCGTCCGGCCACATGTCGCGTTACGAAAAGGGAATTTTAAATAAACGTATTTCAGGAACGCGACACTAGAGCAGGCAAACGGAACGGGGCCATAGGCCCCGTTCCCTCACATTTTTCTGAAGCAGACTCCAAAAGCCTGGACAGCACATCCCGCGAGGGTAAAAACCGTTTTGCCCTCAAGAGGACGTCCGGCAAAGGATCGAGCACATTATGGATACCCTCTGGATGATCATTTTTCAGGGCATCAAGCATGTCCAGATCGGCCTGAACCACGCCTTCAGCCTGCTGCACGTCTTCGGTCCAATGGCCACCATTGCCGCCATTGCCCTGGTGACCGTGACCGCAGCCAAGCTCTTCACCAGGAAGTTCAAGACCAGACGCTTCCGAGAGCTCGAAAAAGAGTTCCAGCACTGGTATGCCATCAAGCAGGAAGTTCTCAAGCTCAAGCGGGACGATCCCGAAAAAGCCAAGCAGCTCGGGCGGAATATCGATCAGGGCAAGCTGAACAAGGTCTACTACGACTACTTCTTCGAGGGGCTCCTCAACAATCTGCTGACCATGTACATCCCCATTTTCTCCATGCTTGGCTACGCCAACTACACCTATCGGCCTGAAGCGCTGCAGCAGCTTTTCGGAAAGGACCACCTCTTCATCCTCCACTGGTTCGGCGGTCAGACCTATGAAATCGGGGCCGCCTTCTGGTTCGCGGTCTGTGTTGCGGCCTGCTACATTCTCTTTTTCCTCGGCCGCACAGCCAAACACAGGGTCATCAGCCATCGGAAGAACGACCAGGGCTCTGAAGCTGCCAGCGCGCCCATGTCCATGGAGATGGCCGAGTAGTGCCGGATGCCTCGGCACTGGATTTGACCAGGCAAGCATTGCAGCAACGACCGATCGGAAAGAAACCGTTTCTATGTTCCCGACTGACGTCCTCATCGAATGGCTTGATGTCAAGTTCCCCAACTGGTTCGCACTGGTCTCCGGGTGTTTTTTGGGCATTCTGGGCGTGTTGGCCCTGAGCTTCCTGGTGGCTGTTTTTGCCCCGGACCTCTTGGCCTTCTGGATGCCTCTGCTCATTCTTTTCGCCGCTTCCAGTGGGGGATACACCTTGAGACAAAAACGCCCGACATCGAAAAATCCATCCCCCATAGTGCTGACCCTGGCGGCAGGCCTTATTGTTGCCTGCGTCGGCGGTGCTGTTCAGCTGGGCGTGGATCACTATCTCTTTCATTCCAGGACCGGCCTGCCTTTTATGGCCATCTACGCCATCTGCGGGCTAGCCGGAGCGTTCCTGGGCAGCTTTCTCCGCAGCCGATACGAGAAGCTGCTCCAATCTTCCCAACAGGCTTGAGCTCATGGACCATCCTCAACCTAAATCAACCCAATCTATTGCAAAGGAGAATTGGCATGATCGACACCCAGGCCTGCATGAGTGATGTTGAGTTGGCCAAAGAGCTGCTCGATAACGCTGAAAAGAACAAGGGCAAGCTCAGCAAGCCAGACATGGTTTTTGGAATACGCAACCTTCTGAAAATGAAGTACTACCCTGTGGCTGTGAAATACTTTTTCGACCAGGAGGAGCTCAACGAGTTCAAAAAGAATGTCGAGTACAGGGTAGCCTTACGGCCCTATACCTTTTGCCATTTTGTGGCAGCCTCAAGGCAGAGAGGGGACGTCCTGCTCGGTACCGAGGACAAAATGGGCTGCTCCAACGCCAAGTATGTCTTGGGCTGGAAAGAGCTGGACGACAAAGAGATCAAGAGCCACCTGAAATACACCAAAAGCTGGGAGCAGGCTGAAAAGTTCGTCAAAACCAAGAAGAGGCTCCCGGAAGGGCTGCTGGCCTTTGCCACGGCACCCTATCACAATGCACCGTATGAGCCCGATGTCATTCACGGCATGTGTGATCCTCTCCAATCCTATCATTTGGGCAATGACTGGTGCGCAGCCTTTGACACCCATCCCTTTCATATGATCATGACCATGAACTCCTCCATCTGCCATGGCTGTGTTCAATGCTACATGACCCAGCAGCCGAACATCACCCAGATGTGCAGCAGCAGCAAGACAGCCGGCAAGACAGAGCAGGGGGAGGTGAACTATATCTGGCCGGGAGACCAGTTTGAGCCGACAATTCACTGGACTCTGGAGCGCACTGTCAGGGACGGAGGCCCCTCCTTTCCGAGAACCGGAGAGACCTATCCTGGATTCGACATATGCAAGCTCTGCTCATTTCTGGTCTTCACAAAGCCAAAACAGGAAGAGTACGCTGAAGAGAGTGCCTCATAGATTTTCAATGAGAGAGGGCATGTCTTGATTCTTCAGAAAATTGCAGCAGCCCCCTCGAAAAAGAGCAGAGAAAGCTCTTCTTTCTCTGACTGATGGCAGCTTCCTACGCTCAAGCCATGAGCTTCACACCTGACTCCCTTTGAGGTCCAGCCCTGAGCTCAGGGCTGGACCTTCTTGCATTTGACTCGCCTGCGAAGGCCCGGTAAAATTCCTATTAAGATTATTTTCAATAAAAAATGGCAACATTCAAAGGGAAAAGCTCCTTTAATATACAATGTATAATGAACTCAGATTATTTGTTGCCAGTCAACACCTTGCTTCATTTCCAGATTATGAAGAGAGAGATTCATGAATAAACAAATCATGCAGTCGATAGCCACGCGATATCACTTCCTTTCAGCCTTGCTCCGAGATGAGATACCGCTGGATCTCGTTAAAAAAATGCAAGAGGAAGAGTTCATCAAGAGCTTGACAGCATCTGTGCAAGGCTGTGGTATTGATGATCTGATCACCGGAGCTGAGTCCATAAAGAGCTTCCTCCAGTCCAAGGATGTCCATTCCTGCTACAATGAGCTCAGATACGAGTATGCAGATCTCTTTCTGAATGCCGGTCCCAGCCCAGTGTTCCCTTACGGGTCCGTCCATTTGAGCGGCGAACCCATGGTTATGCAGGACTCCGTCTTCGAGCTCAGAGAATACTTGAGAAAGGCGGGAGTTCACAAATCTCCGGACTTTTTGGACCTTGACGAGCATGTGGCTGTGGAGATGGAGCTCTTACGCAGCCTTTTGGAGCAGGGAAACCTGAAAACCTACGGGAACTTTTTCACGAACATCTACCTCAAGTGGATCGGCTCCTTTTGCGATGACCTGGCTGCAGCCGCTGAAACGGATTTCTATAAGGGACTGGCCCGGTTCACCCGCGGAGCCGCCATGTGTGAAAAAATGCGTCTCGAGGGGTCCACCCAGGGGGGAGAAGGAATCGAGAAGATAAAGGACGCCGTTGATCTGCTCCATCTCGAGCCCGGCTATGTCACCCTGGCTCAGGGAGCTGCGGAACCGGAAGCGGTAAAGACCGTACCGAGCCATTGCTATGGCTGCGGCGCCCTCTGTGGGAACATGGGCAAGCTCAAAGACGGCGTGCTCACCGGCATAAAGGGACTCCCGGGAGATCCCAAGGGAGACGGCAAGCTCTGCCCCAAGGGGGCGGCTGCAACCAAGCACATCTACTCGCCCTATCGCCTCAAGAGGCCGCTTATCAAGGAAAACGGGAGGTTCAGAAAAGCCAGCTGGGATGAAGCCCTGGACGTCGTTGCAGGCAAAATATCCGAGATGAACACGGAGCAGCTCCTGTACATGCGGGGAAACGACTTCACCAACTGGATCCACGAGGCTCTCTTCGACCATCTTGGCTGTCCAAAGGTCACCCACCGTCCCATGTGCGACAACTCCAACAGAATGGCCAATGAGCACAACCTCAATGACAAGAGACCATGGATCAACTATGAGCACTCCGACTACATTCTCCATTTCGGCATGAATGAGCTGGTGACCTCATACGGCCAGAGGAAAACTGCAGAGCTGCGACGGGCCGTTAAAAGGGGGGCCAAGCTGGTGGTGGTCGATCCCAGGAGATCGGAAACAGCCAGAGAGGCCACGGAATGGATAGCCATCAAGCCGGCAACAGACGGCGCCATGGCCATGGCCATGGCCTATGTCATTCTACAGGAGGAGCTCTACGATAAAGATTTTGTGGACACCTGGACCTATGGCTTCAAAGAGTTCAAGAACCGGGTCCTGGGACTGGAGGACGGCTTTGCCCGAACGCCTCAGTGGGCGGCTCAGCTCTGTTCGGTCCCGGCTGAAACCATCGAGAGGATCGCCAGGGAGTTCGCCGGCTCAAGCGCCAAGGGCTGCATATCCTGGGCCGGCCTGTCTCAGGTGCCCAACGGGATGTACAGCACTGCGGCCATTCAGGCCTTGAATGCCTTGTGCGGCACGTTCGACGCTCCTGGCGGTCCTTCACTTCCGTTCAAACGGAAGCTGTCCTCCGCCTGGGGGCAGGGTCAGGAGAAGCCGCCGCAAGGGTCTGCCCCAAAGCTGGACACCTTCACGATGTGGACTGGCTGTGCTTCGGCCAACTTCCCAGCCCATGTGGAAACCGGAAAAATAAAGGGACTGATAAACTACTTTGGCGATCCGGTCCTTTCCTGGGGCAATCAGGAAGCCGTTGCCAAGGCCATTGAAAAGCTGGACTTCACAGTTTCAATCGAGGCCTTCATGGGGAACACCGCCCTTCTCAGCGATGTAGTCCTGCCTGATGCCACCTGGCTGGAGCAGAGCTTCGTCAAAAACGAATGGCTCTACGAGGCCATCATCATTTACTTCGCCGAGCTGGTCCCTCCCATGTACGACTCCAAGCCCATGTGGAAAATCACTCAAGAGCTGGCCCGAACGCTCGGGCTCGGACACTACTTTGCCTGGCAGGACATCGAAGAGGCCGAACGGAATCAAATGAGCGGAACATCCTGGTCCTATGAGGAGCTCAGGAACAAAGGGTACATCATCACGGATCAGGCCGAATACTACAAGTACAGGAAGTGGGGGTCCTTCAATCCTCCGGACGGCTACTCCTCTTCAGGAACGACCAAGACCGGCAAGTACAACTTCCTCAACCCAGTAGCCCAGGAAAGAGGGGTTGATCCCCTCCCTGACTACAAGAATCCGAACCCGGAGCTCAATCCCGATGCCGAGTACCCTTTTGTCTTTGGCAACTTCAGGGTGTTTGAGCATGAGCACTGCTCGACCTTCAACAACTATCAGCTCATGAAGATGAGAGGATCCAACGTGTTGTGGATCAATGTCCTGGACGCCAAGAAGCTGAACATCAAAGAGGGAGAGCGCATTCAGCTCGAATCCCCGTGGGGAAGGGTCGAGCTGCAAGCCAACCCGACCTGGTTCATCACCCAGGGCGTCCTGGCCTCGGAAGGCGGCTTCGGACATCTCCGCGGGCTGGAAGGAGATCCCAAATACCCTCAGTTTGGAGGCTGCAACCCGCCCGGAATCCAGAAACCGAACACCACGGAGCAGGACGGAGGGACCCCCCTGCTGAAGTACATTAAAACCAGGGTAACCAAGAAGGCCGCCTGAACGATTCAGGCCCTGCTGAACCACGGCCCGGCCCTGGCATCAGGGCCGGGCCGTGGTGTGTTTGACTGGCTAGCAAAGGACCGATACCGTACTTCCATGAACCGTCATACACTGCTCGACACGATCATCCTGAGCATAGCGCTGCTGACCGGCTGCTTCCTCCTCCAGGCTTGCGACCAGGGAGGCGAGCCGATTCGCGTGGATCTGGACAAACGGGTGGACATCAAGGCTGAGAAGGATCTGGACTCCCTGACCTATGCCTACCTGCCCCAATATTCCCATCGGGTCTCCTACACCAGGCATCATCCCATCGTCGAATACGTGTTCGAGAAAACCGGCATCCCCATCCGCCAGGTTTTCCCGGACACCTTCCAAGAGCATGTCCAGATGGTCGGCCGGGGAGAGATCGATATCTCCTTTTCCAATCCCTTGGTCTACATCCAGATCGCCTCACGATTCCAGGCCCGGGCCTTTGCCCGGATCGTGGAGCAAGGCGGCCGGAAGACCTTCCGGGGACAGATCATCTGCCGGGCCGACAACAAAGCCATCCAGAACCTTCAGGATTGCAGGCAGAAGCGCTGGATCGCCGTATCTCCATCCTCGGCTGCCGGGTACCTCTTTGCCCTTGATCACTTTGCCCGGCAGGGGATCCATCGGGAAGACTTCCGGGAGATTGCCTTTCCCCCAGGTGCCGGGGGAAAGCAGGAAAAGGTCGTCCTGTCCGTCTATCTGGGGGAGTTCGACATCGGTTCCATTCGAGAAGGGACCTTGAATCTCGTTCAAGACCGGATCGAACCGGACTCAATCAGGGTCCTGGCCCATACAAGATGGTATCCGGGCTGGGTCTATGCAGCCCGGAAGGGCTTGAACCCGGATCATCTCTCGGCCATCAAGCAGGCGTTGCTCGAGCTCGATCATGACCAGGAAGGCCATAGGGCCATCCTGAACAAAGCACGGTTTACCGGAGTGGTTCCTGCTCGGGACAGCGATTTCGATTCGATTCGCGAGCTGGCCGATAACGTTGGAGTCAAATGGCGTGAAGACGATTCTGTTTCCCTTGCACAGGGCCAATTTTAAAACCAAGCTCAACCTCGGTCTGTTCGCCCTTATCCTGAGCATGGGCGCGGTTCTCGGCTTGGTCTGCACGCAAATCGCCTCCACCGAGCTTCTCAGAGAAAACAAGGCCAGAGGGAACCTTGTGGCTTCGAATCTGGCTTACCGGGCCGAAGAGCCCCTCCTGGCCCGAAACTTTCTGAACCTGAAGGCCTTGGTTGATGAGATCAAAAAGAACAACAAGGAAATCGCCTACGCCTTTGTCCTGAATGATCAAGATCAGGTTCTGGTCCATTCCTTTGAGCACGGCTTTCCTGTTGACCTCTTGGACCTGCCCGGAGCTGAGCAGGCCTCTGAGACCTCAGAACCCATCCTGCTGTCCACCGGCGAAAAGAATATCTTTGATTTCACCCAGCTGGTCACGGTCAGCAACAGCAAGCTCGGGACCGTCAGGGTCGGCTTGTACCGGGATCGATTTGAGCAGGTCACTTCCAGGCTGACCCTGTTCATCTTCGGCCTGACCGGAACCATCACCATTCTGGCCCTGGGCACCGCCTCCTTGCTCTCAAACCGATTCACCACCAGAATCAAGGCTCTGACCGAATCCGCCACTGAAATGGTCAAGGGCAATCTGGAGGTCCAGTCAGGCCCCACCCTGACCAGGAACTGCTGGGAAATCACCGGATGCAATGCCACATCCTGTCCGGCTTATGGCGATACCCGCAGGCGCTGCTGGTATTTGACCGGTACGCTCTGCCCCATCTTTCACCCCGAAAAAGGTCCGCAGGATTCCCAGTCCTGCCGAGACTGCCCCGTCTACCACCAGAACGCTGGGGATGAGATCCAGGAGCTGTCCGAAGCCTTCGATTACATGGCTATGACGCTCCAAGAGCGAATCTCCGATATTGAGAGCGCTGAGAAAGAGCTCTCGCGGCAAAAGGAGCTCTTGCGGACCATTCTGGACGTCACCCCGGACATGGTCGCCCTTCAGGATGAGAACCTGGTCTACCGGGCCGCGAACAAGGCCTTCTGCTCCTATTTCCGCATAGAAGAGCCGGACATCCTCGGGAAGACCGACTTCGACATCTTCAGCGAGTCCCAGGCCGACCAGAACTACCATGAAGACATGCAAATCCTGAGCTCCGGCAAGCCTTTGTCCAAGGAGATCAGCGTCCGCCAAGGGGAGACGACCATCTGGTTCCACATCCTCAAAGTGCCGGTCTATGCCGAAGGCAAGCTCTCCGGCCTGTTGCTCACAGCCAGGGACATCACGGTTATCAAGCAGTATCAGGAGCGTTTGGTCCAATCCCAGAAGATGGAGGATCTCGGCCGTCTGGCCGGAGGCGTCGCCCATGAGATCAACACGCCTCTGGGCATCATCCTCGGATATGTCCAGATGCTCCTCGAGGATGTGGATCGGGACAGCCAAATGGGCGAAGACCTGCAAACCATTGAAAAGCAAACCAAGATCTGCAGCAACATTGTGGCTGACCTCTTGGGCTTCTCCAGGCAGACCGAGACAACCAGGTCCGAGGTGGATGTCAATGCCTCCATTCAGGAGGTCATCTCCCTGGTGGAGCACACCTTTGGCTTAAACAGGGTCCAGATCCTGACTGACTTCGATCCGAATATCCCTGAAATCGAAGGTGACAAGGACCGTCTGAAGCAAACCTGGATGAATCTCTTGAACAACGCCTTTGACGCCATCGAGCACGACGGGTACATCAGGATCACCACCAAGCTCTGCGCCCACCGACGGCGGGTGGCCATCACCGTCACCGATACCGGGGCAGGCATCAAGCAGGACCTCTTGAACAAGATCTTTGATCCTTTTTTCTCCACCAAGCCTGTAGGCAGAGGAACCGGGCTCGGTTTATCGGTCACCTTCGGGATCATCAAGGACCACGGGGGCAGGATCAATGTCCTCAGCCCGGCTCCAAAGGATTACCTGCGGTATATGCCTGAGCCGTCGACTCATTTCGGTCCGGGCACTGTCTTCCTCGTTGAGCTGCCTCTCTGGAGCATGACTCTGCCGGAGGAGGAGTGCGATGAGCTCTCAACCGGAACGGCTGAGAGCTGAATGGAGGTCGGCGGCCCGGCCGCCATGGGCTTGGCATTTCCTCAAGCGGGGACACATTTTTTCTTACCAAGGGAGTCTGACCATGAGCACCATACTGGTCCTGGACGATGTCATGGATGCCGGGATAATGATCAAAAGGATCCTGGAGCGAAAGGGCCATTCGGTAAACGTATTCACCGAAGAGCAGGATGCCCTGGATCACGTCGGCAGTCATGGGGTGGACATCGCCATCCTGGATATCAAGCTGAAAAAGATCAGCGGGGTCGAGGTCCTTAAGGAAATAAAGAAGAGCTCTCCACAGACCGAGATCATCATGCTGACCGGCTATCCAACTCTGGAAACAGCTCGAGAGGCCCTGAGCCTCGGGGCCAGGGAGTACCTGGTCAAGCCCATTGACAAGGCCGAGCTGGAAAGCAAGATTCAAGCCATCCTCCAGGACCGGGAATCCAGCTGATGCCCCTCTTCTCCCGCGAATCGGCCCTCGGGCTCCACCCCTTGTCCCGGATGCAGCAGACCCGGGCCCACGTCTACCACCTCTTTGAGAACACCTTTTTCAAAACGTTTCTGCCCGGGCTGCTCATCAAAAAGAAGTATGCCGCTTTTCTTCGACTCAGACAGGGGGACCGAAGCGCCCTCCAGCTCATCTCCAAGCTCGAGGAAATCCAGCAACGAAGCCTGCCCTGCGATTATGAGCACATCAAGCGGCTCTGCAGCCAGCTGGACGACCAGGTGCACAACCTAGTGGAATCTTTAACCACCTACAATCCCATCCGCTACGCCCTGCTGCACAACTACCACCGCAAGTACGCCTTCTACATGCGGCTGGCCCTGCTGGAGGACCAGCCCTCGGTCGACCCACCTTACACCCTCTCCCTGGATACCCCGCAGTCCGAGGAGCTGGTCGGTGGCAAGGCGGCCACCCTCTCCAGGCTGCATGCCTCCAAGGATCTGCCTGTGCCCGAAGGCTTTTCCATCACCACTCGGGCTTTCCACCTCTATCTGAAGAAGAACCGCCTCAGGGAAATGATTGCCGAGCGGCTGGCCGAGCTTGGGCCTGACAACCTGGAAGCGGTTCACCAGATCAGCCCGGAGATTCAAGATCGGATCTATGAAGGCGAGCTTCCCAAGGAGCTGATCGCGAGCGTTGAGGCCAACCTCGAAAGCCATGGTTTCAAGGGCTCCTCTTTGGCTCTGCGGAGCAGCGCTGTTGGCGAAGACCTCCAGGCCTCCTTTGCCGGACAGTTCACAAGCCTGATCGATATCCCATCCCATAACTGGCCGGAAGCCTTCAGGCAGATCCTGGCCAGCAAGTACAGCCCTCATGCCCTGCTCTACCGAATCGGCCAAGGAATGTCCGAGGGCATGACGCCAATGGCCGTCATCGTCATGCCCTTTATCCGGTCCAGGGTCAGCGGTATCCTGTACACCAGGGGGCAGGAGGCGCCCTGGAGCGCGTCCCTGTTTATGGTTTCCGGGACTGGAGAAGACCTGGCCGGAGGATCGGGATTCGAAGCGAGCGCCACCTTCGACCGGAGCAGCGGAGCCCTCTCCGTCTCCGGCAAGGCCTCACTGCTCGATGAGACGCTCATCAGAGAGATCTTTGATCTGGGAGACAGCCTTGACCGTCTCTTTGGCCAAGGACAGGATGTCGAGTGGGTGGTCGATGATGGCGGCAAAATCCACATCGTTCAATCCAGGCCGCTTCGCTTCTCTTCCAAGGCTTCGCAAAGGCAGGCTCAGCACGGCCGCGAGGCCGAGCTGTTCACCGGACAATGGGTCAGCTCCGGCCAGGCCTCCGGCCCGGTGTTCAGATTGGCCCCTTCGCAGTCTCCGGCTGCCGTTCCCCATGGAGCCGTCCTGGTGACCGAAGAGCTCCCTCCCGCGCTGACCCTGGCTCTGCCCAAGGTGACGGCCATTGTCGCGGAACGAGGCAGTCCGGCCTGTCATTTGGCCTCTGTGGCCAGGGAAGCCGGCATACCCGTCCTGTGCAACGCGCCTCAGGCCAGAGATCTTCAACCTGGTCAATACATCAGCCTGGACAGCGACCAGGGACAGGTCCTGGAAGGGATACACTTTCCCTCCCAAGACAGCGCCCCTGATCCATTCCGCAGGCGAAGCACCCTGCTCAGCCAAAGGCTGGAAAGCGCCCTGACCTCCGTCTCCCCGCTCCATCTGCGAGACCCCGACTCTGATGACTTTTCCATAAAGGCCTGCCGAAGCCTGCACGACATTGTCCGATTTGTGCACGAGTCCGGTGTCAGGGAAATGTTTTCCCTCGTGGGCAGACGGGGCCTCGATGCCCTAGGAGCCAAACGGTTCCTGACCGGTTTGCCCCTGGTCATGCATGTCCTGGATGTTCACAAGGGGCTGAGCTCCGAATCCAGATCAGCCAAGAGCGTCAACACTGAGCACCTCAGGAGCAAACCCATGCGGCATCTGCTGGCCGGCCTGGGCTCGCCGGCTGTGGAGTGGGATCCGGCCATTCTTCACTACGACTGGGACGCCTACTCCAAGAGCTCGGCCTCGTTTGTCAATGTGGAGAAATCCACAATGTTCAGCAGCTATGCCATCCTGGCTGAAGAGTACCTTCACGCCCTGCTCCGTTTCGGTTATCATTTCGTTGTAGTGGACACGGTCCTTTGCCCTGAGGCAGAGCAGAACTATATCCACTTCAGCTTCAAAGGCGGCGGCGGGGATACCGAGCAGCGGACTTACCGTGTGCAGCTGATCACTCACATTCTGGAGCATTTCCAATATGCTATCCATAGAGCTTCCGATCTTGTGGAGGCCTCCTTCGATCGGTGCAGCCAGGAGGATACCGCGCAAAACCTCCATGTCCTGGGTATCGTCCTGGGAAAAACAGTCCTCCTGGACATGCGGCTTCAGGATGAAGCCCAGGTGCATGCCCTGGCAAGCACGATAATCACGAAAATCCATGATCTTCTCCCTGTTCAAGACCGAGCATGAGCACGACTACCCTTTGACCTGGGTCACTCCCCAGCTGGCCATCGGACACGCCCCAATGTCCTATCGGGAGCTGGACAGCATTCGTGACCAGGGAATCAAGGCCATCATGAATCTCTGTCAGGAGATGGAGGAGTTGGCCAAGTTCCAGCAGGAAGAGGGTTTTGAGGTCTATTACCTGCCCATCATGGATGAAGGCGCACCCGGGCTGGAAGAGCTGGAAAAAGGCCTGGACTGGCTGGATGAGGCCATCTATCTGGGCAAGAAGGTCCTGATTCATTGCCGGCACGGCATTGGACGCACCGGAACTGTCGTCTACTCCTACCTGCTGCGCAAAGGGTTGGGCAACAAGCGGGCCAAACGCACCATGCGGGGAGTTCGCTCCCAGCCCACCGAGCATCCCCAGAGGCGTCTCCTGCGGGAGTATGGCAAGAGAGAGGGCCTGCTCAGCTTCTGCGAACCCTGCCTGACCCCGGGGCTGAGCTCTGAGCTGGAACCGGTGTTCACATCATTCGAGCACCTCCTTCAGTCCATCGAGGATCGAATCCCCGAAGACATTCCGCGCTGCGGCCGCGAGCACAGTCACTGCTGCTTTGGTTTGGTCAAAACGAGCCTCGCGGAAGCCGTCTATCTGCAAAAGGGCTTGAACAGCGAGCTGACCAGCTCCCAGCGGCAGGAGTGCATCCAACAAGCCAGAATCGGCGGTTCTGTCTTAGAGACCATATCAGTCGAGCTGTCCGCCTCGAAAGCCCCGGCAGTCACTGAGGCCTTCGAGCGAACCACCACAGCCTGCCCTCTGCTCAAAGACGGACACTGCCTGCTCTTTGCCTTCCGCCCCGTGCAGTGCCGATTGCATGACACCGCTGGCGAGCTCTCTGACACGGCCCTGAATGATGAGCTGACCCGACTCTCCAAGGAGGTCCTGAGCTCCATCGCCGGGGAGACAAAGACGATGGAGCCTCCTGACTTCAGCCTGTTTGACGCTGTTTCCGGGCTCTTCGTCCAGGATGTCTTCCATCTTTTGGCCGGACATCGTCCGGACGGGGGCTGAGCCTGGAAGCAGATGGCCTTGAAGCGGCTTGAAACAGATCCCGAACGGCCTTACCCGGAACTCTCCATTCGGAGAGCCGGCTCAGTGATCGGCCGACGGGCTCCCTTGGCCCTGGAATTTCAGACTTAATGCGGGCTACGCCCTTGGACGGGCCGCAAGCTGATCTTGACTTTTCCGGGCAGACCTGATTCTCTGCTGAAAATGACCCGTCTTTTCAGCGAGCACAACGGACAACCCACCGGGAGCGCCGCCCATGCCAAAATGTCTCCGCTTCATCCCTATTGCCGCAGCCCTTCTGCTCCTGATCTCCGGGCAGGTAGCCCGAGCAGAGCAGCCTCCACGCAGCGCGGCCACCAAAGCCTGTCTCAGCTGTCATACCAGCATCCATCCAGGCATGGTCAGCTCCTGGGAAAAGAGCCGGCACGCCCGCTTTACGTCGGCCCAGGGTCTCCAGGTGAATGAGCTGTCCAGCCGAGTTTCCGCCAAAACCATCCCTGATAACCTCCTGAAGGTCTCAGTGGGTTGCGCTGAATGCCATACCCTGAACCCGCAAAAGCATGAGGACACCTTTAATCACAACGGTTTCAAGGTCCATGCCGTGGTCACCCCCGAGGATTGTGCCGTTTGCCATCCGGTCGAGGCTGAGCAGTATGGCCAGAACCTCATGTCCCAGGCCAGGGGGAACCTGGCGGACAACCCGGTCTACCAGGCCCTGGAGCTGAGCATTAACGGGCAGCCGAAGCTGGACCAGACCAGGCTCGTCTGGCAGGAGCCGAAACGCCTGACCCGCGAGGAGGCCTGCTTCTATTGCCACGGGTCCAAGGTCGAGGTCAGCGGCATGCAGACCCGGAAGACCTCCATGGGGCCCATGGCCTTTCCCGAGTACCGAGGCTGGCCCAATCAGGGCGCTGGCCGGGCCAACCCGGACGGCAGCCTGGGCAGCTGCTCGGTCTGCCACACCCGTCACGAGTTCTCGGTAGTCACGGCCAGGCAGCCTTTCACCTGCCGAGAGTGCCACGTCGGGCCTGACGTGCCTGCTTCCAAGGTCTACACTGCGAGCAAGCACGGCAACATCTTTCACAGCCGAAAAGATACCTGGAGCTTCTCGAACATCCCCTGGACCATTGGTCAGGACTTCACCGCCCCGACCTGCGCCACCTGCCACATCAGCTTGACCGTCACCCCCCAGGGGAAGGTGGTTGCTGAACGAACCCACCGCCTGAACGACCGGCTGGCCTGGCGCATCTTCGGCCTCATTTACGCCCATCCCCATCCGAAGGACGCGGACACCTCAAAGATCGTGAACGATCAGGGCCTGCACCTGCCCACCACCCTCGATGGCGAGCTTGCCGAGGAGCACCTCATCTCCAAGCAGGAGCAAGAGGCGCGCGACCAGACCATGCAGTCCGTCTGCCGCGGCTGCCATGCCGAGTCCTGGGTCCAGGGCCATTTTCAACGCTTCCATCAGACCATTGAAACCACCAACCAAGCTGTCAGGGTTGGAACAGAGGTCATGGAATCAATCTGGGAAGAGGGCCTGGCCGTTGGGCTCGGCCAGGGTGGCAACCCCTTTGACGAAGGCATCGAGAGGGCCTGGAGCCGTCTCTGGCTCATCTATGCCAACAAGATCCGCTTCGCTTCAGCCATGGCCGGAGGCGGCGACTACGGCGTCTTCGCCCAGGGCCGCTTCGATCTTTCGCGGCAGATTACCGAGCTGCAGGAATACTTGGAACAGAGATCAGAGGACAGAGATCAGAGGTCAGAGGCCAGAGAACAGAAGACAGAGAACAGAAGACAGTGATCAGAGATCAGCGCTCAGAGGACAGAAGGCGGCGGAGAATGAACAAGGGGCCATACGGGGCCAGCAGCCTCGGCTGTGCGCTCCTCTGAGACTGCCAGAAGTGAGCACCTATCTGGACCGCAGGCGCGATCCCATAATTGGCGGGCCGGGACCGACCTGGCACAGCCCATAACCGGAAATGGAGCCGAAAGACGCCTCCATTTCCGGTATCTCCGGGATTGAAATGAACACATGCTCTGCTCGTTTTCCCTTCTTCGCACAGATAGACATCTTCATCGAAAGTCTTCTTCCCCCAACCCCGCGCTCTATGCCCCTTGCCTTCTTCCCCTAGCTCCACGCTCCATGCCCCATGCCTTTTTCCCACCGACTCCTGCTGTCATCTTCTCTCTCTGCCCTCTGTCCTCTATCATCTGCCCTCTGTCCTCTGCCCTCTGTTCATGATTTTCTCACTCAAGCCGGTCAGGAGATCCCACTGCACCGGCACGATAAACAGGGTCAGGAAGGTGGCCGTGCATAGACCGGTTACAAAGGTCGAGGCCATGGGCCCCCAGACGATGGAGTAGGAGGGAATGCCCAGGGCCATAGGGGCCAAGCCGAGTGTCGTGGTCAAGGTGGTCAAAAGAATCGGCCGGAGCCTGATCCGAATGCCTTCTCGCACGGCCTCACGCCGTTTCAGGCCCGCGCGGTAGCGCTTGTTAATGAAATCGACCAGGACCAGGGAGTCGTTGACCACAACCCCGGCCACGCCGACCACGGCGATGAAGCTGGTAACCGTGAAAACGCCATGCGTAACCAGCTTGCCCAGAATGACCCCGATGAGCGAGAAGACAATAGCCGAGAGGATGATCAGAGGCTGGAGATAGGATTTGAACTGAGTCGCCAGGATCATGTAGATGATCAGAACCGCAACGGCAAAGGCGTAGCTCAGGGAGGTATACGAGCGGCGGGTCGACTCGAACTCTCCGGAAAAGCTCAGCTCGGCTCCCGGAAACTCCCTTTTCACGGTGCTGTAGTGCTCCCTGATCAGCCGCACCGCCCCGGGAATGGACAGCGAAGCTCCCTGACGGAGATCGGCGGTCAGAGTTACGGAGCGGTTGTGCTGGTAGCGGTTGAGCTTGTTCGGCTCCAGTGAGGTCTCCATGCTGACCAGGTCCCTGAGCCTGACCGGTCCTTCCGGATGATCCATAACCGGCAGGGACAAGCCGTCCACAGGGCTTTTGAGATGGGAGGGGTCGATCTGCAGCTTGAGATCGACATCCTGGTCTGGAGCTCGATACTCGCGAAGATATCGCCCGTCCAAAACCGAACCGGCCAGGACGGCTACCTGTCTTGGCGAAAGCCCGAACTCGGCTGCCTTGTCCTGGCGCACCCGGAAACGCACGATCCTGTCGAGCTGTCCTCGATTGCTGGCCAGATCGACCAGCTGGGGCGCAATCCGTTCATCGGTTTCCAGAAAGGTTTGGACCTTTTCGGCCAAGGCAAAGACGCTCTCAGGATTGGGTCCGGCCACCCGCACCGTGAGATCCTTTCCAGACGGCGGGCCGCTCTCTTCCGGACGCACCCGGACGGTCCAAGCGTCAGGCGTCTGACTCTCCAGAAGCCGGCGGACCTTCTTTAAGTGCACAGCCGGATCATTGGCGGGGTTGTCCGGGAAGTTTCGCTTCTCCTTACCAGGCAGCTCGACAACCAAATGACCCACATTCGAGCCGTAAATGGGTTGGTAGTCCTCGGTCAGGTAGAAGCCCGCCAGGGTGGTAACCGAGGTCAGCTCAGCGGGCCGTCCCGGCAAAAGGATGCGGGCCGCCTGGTCGAGCCTGTCCCTGGTCCGCTCTAGTGGCGTGCCCACCGGGCCCTCCATCTCCACATAGTAGTAGCTGTACTCCTCGGGAAAGAACTCGATTCGGATCAATGAGAGCCTGCCGGTCACTGAAACCCAGATAATCAGCAGCGAAACGGCAAATGCGGCCAGGACCAGCCCCAGGCTGGTTAGCCGGAAGCGGAAAACCCAGTCCACAACTCGATTGGTACCTTTTCGAACCGCAGCCATAAACCGCCGCTCCCCTTGGCCGCCGAACTTCTCCCGTGCTGTCTTCTGAGCTCGAGCAGCCCCGGGCCAATCGCGAAAGTGCAAGGGCAGGATGATCAGACACTCGAACAGGGAGGCGGCGATGGCCGCGGTGATGGCGATGGGAATCTGGGCGAAGAACTCCCCGGTGGAGCCGGTCATGAGCAGCATGGGCAAAAAGGCGGCCACTGTGGTCGAGGTGGCGGCAATAACCGGCCAGGCCACCTCGCTGGCCCCGTTGATGACTGCCTCCTGCAGGCCTTCCCCTTCCTGGAAGCGACGATAGATGTTCTCCAAAACCACGATGGCGTCGTCAACAATGATGCCGCTGACCAGCACAAAGGAGAAGAGGGTGATCTCGTTCAGGGAGTTCCCGGTCAGCCACATGAAGAGCATGGTCACCAGAAAGGAGAAAGGGATGCCCACCATGATGACGACGGCATTGCGAAAGCCCATGAACAGGCAGATCATCAGGGCAACGAGGACGACGCCGACCAGGAGGTTGCTCCCCAGGGTCCGGAGGGAGTCGTCGATGTAGACCCGCTGGTCCTGAGTCAGCACCGCCTTGACTCCTTCGCTGGTGAGCTGCGGCTGAAAGCGCTCGACGACCTCTTTGACCTCGGGAACGATGTCCAGAATGTTCCCGGTCTCGTTCTTGATGACCCTCAGGGAGACAGCATTCATGGCATTGACCGAGGACATGACGAAGGGATCCCGGTAATCCAAGTCAGCCCGGCTGATGACGTCGCTCAGGCGGACCATGGACCCATCGGCATCCCTTCGGAGGACCGTTCGAGTCACATCGCTCCGATTGCGGAAGCGCTCGTCCACGACTATGGAGAACTCGCCGCTCTGACCGGTGAAGTCTCCAGCCGGAACAGAGACGTTGGCCTCCTTCAGGGCTGTGGCCACCTCCTCGAAGGTCAACCCGAACGATTCGAGCTTGCTCGGGTCCAGGCCCACGTGGAACTCACGGGTATACTCGCCAACGATCTCCACCTCCTTGACCCCGGGAATCGAACGCAGAGCCAGCTTCATCTCCTCGGCCATGAGGCTGAGGGCCATGTTGCTTCGCTCGCCAACGAGATTGACCATAACCGCCGGGAGCCACATCTCCACGTTGATCTCGGTGAACTCCGGAGGATCAACCCCTTCCGGCAGCTCGTTCATGACGCTTAAGACCTTGAGCCGAAGCTCGTCGAAAAGGGCCTCGTAATCGGTGTCGTCGACGAACTTGACCACGACGCTCGATCTGGCTCTGAACGAAGAGGACCGAATGAACTCCACAGACTCCAGATCGTCGAGGGCCTCTTCAATCTCCCTGGTCACGAGGGCCTCCACGTCGGCAGGAGAGGCTCCGGGATAGACAGTGCTTATGAGCACTTTGCCCATGTTGACGTTTGGATAGCGTTCGACTGGCAGATCGAAGATGGAGATCAGACCGGTAACCAGGCAGAGGACAAAGAGAACATTCAAAAGGACGGTCTGGCGGAGGACGTTGCTGAAGAGGGCTTGCATGTCCGTTTATTCGGCGGGCTTCAATTGGAAGAGCTGACCGGGTTTGACGTCTTCGGAGCGGACCATGACTCTCCCTCCCTCCCGGTGTTCGATCAGGACGACCGGGACGCGCTCACCGCTGGCGCGGACGAGCCAATGCTCCTGATAGCTTGATCGCAGGGCCTGCTCCGGG
>Ga0207797_1000320_pt1 | contig 36819 bp, 39 predicted proteins | sample PRCRCaboRojoPR_6_FD_187275 | JGI IMG/M metagenome (GOLD analysis project Ga0207797, IMG submission 187275) | Marine sediment microbial community from Cabo Rojo, Puerto Rico - PR CR 10% Liquid 1 (SPAdes) | ecosystem: Environmental > Aquatic > Marine > Coastal > Sediment | place: Cabo Rojo, Puerto... | reverse complement strand
GAACGCGAAAAAGGTCGAGTTCGCCGGCGCGAGATCCTGTGCCCGGGCGTACAGCTCCTCGCGGGAGATGCGCAGCCCGGGGAACCGCTCGACGAGCGCCGACAGCCGCTGTGAGACGACCGTCTCCGTCGGCAGGACGATGGTGTAGGAGTCCTCCTGCACGCCGGCCTCGAAGAGGTCCTCCAGCACCGGCTCGACGCCGCTGGGCGGGACGGGGAACTGCACCATCGCGTCGAAGTCCCCGCGGCTCACCTCCTCGAAGACGGCGTAGTCGATTCCCTGCTCGTCCAGCGCCTCCAGGACTGGGGCCCGGGACCCCTCCGGTATCAGCACCTGGACCAGGCGCACGGCTGGCTACACCCCCGTGCCGGCGCCCGCCAGCGGTCGGTGGCGGTCGGGCTCCATCGGTCACCAGGCGACCTCCTCGGCGCCGGTCACGTCGTCGAACGCCGCGACAGCGGGAGAACTCATACCCCGGACTCCTCTCCCGTCAGGTATTGTAATGCACAGCCAACCGGTCGGAAAGCCGTCCGTAGCCTGCCTCGCCACTGGCCGACGACGCGCCGGTAGGCCCGGCGAACCCTCAGGGGACCCGTCGCGTGGTCCGCCCCGGCGTAGCGTCCACGAGCCCGGCGTCCTGCCTTCCCGGAGCCCGGAATCAGGACGACAACCACGTGCCCCGAGCGGTCAGTACCGGGCTACGGTAACGAACGCTTGCTGTCCGGGTCGTGTAACTACAGTTACACCCGTGGCCCGCGAACTGGTACGGTGAGACGCTATGAGTACTGAGACCACCTCGACACAGTCGACCGTACCGAGCCAAACCGGGACGAGCCGGCGCGCGGTGATGGCCGTCGGCGTCGTCATCGTCGTGCTCGGCGTGCTGGCGATACTCGCGCCGTTCGTCACGGGCGTCGCGCTGTCGATACTGCTCGGCGCGCTGCTGGTCGTCGGCGCCCTGGCCCACGTCGCCCACGCGTTCCACGCGGGCGGCTGGACCGGGTCGCTGTGGCAGCTCGCGCTCGCGATACTGTACGCGTTTGCGGGCATCTCGCTGCTGGCCAACCCCGTGCTCGGCCTCGCGACGCTGACCCTGCTGGTAATCATCTACCTCGCCGTCGCCGGCATCGTCGAGATCGTCGGCGGCGTGCTGGTGCGCCCGAACCCGGGCTGGGGCTGGACCATCCTCAGCGGCGTGATCTCGCTGCTGCTGGCGGCGCTGCTGTGGGGCGGATTCCCGAGCACCGCCGCGTGGGCGATTGGCCTGCTCGTGGGCATCCAGCTACTGGCCACCGGCCTGCTGCTGGTGGCGTACGGCTACCTCGACCGCCGGACCACGACCGCCGGCGGCTCGGCTGGCGCGTCCACCGGGTAGCGTAGGACGGCCGTACCGCCCGCAGCGGCGACCCGTCGGCCGGCTGTCCGGTGCCTGCTAGGCCCGGCCAACCTGGCTTTCGGGCGTTAATAACAAAACCCGCGACCGGTGTAGCCCGGCCTATCCAGCGCCAACGGGCGCGACCACGGCATGTCGTACACGCTACGGGAGAGACGCGACTGGAGACGGCCGGACCGGACAGCCACCGGCCCGTCAGCCGTCCTGCCCTCGCGGGGGCCGGGATGAGCCGCCGGCTCGCGGCCGCGGCGGTCGTTCTCGCCGTCCTGTTGGTGACGGTGCCGGGCGTCGCGAGCGCGGAGACGACGGTCCAGCCGGTGGTGACGGTGCGTGCGGGCGAGACGCTGAACGAGGACCTCACCGCGACCGCCCTCCGGGTGGTCGTGCGCGGCACGGTGAACGGCGACGTCACCGCGCTGTCGGGCCAGGTGGTCGTGCGCGGCGAGGTGACCGGCGACGTGACGGCCATCGCCGCCAGGGTCGACGCTGGCGGCCGGGTAGGGGGTGACATCACCGCCGTCGCCGGGCGGACGACCCTCTCCGGCGAGGCGAGCGGGCTGACCGCGGCCGGTGGGCGGGTGTCCGTCGCCGGCCGGCTCGCCGGCCCCATCGACGCGGCCGGCGTCGTCGTCGCCGTCGAGGAGGGCGGCACCGTCGAAGGCCGGCTCCGGACGACGGCGCTGCGGACCTGGGTGAACGGGAGCGTCCAGGGCGGCGCGCCACCAGCCGGGGCGGTCGCCGCCGGTGACGGCGCCCCGGCGACGGCAGAGTGGCTCGCCGGCGGCGCAACGGTCGGCGGCACCCCGCTCCAGGTCGGCCTGCGACCAGGTCGCCGGCTGGGGCTGACGCTGTTCGAGAGCTACCGCTTCCTGGCGAACCTGGTGCTGGGTGCCGTGCTGGTGGGGCTGTTCCCTCGGTTCTCCCGGCGGCTCTCGGACGTCGCCGTCCGGGACCCGCTCCGCACCTGGCTCGCCGGGTTCGCCGCTGCCCTGGTGGTGCCGATACTGCTGGTGCTGTTCGGGCTGAGCCTGTTCGGCGTGCCGATCGCGCTGGCCGGCGGGGCCCTGTATCTCGTCGCATCGTGGGTCGGCAGCGTCTACGGCCGCTACGTCGTCGGCGTCTGGCTGCTGGCTGCGGTCCCGCGTGCGGCCGACTACGCCGATTTGTCGGTGCCGACCGTCGAGAACCGCTGGGTCGCGCTGCTGGTCGGCGCGTTCGCGGTCGAGATACTGGTGCAGATCCCCTATCTCGGGCCGGTCGTCGACGCCGTCATCCTCCTGCTCGGTCTCGGCGGTCTCGTGCGGCTCGGCTACCGGTCGTACCGCCGGACCGAGCGCGGGGTGAGCACGGCCGTCACGTCCACGCCGCCGGGCGACGACTGACGGCCGTCCGTTCCCGACCGGTGGGAAGCGTCCCGGCGGCTATTGGCCTCAGCCGGGGAGCCACCCTATGGCACGACTCGACGGTCAGGCGGCCATCGTCACCGGCGGCTCGCGGGGAATCGGGCGGGCGATCGCGGCGGCGTTCGTCGAGGCGGGTGCGGACGTCGTCATCTGCAGCCGACACGAGAGCGAGGGGGCCGCGACCGCCGAGGAACTCGGCTGTCGGTTCGTCGCGACGGACGTGCGCGAGTACGACCAGGTCGCGTCGCTGGTCGAGCAGACCGTCGAGCAGTTCGGCCGGCTCGACACCATCGTCAACAACGCCGGTATCGCCAGCGAGACCGCCGTCGAGGAGATGCCCCTCGAGGAGTGGGAGGACGTCCTCCGGACGGACCTCGACGGGGTGATGCACGGCACGAAGGCGGCGATGCCCCACCTCCGGGAGAGCGACGGTTCGATCATCAACATCGCCTCCATCTACGGGCTGGTCGGCGGGAAGGGCGCGGCGTCGTACTCGGCTGCGAAGGGCGGGGTCGTCAACTTCACCCAGCAGGTCGCCGTCGACTACGCCGATGAGGGTGTGCGGGTGAACGGCATCTGCCCCGGGTTCGTGGAGACGGAGATGACCGACGAGTTGCTGGAGACCGAGCGGTTCTACAGTTTCGTGCTGGACAACACCCCGATGAACCGGGCGGCCCAGCCCGAGGAGATAGCGCCGCTGGCGGTGTTCTTGGCCTCCGACGACGCATCGTATCTCACCGGCGTGAACATCCCCGTCGACGGAGGCTGGACCGCCCACTGACCGGCTCGTGGCGCCCGCCGATGGTGAGGGTGACCACGGGGTTCGCGCGAGCGACCGGGCCGCGGAGAACGGCGAGCTCACTCCCGCCGCGAGCGTCCCGTGGGGCTCGCGGACCGTCCAGGTCGTGCTCGCGAGCACGGCGCTGGCGCCGCTGGGCGTACCGCTGGTCGCCCCCGCGCTGCCGGCGTTCCGGGACGCCTTCCTGCTGAGCGACGCCCAGGCGAGCCTGCTGATCAGCGGCTACTTCGCCGCCGGCATCGTCCTCTCGCCGTTCATCGGCCTGCTCGCCGACCGGGCTGGCCGCAAGCGGGTGCTCGTCGCCGGCCTGCTCGCGTTCGGCCTCCTCGGGAGCAGCGTAGCGCTGTCCCCCTCCTTCGGAACCGTGCTGGTGCTGCGGCTGTTCCAGGGCACCGCCGCGGCGGCCATCTTCATCACCACCGTCACGCTCATCGGCGACCGCTTCGAGGGACCCCGTCGGGCCGCGGTGCTGGGCGTCAACGTCGCCGTCCTCTCTGCCGCGGCGGCGCTGTACCCCGTGGTCGGCGGCGCCCTCGTGAGCTTCGGCTGGAACGTGCCGTTTCTCTCGTATCTCGCCGCGCTCCCGGTGGCGATGTTCGCGTGGGTCGGCCTGGAGGAGCCGGCCCGGAGCGCCGGCGGCCGCGGGGTGGCGTACCTCCGGGCGGCGCTCGACACGGTGCTTGCGGGCTCGACGCTGGCGCTGTTCGGCGCCACCTTCCTAACCGAGTTCCTGGCGTTCGGGGTCGTCTTCACCGCGTTCCCGTTCGTCCTGGCGCCGGTGCTGTCCCCGGTGCTGGTCGGGGCGGTGATACTCGTCGCCGAGGCCGTCTCCACCCTCGCCGCAGCCGCCAGCGGCCGGCTGGCGAACGTGCTGTCGTCCGTCAGGCTGCTCCCGGTCGGCTTCGCCTGCTACGGCGTCGGCTTCCTAGTCGCATGGCTCGCGCCCGAGCCCGCAGTCGTCGCCGTGGCGGCCCTGTTCGTCGGCGCCGGCATCGGCCTCCTGCTGCCGAGCATCGACGCCGCCCTCACCGCCCGCGTCCCCACCGAGTACCGCGCAGGCGCACTCAGCCTCCGCAACAGCACCACCTTCCTCGGTCGGGCGGCCGGTCCCGTCGCCTTCGCCGGGCTCGCGGTCACCGTCGGTCTGGGATACCCCGTCCTGCTGCTGGGTGCGGGCGTCCTCGCGCTGGCCGTGGCTGGGGTCGCCGTGCTCGCGACGGGGGAGACGTGAGCAGGTCGCTCCGGGTCGGCTCAGGCGAGGCCGCCCAGCTGTTGCAGGAGGCCGTACACGTCGTCGACGGCCCACCCCTCGACCAGGCGGCCGTTCTCGACGCGGAAGATGGCCATACCGACGGTCTCGACCCACCGGCCCGTCGCTGGCACGCCGAGCGCCACGCCGCAGTGGGTGCCGGAGAAGCGGTAGCGCACCGCCACGCGGTCCTCGGTCGCAATCAGGTCCTCAATGTCGTTCGACAGGTCCGGGAACGCCCGGTGCCACTCCGCCCAGGCGGGACGGAGGTCAGCGACGGTGTAGTCCGTCGGCCCGTGGTGGAGGACGTAGTCGTCGCTCACGAGGTCGGTGTCGAACGCCCGCAGGTCGCCGTCGTTCCACACAACCCCGAAGTACCAGCGGACGAGGTGTTCGGTCCAGCCGGTCGCGGCCGCCCGTCCGGGGGCGGCGCTCCCGGCCTCCGGGCTCGTGGTCATCAGACCGCGGGCTCGGGGCGGATGTTCTGGTTGCGGTGGAACAGATTCTCCGGGTCGTAGCGGCGCTTGATCGCCACCAGCCGGTCGTAGTTCTCCCCGAACAGCAACTCGACGGGGTCCTCGGCCATCCCCGGAAAGTTGCCGTACCGCCCCGACGCGACCGGCAGCACCTCCGCCTCGGCGAACCCCTCGCGCCCCCACGAGACGTTGGCATCGTCGTCCTCCGGCTCGGTCCAGTTGGCCTCGAAATTGAGCATGAACGGCTTGTCGCGGTGCCAGAACGCCGTCGCGTCCTGGGGCGGGTCGGCGACTACGCCACCCAGACACCAGACGTCGATCGTCGACAGCGCCGACGGGGCCGACTCGTTGTACCGCAGCATCAGGTCGACCGCCTCGTCAGTGAGCTCATCGAGGAAGATCGACTTCCAGTAGTAGCGCAGCCCGTCCGGGTAGTCCTCGTCCAGCAGCTGCTGGAGCTCCTCGTACGGCATCGGGCCGCTCATGTCAGCCAGCGGCTGGAGCCCCTCGACCAACGGTGAGTAGACCGACGGGCCGTCCGCCACGTCCCCGAGGTACGACCCCAGCAGGGCAACTGCCGGCTCTCCCCAGGCGCTCGCGGGGAACTCCTCCAGCTCGGGGACGTGCCCCACGAATGGGAGCACGCCCGCCTCCGGCGGGGCGGACTCGACCCACTCGCGCACTCGCTCGAACACCGCCGACCCGTCGTTGGCGTGGAACCAGGTGAAGAGGACGTACACCTCCGGGCCGACCTCGTACAGCTCGAACTCGAAGGCGGTGACCACCCCGAAGTTGCCGCCGCCGCCACGCAGCGCCCAGAACAGGTCTGGGTGCTCCTCGGCGCTGGCGGTCAGTACCTCCCCGCTCGCGGTCACCACCTGCATCGAGCGGACGTTGTCGCAGGCGAGCCCGTGTGCCCGGGAGAGGTGGCCGTAGCCGCCGTTCAGCGTCAGCCCGGCGACGCCCGTCTCCGAGACCGCCCCGAAGGGGACCGCCAGCCCGAACAGCTGGGTCTCGTGGTCGACGTTTCCGAGGGTCGCACCGCCCTCCACGCGGGCGGTCCGGGCCGCCGGGTCGACGAACACGCCGTTCATCGTCGAGAGGTCGAGCATCACCCCGCCGTCGGTGACAGCGTTGCCGGCGACGTTGTGGCCGCCGCCGTGGACCGCCAGCTCCAGGCCCTGCTCGCGGGCGAACTCGACCGCCGCGACGACGTCCGCGGTGCCGCTCGCGCGGACGATCACGCCGGGTCGGCGGTCGATCATCCCGTTCCACAGCGCCCGGGCCTCGTCGTACCCCTCATCGTGGGGGAGCAGGAGCTCTCCACGGACCCGCTCGCCCAGCGCGTCGAGCGCGTTGCCGTCCAGTACCGGTATGCGTTGCTGTCGGCTCATGGGGGTACTGACGGCGCCGGCGGGGATACGCTTCGCTCTCCCTGCCGTCACGTGAGAAGGAACCGGCTGGAGGCTCGCGAGCCCCGGTGGCGACGTCCCAGGGTGTCGCCGCAGGCTGGGAACCGCGGGAATACTCATGTCCCTCCCCCCCGACCTGCCGGCCGGACTCTCTATGCCAGAACTCTCCCACGAGGAGCTCCCCCCGCTCCCGTACGAGTACGACGCGCTGGAACCGCACATCGACGAGCAGATTCTCGAGTGGCACCACGACACCCACCACCAGGGGTACGTCAACGGGCTCAACGGCGCCGAGGAGACCCTCCAGGCCAACCGCGCCTCCGGCGACGTCGACGGCTCGGCGGCGGCGATGCGCTCGGTGAGCCACAACGGCTGTGGCCACTACCTCCATCACCTGTTCTGGCGGTGCATGTCACCCGACGGCGGCGGCGAGCCCGAGGGCGCCCTGCGCGAGCGCATCGAGGAGGACTTCGGCTCCTACGAGGGGTGGAAGGCGGAGTTCGAGGCCGCCGCGGGCTGGCCCGCAAGCGGCTGGGCGCTGCTGGTGTACGATCCCGTCACCAAGCAGCTGCGCAACCTCGCCGTCGAGAAGCACAACGACGGCGCGCTGTGGGGCGCCCACCCGGTGCTCTCGCTGGACGTCTGGGAGCACTCCTACTACTACCAGTACGGCCCCGACCGCGGAGGGTTCGTCGACGCCTTCTTCGAGGTGGTCGACTGGGACACGGTCGCCACGGAGTTCCAGAAGACGACCGACCACCACGAGGGGTAACCGCCGCCCCCCGCTACCCGCCGTAGCGTTCGGACAGCGCCACCCGTAGCTCCTCGGTCGCCAGGTCGAGCCCGTCGCTCACCCCCACAGGGTACGCCGCGGGCTCTCGAAGCGCGCGACAGTCCTCCGGGAGCCTCCCGACCTGCTCGGCCCGCCGCTCGCGGCTCTCCTCTAGGTCGGGCAACTCCGACACCAGGGCGCCGTCCTCTATCACGTCGACGAGCAGGTCCTCCTCAGGGTCGGTCTCCTCCCGCAGCGCGAGGACGTCCCGGACGAACTCGCCGTCGCGCTCGACCCGGCGCACGCTCTTGGGGCCGGGGTAGGTGACCTTCCCCGTCGAGAGCTTCATCGTCGGCTCGCCACCGACGGCGACGAGCTTGTACACCGCGTTGAGCGACCCCACGTCCCCGCCGGTCGACAGCGCCGTCCCCGGTCCGAACCCGGTCGCGACGCCGCCGTCTTCAAGGAACGCTTCGATGCGGTACTCGTCCATCCCGCTGCTGACGAACACGTCTGCGTCGTCTACGATCTCGGCGACCTGCTTCGACAGCGCGACCAGGTCCCCCGAATCCAGCCGGACGCCGCTGATGCCGACACTGCGCTCGTCGGCGACCGCCATCGCCGTCCGCGCGCCCTCGACCGTGTCGTAGGTGTCGACTAGCAGCACCGACTCCTCGCCGTAGACGTCGACGAACGCCTCGAAGGCCGCCCGCTCGGTGTCGAAGCTCTGGACCCAGGAGTGGGCCATCGTCCCGAAGACGGGCAGGTCGAACGTCCGGCCGGCGGCGACGTTCGAGGTGCCGTCGACGCCGCCCAGGTAGGCCGCCCGCGGGCCCGCCTGCCCGGCGTCGACGCCGTGGGCCCGCCGCGAGCCGAACTCCACCAGCGACTGGCCCTCGCCCAGCCGGTCGACCGTGTCCCGCATCCGGGCGGCCTTCGTCGCGATCAGGCTCTGGAAGCCGACCAGGTTGATCAGTAGCGTCTCGAACAGCTGTGCCTCGGGGAGTGGCGCCGTCACCTCCAGCAGCGGCTCGTTCGGAAAGACGACGGTGCCCTCCGGAACGGCCCGCAGCTCGCCGGTGAACTCGAACTCCTCGAGGTAGCGCAGGAACGGCTCGGAGAACCCCTCGCTCGCGAGATACGACAGCTCGTCGTCCCCGAACGACACCGTCCGGAGGTACTCAACCACCTGCTCCAGGCCCGCGGTGACCACGTACCCGCGGTCCGGCGGGAGCCTCCGGAAGAACAGGTCGAACGTCGCCGTCGGGGTGTGGTCGGCCGCCAGGTACCCCTGCATCATCGTCAGCTCGTACAGGTCGGTGAACAGCGAGAGTGTACCGTCGGCTGCGTGCATACTCGACAGTGCCTCGCGCCTGCCGGCTAAAGTGGCCCGGGCCCGGTGTCACGGGCTGGTAACGACTCCGGGCCGACAGCGCGTTGCTCCTCCCGGACGGCGTCCCCGCCCCGAGTCTCGTCGTTCCTCCCCGCCAGGAACCGTGCCCGGACTTTTCGTGACCATCGTCTACACTCAACACATGTCTCTCGAACGGCCGTCACGGCGGACAGCACTCACGCTGCTGGCCGTCGCAGCCCTGTCGTTCGCTCTGAACCTCGTGTTCGGCGCGTTCAGGGTCGTCCGGACCGACAGCGACGACGGGTGGACAGCCCAGGGCACCGTCCCGCTCCCGCGGCCGCGAAGCGAGAGCGACGTTTCGGTCGAGGCAGCCGTCGCCGACCGGCGCTCCCGGCGGGAGTACGCCGACCGCGCGCTGGAGCGACGCGAACTCGGGCAGTTGCTCTGGGCGACCCAGGGCGTCACCGACCGGCGGAGGGGGTACAGGGCTGCACCGAGTGCGGGCGCGCTGTACCCGCTCGAACTGTACGTCGTGGTCGGGTCACCCGGTGTCGAGGGGCTCGAAAGCGGCGTCTACCGCTACCGACCGGAGCGCCACGAACTCGACCAGGGCAGAACCGGCGACGTCCGGGCCGAGCTGCGGGAAGCCGCGATCGACCAGGGGTTCGTCGAGGAGGCGCCCGTCGACGTCGTCCTGTTCGGCGTCGACGAGCGGACGACCCGGAAGTACGGCGAGCGCGGGAGCGAGCGCTACGTCCCGATGGAGGCCGGCCACGCCGGGCAGAACCTCTACCTCCAGGCCGAGGCGCTCGGGCTCGCGACCGTCTCGGTCGGCGCCTTCGGCGACGACCGCGTGCGGGAGGTCGTCGAGGCGCCGGCAGACCAGCGGCCGCTGTACGTCTTCCCGGTCGGAGGGTCGCCGTGACGGTCGAGGTCGTGTTCAACCACTCGGGGCTCGCGACGACCACCCTCGCGCACGCGCTGTTGACCCTCGTCACCGGGGTCGCCCTGCTCGCCGAGCGGTACGGCTACCCGCCGCGTGGGCGCTGGCGCGGCGTCCTGCGAGTTGCCCACACCGCGTTCGGCGTGCTCCTTGTCGTGTATCTCGTCGCGACGTATCTCGTCGTCCCGCTCTGACCCCGCGCGTCGGGCGGTCCGGAAGACACCACGCCGGCGTGTCCCCCCCTCGACGGTGCGCCTTGCCGCCCCCGAGTTCCCCGGTCGGGGAGTCGCGCGGGCACCAGTCCGTCGAAACGACGACAACCCTGAAGCGTCCACCGGCGTAGCTGTACCGGCATGGCTCTGCCGGCGGTGACCGGTGACCTGCTCGTCGTCTTCGCGCTGGTTCTCGCCGCCGTCGTCCTGTTCGCGACGGAGCTCGTCTCGCCGGACGTTACGGCCATCACCGTCGTGGTCGCCGTCGTCGTGCTGGAGCCGTGGACCGGCGTCGGCACCGACCAGGCGTTCGTCGGGTTCTCCAACACCGCGACGATCACGGTCGCCGCGATGTACATGCTGAGCGAGGGCATCCACCGGACGGGAATCGTCCGCCGGCTCGGCGCGACAATTTCGCAGTTCGCGCGCGGGAGCGACTCCCGGCTCCTGACCGCGATGCTCGTCCTGACGAGTGGGATGGCTGGGGTGGTTAACAACACGCCCGTCGTGGCGGTGTTCATCCCGATGGCGACCGCGCTCGCCGACGAACACCGGATCTCCCCCTCGAAGCTCCTGTTGCCGCTGTCGTTCGCAGCGATGCTCGGGGGGACGCTGACGCTCGTCGGCACCTCGACCAACCTCCTCGCCAGCACGTTCTCGGCCCGACTGATCGACCACCCCTTCTCGATGTTCGAGTTCACCCATCTCGGACTCCTCGGGTTGGTCGTCGGTGTCGTCTACCTCCTCACCGTCGGCCAGCGGCTCATCCCCGACCGCGTCGCCCCGTCGATTGACCTGGTCGGGAGCTTCGGGCTGCGCGGCTACATACGACGCCTGTACGTCCGGGACGCCTCGCCGCTCGCCGGCCACACCCTCGACCGAGCACTAACGGACCTCTCGCTGCAGCCCGACGTGGACGTCCTCGAGGTGGTCCGTGACGGCGACCGGTACGCTGCCCCCGGCCCCGAGTTCACCGTCGAGCCGCGGGACGTCCTGACGGTCCGGGCCGACAGGCCCACCGTTCGCGTGCTCGCCTCGGAACTGGACCTCTGGACCCTCCCGTGGGTCCGGATCGCCGATCTCGGGATGAGCGTCCCCGCCGGGATGGGGACGCTCGTCGAACTCCGGGTTCCCTCGGGGTCGGAGCTCGTCGACGAGCGGATCGGTGACACCCGCTTCCGGCAACGCTACGCGGCGACGATCCTGGCCATCCGGCGGGGCGACACCGTCATCAGGGAGTCCTTTGCCGACGTCGTGCTGGAGGCCGACGACTCGCTCCTGGTCCGGACCGCCGGTGACAACATCGATGTCCTCCGCGACGTCCAGAACCTGGTGGTGACCGCAGTCGTCGGGGAGGGCCGGGTCGACGGGCCCGCGAGCTCCCCCCGGGCGGAGCGCGAGGACAGGGCGTGGCTGGCTCTCCTCCTCGTGGGTGGCGTCGTGGTGGTGGCGGCGCTCGGGCTCGTCTCTATCGCGGTCTCGGCGCTCGCCGGCGTCGTCGGCATGGTCGTCACCGGGGTGCTCGAACCTCAGGAGGCGTACGACGCTGTCTCCTGGGACGTGATCTTCCTGCTCGCCGGGATGATACCCCTCGGAATCGCTCTCGAGAACTCCGGCGGGGCGGCCTTTCTCGCGGCGCTCGTCGTGGGGGTCGCCGGCGCGGTGCCGCCGCTGGTGGTCGTCGGCCTGTTCTACCTCGTGACGGCCGTCGTGACCAACGTCATTAGCAACAACGCGACGGTCGTCCTCCTGTTGCCCGTGGCCGTCGACGTCGCCTCCCGGCTCGGCGCGAACCCGTTCGCGTTCGTGCTCGCCGTCACGTTCGCGGCCAGCACCTCGTTCCTGACGCCGATCGGCTACCAGACGAACCTCATGGTGTACGGCCCCGGCGGGTACGAGTTCACCGACTACTTCCGGGTCGGCGCGCCGCTGCAGCTCATCCTGGCGGTTGTCACGACGGTCGGCATCTGGGCGTTCTGGGGCGTGTGAATCAGTCGCCGGTCCGGAGTTCTCTCACTCTCTCGACGTTCCACGCGTACCCCCTCTCGTTTTCGGGCGTCTCGAGGACCATCGGCTTCTCGCGGAACGCCTCGTGGTTCACGACCCGGCGAAAGCCCTCCTCGCCGATCGCTCCCTCCCCGATGTGCTCGTGTTCGTCCTTCTCGGAGCCGAGCGGGTGTTTCGAATCGTTGAGGTGGAGATATATCACGTTCTCGACACCGACGGTTGAACCGACACTCCCGACGAGAGCGTCCATCGCTGACGCCCCGGTGAAGTCGTACCCCGCGGCGAAGAGGTGACAGGTGTCGAGACAGACACCCAGGTCACCGTACCCGTACGCCGACGTCTCCACCATCTCGTCGAGGTCCTCGAGTCGCTTGCCGACGGTGGTGCCCTTCCCGGCCGTGTTCTCCAGCAGCAGCGTCACGTCGCTCGGCACGTCGACCTCGGACAGCCGTTCGCCGACGTTCTCGACGCCTGTCTCCTCGCCGGCACCGGTGTGTGCTCCGGGGTGGAGCACGTAGTACGGGATGCCCAGCTTCGCCGTCGCGTCCAGTTCCTCCTGGACGCAGTCGATGGACGTGCCCGCGAGGTCGTCGTTCGGTGTTGCGAGGTTGACGAGGTACGTCCCGTGGACGATCCAGGGGCCGACGTCCTGCTCCTCGACGGCGTCCCGGAACGTCTCGGCCTCCGCGTCCTCGATGTCGCTCACTGCCCATCCGCGGGGCGACCTGACGAAGAGCTGCCCGCAGTTCCCGCCCAGTTCGACCTCGTGCTCGACGGCCGCCCCGAACCCGTCCGCGATCGAGACGTGGGCACCGATCCTGAACATGCCCGGACGACACGGTACTCGGAGGGTAGTATCTCACGACAGCGCCGTCGTGCGAGCGGGGAGACGTCACTCGGAGATATCGGACACCGACCCCAACACTGGGGTGGCTCTCGTCCGGTGAAGCGGACGAACACCTGTTAAGTGTCTGGGTCAGATGGACTCCGGTAGCTGGTGGGATGACGGAGTGGACTAACGTGCCTGCCTGGAAAGCAGGTGGCCGAGAGGCCTCGTGGGTTCGAATCCCACTCCCACCGCATAGCGACCACGTCGAAACCGGGCTCTGCGGGACCCAGGATTGTTCAGCCGCGACAGCACGTCCCCGTGGACGAGTTCGGTTTTCGCGTAAGGAGAGCTTAGGCCCGCATACTACGTATATAACAAATACGATCACAGACGACTTTCTAGAGTACCATCCACGCGGAGGCCCCACTTGACCGCACTATTGACGCGGGAGTGACCGCTTCCCGGTCGCGGTCGTGGGCGGACAGCCGCTCACTGTCCAGGGGAACGTCCTCGATTACGAGTACGACATCAAACGCGCCGGGCAGCCGGTCGTGAACGTCTCGAAGCGCTGGTTCCGCGTGCGGGACACGTAGGGCGTCGAAGTGATGCCGGGCAAGGACGATGCGTTCGTCCTCGCCATCGTCGCCGCCATCGACACGATGTGACCGACCTGACCGCCCAGTGAGCCGAGAAAAACCCAACAACGAGCATGCACCGTCACGAATGCATCGCAGCGAACGAGGGGGTACGATGACGAGTCCGACTCTTCGGTTTCTCACCGGATATGCCACTGGACTGGACTGACGCTATCGAAGCGCTGGCCACCGTACTCAGTAGCCTCCAGGGCCTCCTCGTGACGGTCTCGATCGTCGCCCAGATGACCGCGATGGGGACCCAGCTGACGCGCGGCGACGTCCGGAGGACAATTCAAGAGTACAACCTCGTCCTGCGGTGGGTCCTGGCGAACCTGCTGGCCGTCCCGCTGTTCGCGGTCCTACTCGGTGTCGTGTTCGGCCTTCCCAGTTCGATTCGCCTCGGGCTGTTGCTCGTCGCAGTCGCCCCCGGTGCACCTTTCATCCCGCAACTCGTCGCCTTGACGCGCGCGAATTCGCTCGAGGCTATCCGTCTGACCGCCAGCCTGACCCTCGTCGCCACGCTGACAGTGCCGGTTCTCGTAGCCGCCGTGCTGGCGTATCTCAATGTCGAGACCAGATTCGCACCGTGGCGTTTCCTCCTCCCGTTGCTCGTCGTGCTCGTGGTGCCACTGGTGGCTGGCGGCGTCCTGCGAGACAGGCGACCGGCGCTCGCGAAACCCGCCGCCAGGTGGCTCACACGTCTGGCCATCGTAACGCTGCTCACCGCGCTCGTCATCGTGATCGTCGTGGACCTCGGCGGGGCGCTTCGGGTCGTCGCGGCACTGCTCGGTACGGGTGCCTTGCTCGTGATGGCGCTGTTCGTCCTCGCGACCATCGTCATCGGCTGGCTCACGGGTGGACCGACCCCCCGAACCGGCGGATCCTCGCGCTCGGCACGGCCGGGCGGAACGTGAACGTCGCGTTGTTCTTCGCGACGGGCGCATTCCCAGCGTCCGACGCGGACGCCGGTATCGTCTCGTTTGCACTCATCATGCTCGTCATGTCGCTGCTAGTCGCCTGGTACTGGCGACAGCACCCGCTCTCCGGCGAGTTGGAATCGAGCGGGGAGGTGACGGGGTGAACGAACTCGCGCTCGCCGCGGTCCGGGCACCCGGCACGATACCGACGCACGCCGGCCCATATCCCCGAGTGGTGAGTTCGGTGAGCGAACCGGGACACCCATCAGGGACTCCCAAACGGGGGCCTCGACCACCGGTCTTCCTGTTCTCTCTTTTGAGTCGCCGGTGACGGCAACGCCGGTCGTGACCTAACGTTCCGCTCTGGCCGAGAACGAGGAGCTGGCACGGACGCTCGTCACTGACGTCTGGAACGACGGTAATCGAGAGCGGTTAGCTGAATTGAGTCACCACATGAGGGAGTATGAGCACGTCCTAACGAAGAGACCTCCGTGGTGGAACCTGCTATGTATGGAACTCACAAGCCGTAGCGGTCGTGGGCGTCGTCGATAGGGAGGATTTCGAGGACGCCGACCTCGTTGTCGTCCTCGTAGATGTCGTAGAAGGCCGTCCACGTCCGCCCGATATGCATCCGATACCGGTCCTCTCCATCAATTGGGAGGCGTTCTTTGTCTCCTTGGCCTCGTCCGGGGTAGGGGTTGTCGGCGAGATAGCCGAGGTTCTCGCGGATGATTTGCTCGGTCTTCTCGTCTACAGCTGTGAGAAATTCGTTGACATCCGGGTGCAGGAGGACGGTGTAGTCCTCCTCAGACATCGTCGAGGGCGACGAACTCCTCACGGGAATCGTCCATCTCATCGAAGCGCTCGGCGAGTTCCTTCCGGCGGCGCTCCTGCGCGAGCGACTTCAGCAGGTCGTCGTACGTCTCACCGGGCTCTTTGAGCTCGTGAAGTTCCTTGCGTGTTTCCTCGGTCACGGGGATTCGCTTATCAGCCGACATCGCTCTGTCAGAACGTACAGGGCTAACAGTCTTAACAGTTGCTCTCGAACGCGATCCGATTCTCTGATTGCGTATTCTCGGAGAACGGCTCTCCGTATCGAGATATTGCCGCTCTGGGAGGGGAGACCCTCCGGAGGGAGTAGGCACCAGTCAAGAGCCGAGAAGATGTTACCGTTGTGATTGTTTATAGAAATCTACACAGCCAGGATGGGACCTGACGCGCTCTCGTCGGTATAGCGACATACGGTGTATCGGCTCTCGCCGACCGGCCCGCTCCCGACGCTACGGGCGGCTCACTCCTCGAACGTCATCCCGTAGCCCCACTCCTCGAGCTGTCCCTCCACCTCGTCCAGTCGATCCAGACCGACCATCACCAGCGCCTCCCGGAGGTCCGTCAGCGACACGCTGTCGTCGAACCGCCGCTCCAGCTCCCGCTGGGCCTCGCGCTCGCCGCGTTTCGTCTCCTCCTGCAGGAACAGCGGCACCCGGCTGCGGCCGTCCTGAACGCCGTCGCGCCGGAGCTTGTACGGGATGCGAATCCGCCCGCTGTCCTGCTGTTCTCGTGCGGTTTCCTCCGGCTCGGTGTCGGCCCCTATCGGGCTCGGCTCCGCCTGCTCGCTCTCGTCGTCGGCGAACGGGTCCTCGCCGGCGCCTTCCTTCATCCCCGTCACGCCGACACCACCCCGTGTTGGAGATCGCCCGGCTCGGGGGGATCGGGCGCCTCGACGCCGACGCTCGCCTCCAGATGGCGGGCGATGCGGTCGAACTGCGCCAGCGTGTCCAGTTCGTACTCCCGCTGGCGGTCACGGAACTCCCGGACGTAGCGGAACGCCGAGCACTGCTGCATCCAGCACCCCTCCATCATCGAGGCCCGCTCGCCGATCACCTCGGGGACGGAGTACTCGATCTCCTCGAGGATACGCCGCTGGTCGCGGGTGTTCTTGAACCCCACCGGGACCGCCGCGAGCACGCCGACGTCCACGTCTAGCTGCGACTCTAACCCGCTCACGAGCGCCTCCAACCCCTCGACGGCCGCACGGCCCTTGGCGCTCGGCTCGACCGGGATCACCAGCGACCGGGTCGCGTGGATGGCGTTGTACAGGTGCGGCCCCTCCGTCGCCGGCGGGTCACAGATCAGCACGTCGTACCGGTCCGGCACGCCCGCCTCGCGGAGCACACGCAGCAGCTGGGCGTGCATCCCGAACGCCTCGCCCATCGCCTCTGCCTGGTCTTTCTCGCGCTGGAGGTACTCCCCCAGGTCCGAGAGCATGTTGTGCTCGGGGACGACGTCCACCCCCTCGACCGTCCGGACGAGCTCGTCGAACGCCCCCTTCGGACGGCGTATCATGTGTCGGACGAGGTTGTCCACCGGCTCCGTCCGGTCGCCGTCGACGCCGAACAGCCGCGACAGGTCGCCGTCCTGAGGGTCCAGCGGCACGACAAGCGGTTTCAGCCCGGCACGAGCGTGGGCGACCGCCAGGTTCGCCGCTGTCGTGGTCTTCCCCACGCCCCCTGCCTCGCTGTACGTCGAGTACGCCAACATAGCGGCTAGTGAGTGACCACCAACTTGAACGTTCGTCAGACACTGTACTGACGTGTGTCAGTTACCTGTTGTCAGTGGTGTGTACTTCGGCTTGAATTACGTGGTGGTGTCCATTGATTCGTGTAGCCGACACTCAAAATGAGTATATACTGTAAACAATTGTACTGAACACACGCATTGAACACACGCACTGAACACACGTGGAGAACAAGTATAATGAACACACACAGTTGGTGCTATTTGTGACTCGCCCGTACCACCCGACGGCGTGGGGACTCGTAACGAATAAGGGCTCCAGCGGGCGACGACCTCCGGGCTCGGCCGAGCGCCGTGGCTTGGATTAGACGTTTCTAATTCTTCGATTAGACCAATGCCTTTTTATTACTGAGGTGAACACTGGTGGCTGTTCACAACGTCATGACGGCATCGGACGAGACAACCTGCGGACACGCGGGCACTCTACATCGTCAATCGGAGGTCAATAGCGCGGGGCACGGCGCCGGGAGCGGCGCCCGGGCGGGTGAGGGCGGATGACCCCGCTACAGCTACCGCCGGGGACGTTCGGTCCCGCCGTCCAGGAGTTCCTCAACATCCTGATCGGCTCCTGGCGCGAGGGGTTCGTGCAGGTCTCGGGGTTCGTCGGCGCGACGATCCTCCTGTTCAGCCTGGTCCAGTACAGGTACGACGGCCGAATCACCAGGTGGCTCGAGGAGAACGAGCGCGCCCAGCCGCTGGCCGGCGCGCTCCTCGGCCTGACGCCGGGCTGTGGCGGCGCCATCATCGCGATGCCGCTGTACATCCGCGGGACGGTGAGCTTCGGCACCGTCGTCGCCGCGCTGGCAGCGACCGCGGGCGACTCCGCGTTCGTTATCCTCGCGCTCGCGCCCGAGGCGGCCGTGTACGCCTACGGCCTCGCGTTCGTCTCGGCGGTGCTGTTCGGCTACGCCATCGACCTCTGGGGGCTGGGCGTCGGCCGGGTCGACAGCGCGGTCGACCGGATCAGCCGCCCGATGACCGACGGCGGGTTCGCGACGACGAGCGTCGCCGACGGCGGGCCGAGCGTCCCCGACTACGACGCCCCCGAGCACGAGCACAGTCACGACCACGCCCGGGACCTGCCGGGCTACCTCCCGGACTCCCGGCTGCTCGAGCGCGCCAGCCACGCGGTCCACGTCCTCTGGTGGGTTGTCCTCGCCGGCGCGCTCGTCGCCGGCGTGACGTACCTCGCCAGGGGTGCCCAGGAGCCGGTGTGGGAGGTCGCGGCCACCTACGACGGGCTGTTCACGGTCGCCGGCCTCGCCGGCACCACGCTGTCGTTCTACCTGTACTTCGTCGGCCGCCACTACATCGGCGAGGGCGACACCGGGGCTGCCCGGGACTCGTTCACGAGCCTGTACCGGACGTTCCAGCACGCCGCCATGGAGACCGCGATGGTCACCGTCTGGGTGATCGGCGGCTACCTCCTGTACGAGTACGGCCTGCTGCTCACCGGCGTCGACATCCAGGGGCTCGCCGCGGCTGCCGGTGTTCTCGCGCCCATCGCGGGTGCCGGGCTCGGCCTGATCCCCGGCTGTGCGGCCCACATCGTGTTCGCCCAGCTGTACGCCGTCGAGGAGGCGATCCCGTTCTCGGCGCTGGTGGCCAACGCCATCAGCCAGGACGGCGACGCGCTGTTCCCGCTGATGGCGATCGACCTGAAGGCGGCTATCGTCGCGACCATCTACACCACCGTCCCGGGGGTCGTCGTCGGCGTCGCCGTCTACTACTTCTGGCCGTTCGCCCAGTTCGGCTTCGGGGTGCTCTGAGATGTACGACCGGGTCCTCGTTCCGACCGACGGGAGCGAGCAGGCGCTCGCGGCGGCCCGCCGGGCGTTCGACCTGGCCGAGCGGTACGGGGCGACCGTACACGGCCTGTACGTCGTCGATACGGGCACCGGCTGGCTGACCGTCTCGAAGACCGACGTCCGGGAGGCCCTGCGAGAGGTCGGCGAGGACGCCGGAAGCGAGGCGCTCGCGACGCTGGAAGCGCTTGCCGGCGAGTTCGACGCCGACCTGGTGACGGAGCTCCGGGAGGGCACGCCGGAGGCGGTCGTCCTCGAGTACGTCGACGAGGAGGGGATCGACCTCGTTGTGATGGGCACCCACGGCCGCGAGGGGCTCCGCCGGAGCCTCCTCGGCAGTGTCGCCGAACGGGTCGTCCGCGAGGCGCCCGTGCCGGTGATGACGGTCAGTGGCCAGGGCGACACGGACGCCTAGTCCGGGTGCTCCGCCGGTGAGGTTACTAACTGAAGCGATTCAAATTAATAAGAATAGCTGTCGAAAGGCGGATTTTTAGCAGCCAGTTTAACAACCCTCGGCGGCTACTCCTCACCAATGGAACGCTCCGACACGGACCACGAGGACGGGCCACCACCGGAGCGCGCCCGGGGCGGGAGCGAGGCCCGGTTCACGGTCCCGGACATGGACTGTCCCTCGTGTGCCGGGAAGGTGGGGACGGGGCTCGACGGCGTCGCCGGCGTGACCGCCTACGAGACACAGCCGACGACCGGTCGCGTCACCGTGAGCTACGACCCCGAGACGACGAGCGCGGACGACGTCGTCCGGGCGATACAGGGGGCCGGCTACGAGGTCACGGACTGGACCGGCGACGACTCCGCTGGCCACGACCACGAGGAGAGTGTGGAGAGCGTCTGGCGCGGCACCCGGGCGGTCAAGACGGCCGTCAGCGGCGTGTTCCTCGCGCTGGGGCTCGCCCTGGAGTTCCTCCCGGTGGCGAACCCGCAGGTCGCGAGCGTCCTCGCCGAGCCGCTGTTCGTCGCGGACGTGCTGTTCCTCGTCGCCGTCGCCATCGGCGGACAGACCATCGTCCGCAACGGCTACTACTCGGCGCGGAGCCTGAACCTGGACATCGACTTCCTGATGAGCGTCGCCATCCTCGGGGCGCTGGCGGCGAGCCTGGCGTTCGGCGAGGCGCTGTACTTCGAGGCCGCGACGCTGGCGGTGCTGTTCAGCGTCGCCGAACTCCTCGAGCGCGCCTCGATGGACCGCGCCCGGGACTCCCTGCGGGAGCTGATGGAGCTCTCGCCCGACGAGGCGACCGTCAGGCGCGGCGAGGGGACCGAGACCGTCCCGGTCGAGGAGGTCGCCGTCGGCGAGGTGGTCGTCGTCAGGCCCGGCGAGAAGGTGCCGATGGACGGCGAGGTCGTCGACGGCGACAGCGCCGTCAACCAGGCGCCCATCACTGGCGAGAGCATCCCCGTGGACAAGACGGTCGGCGACGAGGTGTTCGCCGGGACGATCAACGAGCAGGGGTACCTGGAGATCGAGGTCACGACGACGGCGGGCGACAACACCCTCTCGCGCATCGTCGAGATGATCGAGGACGCCCAGTCGAACAAGACCGAGCGCGAGCAGTTCGTCGAGCGGTTCGCCGCCTACTACACGCCCGCGGTCGTCGTCTTCGCGGTGCTGGTCACCGTCGGCGGCCCGTTCGTCCTCGGGACGACCTGGCCCGAGGCGGTGGTCAACGGGCTGACGCTGCTGGTGCTGGCCTGCCCGTGTGCGTTCGTCATCTCGACGCCGGTGTCGGTCGTCTCGGGGGTCACCAGCGCCGCGAAGAACGGCGTCCTCATCAAGGGCGGCAACCACCTCGAATCGATGGGCGCCGTCGACGCCGTCGCCTTCGACAAGACGGGGACGGTCACGAAGGGCGAACTCACCGTGACGGACGTCCTCCCGCTCAACGGCAACACCGAGGCGGACGTTCTCCGGTGTGCGCGGGGGCTGGAGACCCGCAGCGAGCACCCCATCGGCGACGCCATCGTCGAGCGCGCCGCCGCCGAGGACGTCGGGAGCCGCGAGGTGAGCGGGTTCGAGAGCATCACCGGGAAGGGCGTCCGGGCGACCCTCGACGGCACCCTCCACTACGCCGGCAAGCCCGGGCTGTTCGCGGACCTGGGGTTCGACCTCTCGCACGTCCACGTCACGACCGACGGGGGCGTCGTCACGAGGACGAGCCAGGCGCTGTGCGAGCGCAACGACTGTCTCGACCTGCTGTCCGAGACGGTCCCGGAGCTGCAGTCCGAGGGGAAGACGGTCGTCCTCGTGGGCACAGAGGACGAGCTCGAAGGTGTCATCGCGGTCGCCGACGAGGTCCGTCCCGAGGCCGCGGCGACCATCGAACGGCTCCGCGCGCTGGGTGTCGAGCGGACGGTGATGCTCACCGGCGACAACGAGCGGACTGCCAGGGCCATCGCAGAGCAGATCGGCGTCGACGAGTTCCGCGCGGAGCTGCTCCCCGACGAGAAGGCCGCGGCCGTCCAGCGCCTCGTCGACGAGTTCGAGGGCGGCGTGGCGATGGTCGGCGACGGCATCAACGACGCGCCGGCGATGGCGACCGCGACCGTCGGTGTCGCGATGGGCGCCGCCGGGACGGACACCGCCCTGGAGACCGCGGACGTCGCGCTGATGGGCGACGACCTCTCGAAGCTACCATACCTCTACGAGCTGGCGGGCGACGCCAACAGCGTCATCCGGCAGAACATCGGGGCGAGCCTGCTGGTGAAAGCCGGCCTCGCGCTGGGGGTGCCGTTCGGGCTGGTCCCCATCTGGCTCGCGGTGCTCGCGGGCGACGCCGGCATGACCGTCGGCGTCACGGGCAACGCGATGCGGCTCTCGCGGGTCCGCCCTGACTAACACCGGCTCATCTGCCAGGACACTCCCGAGTGCCGATGCAGGGGGCGTCTCGACTTGCCATCGCCGTCGGTGTGGGTGTTTACTCGACGAACGACCAGGAAATCGACTCCCGGTAGGACCGTCCGGAGCGGAATCCCCTCAGGCGGCTGCTGCTCAGTCGAACATCCGGCTGTTCAGCGCTGAGACGACCACGTTGAGGACGAGAAACCCCACGAACCCGACACCGATCCAGCCCCAGTCGATGAGAGTCAGGGGAACGACGCCGAAGAACTCGTGCAGCGGGGTGTACAGGACTGCGAGGTGAACGGCCAGCGACGTGCCGGTTGCACCCACGAGCCACAGGTTCGACCGAAGCGGCTGGTCGTACCGCGAGCGGATGACCTGAATGCGGATCAGCTCGACGACAACGATGAAGGTGAACAGTAGCGACTGTGCGCGGAGGAGCGACCCCGTGCGTTCGAGGCCATGAAAGAAGACGCCGAGACCGGTCACCGCCAGCAGGACCGCGATCGTCAGTATCGACGCGAGCACGCGCCTGTCGATCACCCCCTCGTCAGTGGGGCGCGGGGGCCGATCTATGAGGCCCCCGGCGTGAGGGTCGGCGCCGAGCGCGAGCGCGGGGAGCGTGTCCGCGACGAGGTTGATCCAGAGGATCAGGATCGGCGTTAGAATCAACGCCTGTGACGTTCCCGAGAACAGTCCGGGGAAGAGCAGACTCCCGAGCAACACACCGAGAAACACCACCAGCACCTCGCCGGTGTTCGTCGAGACGAGGTAGTTGACGAACTTCCGGACGTTCTCGAAGATACCGCGCCCTTCCCGGATCGCGTCACGAATCGTCGCGAAGTTGTCGTCCCGGAGAACCATATCGGACGCCTGGCGGGCGACGTCGGTGCCGCGCTGTCCCATCGCTACCCCGACGTCCGCCTGTGAGAGTGCCGGCGCGTCGTTGACACCGTCGCCGGTCATCACGACCGTATGACCGTTGTCTTGGAGCGCGGTCAGCAACCGGACCTTGTGGTCCGGTGTCACACGGGCGAACACGTCGACGTCCTCGATGGTTCTCTCGAGGCGGTCGTCCGGCAGGTCCTTGAGTTCGCCGCCGGTGAGTGCACCATCGGGATCGAGGCCGACCTGTTCGCCGACAGCCCTGGCCGTAGTGAGGTTGTCACCGGTCGCTATGACGGTCCGGACACCGGCCGACCGGCAGTCGGCGATCGCCTCGTCGACGTCCTCCCGGGGTGGATCAAGCATCCCCTGCAGGCCGAGAAACACCATCCCGGTCTCGATCTGATCGGCGTCGGCGGACCGATCGTCGACGTCTTTCGACGCGAAACCCAATACCCGAAGCGCGTCCCCCGCGAACGACTCCGTCCGGTCGCGGATCTCCTGGCGCCTTTCAGCAGTAAGGTCGCGAACCTCACCGTTTTCCAGAACGGAGTCACACCGATCCAGGACGACTTCCGGCGCCCCCTTCGTGTAGGCAGTCAGCCCGCCGTCCTCGACGAGGACGGTCATCCGCTTTCGCTCCGACGAGAACCCGATCTCCCGGACCCGCTGTCCGGCCGGATCGACACCTGCCTCGTCGGCTATCCGCTGGAGCGCGGTCTCGGTCGGATCGCCCCGATATTCGTCGTCGGTCCGGTCGACGTTGTTACAGAGACCTCCACACCGCAACAGGGGGACGACTGACGGGCTCGTCAGTCGGTCGCCATCGGCGACGGTTCGCCGGTCGCCGGCGGTTCCCGGCTCCGAGTCGATCGTCGAGTCGGCCAGATCCACGACGGAGCCGGACGCGTAGAGACGGGTCACGGTCATCCGGTTTTCCGTTATCGTCCCGGTCTTGTCGGTGACGACGACGTCGACCGACCCGAGACTCTCCACGACGGGGAGCCGCCTGACCAGCGCGTTCCGCTCGACCATCTCCCGTGCGCCCAGCGCCAGTGTGAACGTCACCACAGCGGGCAGTCCCTCCGGCACGCCCGCGACGGCGAGAGTGATGCCGACGAGGAGGATCGCGACCGGCTCCGTCGCGGTGAACAGGAACTGGACGGCGACGACCAGGACGATCAGTGCAACGACCAGCCAGCCGATTTGCTTGCCGAGACGCTCGACCTCGGTCTGGAACGGTGTCTGCTGGGTGTCCGTCTCGCCGAGTCGGCTAGCGATACCGCCGACCTCGGTGTCCATACCGGTTCCGACGACGACCGCTCTCCCGCGACCTCTCACGACCGTCGTGTGCTTGTACACCATGTTACGCCGCTCGGCCAGCGGCGTGTCGTCGTCGACGGCTCCGGGCGCCTTCGCGACGGGCGTGCTCTCCCCGGTGAGCGGTGACTCGTTGGTCCGCAGCTCCTCGGCGCTCAGCACCCGGGCGTCGGCCGGAACCGCGTCCCCCTGTTCGAGGTAGACGACGTCCCCGGGGACGACCTCCTCGGCGTCGATGGTCTGTCTCCGTCCGGCACGGAGGACGGTCGCATCCGGGCTTGCGAGTTCACGGAGCGCTTCGATAGACCGGGTGGCCTGATAGTCCTGAACGAAGCCGAACAGCCCGTTCGCACCGATGATTAGGACGATGAACGCCGCCTCCGTGTAGTTGGGCTCCCCGCCGGGAACGACCCCGACCCCGACCGACAGCAGCGCCGCCACGGCGAGGAGATAGATGAGCGGGTCGCGGAACTGCGAGACGAGCATACCGAGAACTGGTTCCCGCTCGGCGCCCTGGATGTCGTTCGGGCCGTACTCCGAGAGTCTGCGCTCTGCTTCCTCGGGTGAGAGCCCTGTCTCCTCGGTCGCTAACGACGAGAGGACGTCCTCGACGGCTGCCACGTGCCAGGACTGGGGTCGGGGCGCGTCGCCGCGGTGGGTCATGCTATCGAAGGGCCTCGGAGGGGAGACGCCACTGCGGCTCGGTTCCGTCGCGTGACTCGCTCGACCCCTGTCCGCGGCGTGGTCCGGACGCCACACGACAGGCGCGATACTCGGAACGCACCCGACAGAGACTTCCGTTCGTCGGTACGCTTCATGCGTCCGCTACCCGACTGTCCCGTGTGCCCGGACCGTCAGTACCGGAACCGGTGACGTGCGGACGAGGTACTCGGTGACGCTGCCCAGCACGTACCGGTCGAAGCCCGTCCGGCCGTGGGTGCCAACGACGACGAGGTCGATGTCGTGGTCCTCGATGTAGGCGAGGATTGCTCTGTGGATCGAGGGGCTGCTCTCGACGGATCTCGCCGCGAGTTCGACGCCAGCCTCCTCTGTGAACGCTGCGGCCTCGTCCAGGAGTTCCTGGGCCCGCTCCTCCAGTATCTCCCACTGGATGTCCGGACGAGCATCGGGTCCCAACGCCGCGATAGCGATCACAGAGAGCAGATGCAGTGCTGCGTCCTCGACAGCCGCGATGTCGACGCCGATAGCCAGGGCCTGGTTCGCACAGTCAGTTCCGTCGGTCGGGACCAGGACGTTCCTGTAAGGGTGGGTTATCTCGACGTCGTCGTCGGGCCGAACGGTGAGTACGGGCACGCCTGCCCGGCGGACGACCCGCTCGGTGGTGCTGCCGAGCAGGAACCGTTCGAGGCCCCGACGTCCGTGCGTTGGCATCACGACGAGCTCGAGGCCGTGTGCCTCGGCGTAGTCGATGATCTCCCGATACGGTTCCCCCCGGCGGACCTCCGTGACGGTGTCGACGCCACGGTGGTGTGCTCGTTGCGCCGCCTCGCGGACGATTCGGTTACCCTCCTGTTCGAGGGCGTCGACGTCCCCGCCTCGAATCTGCAGGACACCGTTCTCTGTCGTATCCGCGACGGTGAGGACGTGGACTGTCGCGTCGTAGCGGACTGCGAGGTCGAGCACGTGATCGAATGCGAACGCTGCCCCGTCGCTCCCGTCAGTGGGAAAGAGAACCTGCTCGAACATGGTTTCGACGACGGCACGGACACACAAAACTGGGTGCGGTCGTACCGTCCCTGTTCCGGGACTGCTGGGGAGGAGTCGGCTGACGACGGCGGCTGGGGGTTTCAGGTGGCCTCGCCCGACGCTGTGTGCTCGATACCGACGGGGTCGGCGACGTCAGTACTCACTACTCCGAGCAGGTCGCTGAGTCTGCTACGTACGACGGGCGCTACCGCTCGCTACGCTGGATTCGTCTGTCCCCAGCGTTCCAGTCCCAGCAGCCTGGCCCTCTCCGGAGGAGCGACTGCTGTCGTACGGTAGACAGTGCGGGGGTGTCGTACTCACCAGAACGAGAGGAGGAAGCTCGCTTCGCAGAAGACGGCGCCGAACGGTCTCAGACGTCTCGGTCACCGCTCGCCGCCTCGAACGCGTCGAGCACCTCGCGATACCGGTTCCGGATGGTGACGTTGCTGACGTCGGCGACCTCGGAGACGTCATCCTGAGTGATGTCCTCGCCACAGAGCTTCCCGGCCGCGTAGACGGCGCTGGCAGCGATACCGACCGGGTGTTTCCCGCTGTGGACACCCCGTGACGTGGCTGCCTCTATCATCTCACGGGCGTGTCGGCCCGTCTCGTCGCTGCAGCCGACGTCCGAGACGATGCGGCCGACGTACTCCATCGGGTCCGCCGGGGGGATCTGTACGCCGAGCTCTCTGACTACGTACCTGTAGGTACGCTTGATCTCCAATGGCTCGACGCGGCTCACGTCGGCCAGTTCGTCGATCGTCCGTGGAGTGCCGTCGAGCCGTGTGGCGGCGTACAGGACGGCGGTCGCGACCCCTTCGATGGAGCGCCCCGGCAACAGCCCGTCGTTCAGCGCGCGTCGGTACATGACGCTCGCGGACTCGCGTGCCTGCTTGTGTATCCCCAGCGCGGAGGACATCCGTTCGATCTCGCCGAGCGCCTGCTTGAGGTTGCGCTCCGCCGAGTCCCGGGTCCGGAAGCGCTCGTTCCACGTCCGCAGTCGCTGGAGCTTCTGGCGCTTGCGCGAGGACAGCGAGTTCCCGTAGGCGTCCTTGTCGCGCCAGCCGATGTTGGTCGACAGCCCCTTATCATGTTTCAGCTGCGTGGTGGGCGCTCCGACGCGGGACTTCTCGTCTTTCTCGGCGGCGTCGAAGGCACGCCACTCCGGCCCCCGGTCGATACGTTGCTCGTTGAGGACCAGTCCACAGGCCGTACAGACCCTCTCCCCCGTGTCGTTCGTCCTCAGCACCTTCTCCCCGCACTCCGGGCAGGTCTGCTCCCGTGACTGCTCTGTCTCCGGCGTCGACTCGGTGTCGCTCCTCTCGCGGGTCCGGGAGTCCATCATCCCGCCCCCCGCATCTGATACCCGGAGTGGCCGCCCTGTCGCATCCGTACAGCGGGGAGACGACCTCTCGGTGAGGCGCCCCCTGCCGTCACGAAGCGAGGAGCCTTCGTCCGGTCGGACCGCGACTCGGGAACTGGTCTGAATGAGTTCATATCTCCCACTGCCACCTCATAGAAAATAAACTTTTGTAATTGCCAAAGATTTCTGTGGGGCTCCGATGTAATTGATTTCGGTTACAATATCTGGTTTTGCTACCCTAGGTTTATTCTTCGATACTACAAACGGAGATTGATGAGTTCCGATCAAGAGCACCTCCGCGAGACCGACACCGAGGAGCGATTCGACTTCAAGAAGGAGGAGGCGGCGGCGTTCAAGACCGACCGGGGGCTGACAGAGGAGACGATCCGGCTCATCTCCGAGGACAAGGACGAGCCCGAGTGGATGCTGGAGCGCCGGCTGCGCGCGCTGGATATCTGGCAGGAGATGCCGATGCCGACCGACTGGCCCGGCCAGCCGGACCTGAGCGAGGTCGACATCAACGAGATCGTCCCGTACATCCGCCCGGACGTCGACGTCCGTGCAGGGGTCGACGACTGGGAGGAGCTGCCCGAGGACATCAAGGACACGTTCGACAAGCTTGGCATCCCCGAGGCCGAGAAGAACGCGCTCTCGGGTGTGGGCGCCCAGTACGAGTCCGAGGTCGTCTACCAGAACATGCAGGAGCGCTGGGAGGAGAAGGGCGTCGTGTTCTGTAACATGGACGAGGCCGTCCAGGAACACGAGGAACTCGTCCGGGAGTACTTCATGACGAAGTGCGTTCCCCCGAGCGACAACAAGTTCGCCGCGCTGCACGGCGCCATCTGGTCGGGCGGGTCGTTCGTGTACGTCCCTGAGGGTGTCACCGTCGAGATGCCGGTCCAGGCGTACTTCCGGATGAACTCCGAGGGGATGGGCCAGTTCGAGCACACCCTCATCATCGCCGAACCCGACTCCGAGGTCCACTACATCGAGGGGTGTTCGGCACCGAAGTACTCCGCGTTCAACCTCCACTCCGGCGGCGTCGAGGTGATTGTCAAGGAGAACGCCCACGTCCAGTACTCGACGGTGCAGAACTGGTCGAAGAACACGTACAACCTCAACACCAAGCGCGCCATCGCCGAGCGAGACGCCACGATGGAGTGGATCTCGGGGTCGATGGGGTCGAAGGCGACGATGCTGTACCCGTCGACGATCCTGAAAGGACCCGGGGCGACGGACAACCACATCACCATCGCCTTTGCAGGCGAGGGCCAGGACATCGACACCGGCGCGAAGGTGTACCACAACGCGCCGAACACGAAGTCGACCATCGAGTCCAAGTCCATCTCCAAGGACGGTGGCCGCACGAACTACCGCGGCCTCGTCCACATCGCGGACGGTGCCGAGGGCTCGTCCACGTCCGTCGAGTGCGACGCGCTGATGTTCGACAACGAGTCGACCAGCGACACGATGCCGTACATGGAGATCCAGGAGAACAAAGTCGATGTCGCCCACGAGGCGACGGTCGGGAAGATCGGCGACGAGGACGTGTTCTACCTCCAGTCGCGCGGACTCGACGACGACGACGCCAAGCAGATGATCGTCGCCGGGTTCATCGAGCCGATCACCGAGGAACTGCCCATAGAGTACGCGGTCGAACTGAACCGTCTCGTCGAACTCGAGATGGAGGGCAGTCTCGGGTAGTCCCCGGCACTATCGCAGTTTCCGAACACAGAGACGATGGCTATCGATCCGAACTTCGAGGAGAACCGCGACGTCGCCGAGCAACACGAGGGACACGCAGTCTGGGGGCCGGTCGAGGAACCGGAGCAACTCGGTATCCACGGCACACACGTTGCTGTCGACTTCGACATCTGTCTGGCCGACGGCGCCTGTCTCGAGGACTGTCCCGTCGATGTCTTCGAGTGGACAGACACGCCGGGCCACCCCGAGAGCGAGATCAAGGCCGACCCGGTCAACGAATCCCAGTGCATCGACTGTATGCTCTGTGTCGACGTGTGTCCCGTCGACGCCATCGACGTCGATCCTGGACGAGCGGGCCGGCTCTGAGGTGCTACCGAAGCGATCGCCGATGATCCTGACACTCCAATGTTACCGGTGCGGGACAGCGTACGAGTACGTCGGTGCGTCGCCACATCCGGCGCGGTGTGCGGCCTGTGGGTCGTCGTGCGTTCCGCCCGCCGGCGCTCTCACCGTCGTGAACAGCCTCCAGTGGGAGAGCGCTAACGGGCTCTCGAAGGTGTGGGTCCACGCGACGGACGAGCACGACCGGCCGTTCGAGTTTGAGGTCGCCGCACACGCGACCCGCGGGAAACTGGTCGGAATAAAGGTGGACGGCGTCTCGATCGACCCGCAGATCGACGACACACTACGAACCCTCCCGCCGGCAGTCGAAGCCGAACTCGCGGGGCTGGGAGTCGACGATGTCGAGACGGCGACGTTCGAGAACCCGAAGTCGTGAGCCCGACCGGGTCCAGTGTGAGGGCTACCCGACACTGGCGCCGTCGGGCGCGCTGTCGGGTGCCGGGTGAGGTCGTTTCTCGACGGCTCCCCGGACCGAAGGGCTGATCTCCGCTCTCGACCGTGAGCGACTCCTCGGTGTAGAGAATCTCCCCGTCGCTTATCCGAAGTTCCCGCGTATCCGTGGGTATGGGAGAGCTCGAAACCGAAGCGCAAAAAACGCGGTCCGAGATTGCGTCGTACCTACGGGAACTGGCCGAGCAACTCGACGGCGACGGCGCCGTGACGCTCGAACTCGGCGGGCAGCAGGTCCAGCTGGACCCGACGGACCCGGTGACGTTCAAGCTCGAAGGCGAGTCGGACTGGTCCGAGGGGGACACCGAGGCAAAACAGAGCATCGAGTTCGAACTAGTGTGGTGGCGTGACGCCCAGACGGCGGAGGAGGGGGCGTTGGAAATCTCTACTGGGGACCAGTAGGTCCATCCCCTCGGTGTCGTTCGAGGTGGGGCCTCCGACCGCGAGATCCGAGCGTGGCGAGTGCGTGCCCCCACACAGACGTCGAGACCGGTTGGCGATGCTGCGAGGCTCGCCGATATCGATTGGTGGACGATGCGTGATATCCTCCGTGAACACGGTGTTGAGCCCCGCCTCGGACTCGTTGCCGAAGACGACGCAGCCCACGAAGTAGAGGCAGCGAGCGAACTCGGATTCGATGACGAGGACTCGGACGATGGTGAATAGCAGGTGACGATGCTCCGGCACCCCCGAGCGTCCTGAACACGACTGTCCTCTCGAACTTCGCGTGTATCGGCCAACTGTGGGCCGTTGCGGGGCTATCTGGAATCTGTACGGTTCCGGTTGTTCACGAGGAACCCGAACACGGCGTCGATGATCATCCGTATCTTGACTCTGCACTCGACACACTCAGCGAGATTCCAGTCGCTACGATTTCGGACACTGTCGCAAACAGAGAGGCGGTCGTCAGTGATCATCTCGATACCGGTGAGAAACGGGGAGTTCGCCTCGGCAGATGCACACGACGGCCGACTGTCGACCGACGAGGACGATGCTACCGAGTGGTGTTCTGCAGGGTGAAGAGTCGGTGCTACGGTGGGCTGTTCGCGTCGTTAAGCGGTTCGACATCCCCTGTTTCGTGCGCGGCTCGCCACAATTGATGGACGGCACGAGCGACGAGTTCGAGATCTGTAACCTCGATACAGGAGTCCTCGACATCGGGATCATCGCTCGCCGCGTCCGGGGGTGGATGGTAGTGCGCGTCTCCTCTGGGCATCGTGTAGCCGTGTAGGTGTATGTCCCACCGCAGATCCCGTCCCACGTCGTCGCTGTAGTGGGCGTTGTAGTCGTCTCGCACCGACCTCCGGACGGTGATGGACGCACTCGCTGCCTCGCCGATGCCGTCAGCAAGCCTGAGCCGCAGTTCACCGGGACTCACTGGGTCGTCAAGTGATCCAACCGCGAGGGGGTCGAGGCGTTCGAACTCCATCAAAAAGTCGAAGAGTGCACCGTAGAGAGGGATACGTGGTCGTCGTGGAACGTCGCACTCCGTTTGTCGTACCGAACGGAAGGCGTCGTGAAGTGTGGTTGTGACGCCTTCTTGCCGTTCTGCCAGCGGGAGACGACGCCCTTGATGGCTTCGGCGGCCCGGTTGCGTGCGGATTGAACGAGGTTGGCTTGAAGCCGTGTCTGCTCGCGCACGTCGGAGTACGTCCCGTCGTGGAGTTTTGTTTTCGAGGTGGGCTTGTAGTCGTCCCGCCATGCGTCTTGGACGACGTAGTTGCACGCCCACAGATACTCCTCGACGGTTTCGTGGAGGAGAGTCGCGTCGCTGTCGTCCATATCGAGTTTGGCGACGACCGTGCGACGCACCTCCGCCATACTTCATATGTAGCACCCCATCTTGAATATACGTAGCGTTTAGTGTGGGGAGCCGGTCGGCCACCGAACGGCGGTTGTTTCCCACTGTGTCGCGTTCCTCCCCGCCGTGAACGGCGGGGTTTCCCGCTCGTATCTTGAGGACGAGACATTTACCGGCGAACAGATCTATCAGACGACCCGGCTCGCTCGGGATCACGGCTTCGACGGGTTCGAGACCGAACGGGCCGCGAACGCGACCTACGACGATACCGACGGCACCGAACGCCAGCAGCGGGAGGGTCAGCGTCCAGACGAGCAGTCCCGCCGTCGCCCCGACGCGCAGGCCAGAGTCGCTCTCGTCGAGGTACGCCGCCGCGCCACCGCCCGGGACGGCCGGCACGATCGGGACCACGACCGAGGCTACCGCCGTCACGACGGCGCCGTAAACCGCGCAAGCCTGGAACGTTGCGGTCGTCCCACCCTCCCGAGTGATCCGGCGGCGGGTGCGTCGACGCGTGGTGACGAACACCGCCGCGCCAACGAGGAGGGCGAGGCCGGTCACGACGAGTCCGATGGCGAGCCAGTCGACGAACGGCTCTGCGGCCGAGACGAACTCCGATTCGGTCAGCCTGTCTATCCGCACCTCCTCACTGGCGATGATATCGGCGATCAGCGTCCGGTCGAACCGGTTGAACAGGTCGACACCGACCGCGGTCAGTGCCAGCCCGATCAGCCCGGCGAGTATGCCCAGAACTCAGTCGACCGCCCCCGGGACGGGTCGCGTGGATTTTCCGGGTCGTCTGCTGGAGTTTCAACGGCGCTTTGCTCGGTGGTGATGTCGGCCATGTTCGGTCCTTGAAGCGGCGATACGGTATGTGTTGATGCAGGGTTTCGCAGCCTGAGACGGGGGGTCGCGAGCGCTACGTCGGTCCCAGCAGGGATGAGTACGCTCGCCTCGCCCACGACAGGTGTGGTCGCCCGTCTTCACATCGGCGGCGCGACGACTTCTTCGTTCACGAGAACGCCGGCCGTGAGAACCACGACGACGACCGGCCGCGAGAACGTCACCCTGAGTCGTTCCTGTAGACGACTCCGTACTGGGGGTGTCGCAAACGCCGCCAGAAGCAGATAGACGCTCGCTGAAGCTACCGTTCGGATCGACGTTCCGGACAGGTGTTCCGTCATCGTCCCACCCGCGAGTACGACCAGAAACACGGCACCGATCCACGAGACGAGCGGCGCAATCCTGTCGATTCTCATCACTGCAGCAACCCTCCCGACGGCGCCGGCAACCAACGCAGTCCGTCGTTGCTGGGTGGATTCGACGGGAGCTGTTCCCGTTTCGGAGACCGCTTTCAGCGTTGCCGGGATCGTCGCGAATAGAACCATCGATACAACCACTGCGATCAGTCGATCGACCCAGAACAGGTCGGCAACGACGACGAACAACAGCAGTTCGACGCCGAGAAAAACGAACGCGATTGCCCACCGAACGGATGAGTTCTCAAGTGTGCTCATGTGTCACGTCCTATCACTATCGGCGTTCGTCTACGGGTGGTGACTCGCCATCGAACCCCCTCGTGGCATATCACGACGCAGTGGCCGCTCGCCCGTCACGTATCACTCCTCGGCCACGTCGGTGAGACTCTCGCCCACGCGGACGCCGATGGGTTCGTCCGGCGAGTGCGATCCCGAGCATCTCCTCGTCCGTGTCTTCGATGGCCACCGTCTCGGTCGCTCGTGCGACGCCGTCGGCCTCCGCGTCGTCGAGACGGATGCTGACCTCGTAGGAGCCCGTCTCGCTCCACACGTCGCCGTAGGTCGCGATGTTACTCCCCTCCTCCTTCCCGTCGGGTGTCGAGGATATCACGTCGAACGTGTCATCGAGGGCCGTATCGCCGGTGGGACCGAGTACTTCGACCGGTCCCTCGATCCGTCGGTCGGTCTGGTCGAACACGTTGATCTGTTCAAGAACCCGACCTCCGATGAAGTTGGCGAGGGGCGAACACCCTGCCGTCGCTGGCAGGAGTGCCGCTCCGCTCGCTCCAAGCAACCGTCGTCGGGTGATCGTCACGCCACCCGAGCGGTCGTACCGAGTCATGGCATTTGGGTCCTCACGTCCGAGCGTGAAACAGGTAAACCGGCAGGGACCGTCTCACGCCGCGAAACGCATCGCTGGCGAATTCCCGCTTCACGGCCCGTTTTCCGCGCCGTACAGTCGAACGGTCACGACGGTTCCACGGGGATTGTTCCTGCTGAAATCCAGCTCGCCGTCTAGTTGGATGACCGCCCGGTTGACGAGCCAGAGCCCGATCCCGCGCCTGATTGCGTGGGACGGATCACCGGAGCAGAGCACCGATGCCCGCCGTGAGTCCTGCTTGACCTCGCCGCATGAACGTTGCGCTCCGTCGTTTCGCCCCGGTTGTCCAGTGTCGCCGGTCGCGATGTCACTGGTTCGGCGGCCCCTGTCTGACTCGACGAGAGTTGCTGGAGATGCCCGTGCGCGGCTATTGTCAGCGAACGCGGGCGTACAGAACGGCGGCTCCGAACTGGAGGCCGACCGCAGTCAGGAACGCTGCGATGCTCGCAGCCGTGTTCCCGACGCGTGACAGTCCGAGTTCGTAGACACCCAGGAAGACGCCAGTCGTGACTGCCCCGAACAGAAGCGTCCACAGGACTGCGTCCCGCGGCCTGTACTCAACGGGCCAGTAGTCGCCGTAGGCAAACGCCAGATCCATCAGACTCAATGACAGCAGGAACTCCGCTCTGAACTCGCCCGAGACGGGTAGGAGTGCGTTATCGAGGGCCACCGCCACGAACACCACCAGTGCGAGCGCGGCCGCCACTATTGTCACCCACCTGTCATCCGTCATGTCAGCACGCAGCCGGTCACGGAGAGACGGTGATTCGGTCACGGCGCCCGGTTGCCGCGAACGTAATAAAAACGTGCGGGACCGTTTCGGAGCACGCAACTCGCTCTCCGGGTTGATGTCTCCCGGGAACGTCAGGCGACGTATGCCCGGCACAGGTCGCTCGGAGTCGGGGGCAATCAGAACTGTCGGTGCCGCCGTTGCGGTGATCGCCGTCGTCGGGTACTTGGTCTTTGGCTGGTCGTTCGGCGGCTCCGCCAACAGTACCCCAGCGGTTATCGGCGCTATCGTCGCCGTCTCGGCGGTCGGGTGGACGCTATACCGGCGCGTGTATTCGGACGGGGGGCGATAACGGTGGCTGGACTGAGCCAGGACGAAACTGCGAGCATCGTGATCATCGGGGTCACCGTCGCCGTACTCGCCTGGTACCGGACCGGTATCACCGGAGTGGGGCGGTGGACGAACGCCGCCATCGCATTCGCAGTGAGCGTTGCCTCTGTGACGACTACAACCGCCGTTCTGAAGCGATGGACCCCCGCCTGGTCTCGATCGTAGCGGACACAGCCGCAAACCCACCGCTTCGGGGACCGAAACGCGCGTCGGCTCCGTGCCAGACCCCCAACGACAGCAAGGCCGAGTCACTCAAACGGATCGTCGTCACACTCAGGACGTACCGTCACGGCTACTAGGCCGTGACGAAAACGTATACGCACACTGCGAGGAGAAACGCGGCCAAGACGAACGCGAAGCCGGTGAGTTTGACTCGCCGGCCGTAGGTATCGAGGCCCTCCCGCGTGTACAGGATCGTAACGAGCCGCGAGGGATGTCGGAACGGGCTCGGTGGCCGCGGCTCCGGAATACGTTCACGAAGCCTCCGGTACTCGGTGAACGACCAGAGGCCGTAGAGAGCGAGCCCGGTTGGCACGGCCAGCGCAGCGACGATGGCCGTCAGCAACGCGAATCCAACCGGGTCCGTCAGACCTGGCTGGATCGATGACGACTCCCCGGTGAGCAAAAGAACTACCATGGCGAGGAGTGACATGAGCAGAACGGTCAGTGCAATCATCAGGAGGCGCTTGCTGAGCCGGTGTACCGTGTCGCGGTTGACTCCGAACAGCATCTCATGACGCGCCGACTCGCGTTCGCTCGTCGGGCGTAACTCCGTATTCCGACCCGGATTGCGCGCACCGACAGCGTGAAGTGTCGCCAACAGGGCCAGCAGGCCACCGAAGCCCACGAACGTGAACGGGGCTAGCGTCGTCCGCCGATTGAGAAACGCCCTGCCCGGGGCGTCGGGGTCGACGTAGGCAGTCGCGGTTGCGCTGGACTCGTACGGTTCGATTACGCGCTGTGCGTCACTCCGAACGGTGAACATCGGACTGATCCGTCCGGGGAACACCCGTTCGCTCGTGTATTCGGTACCCCGATACTGGTAGGTGTGTTCGACAGTCACACGATAGATGACTCCGCGACTGCCGGAGTTGCTGATCTCCGTGTCGATGACGGTCGTTTCGACGGCAACGGCGTCATCAACGGCGTCGGATTGCTGGACGTAGTCGTATCCGCCGTAGCCTGCAACGGCGAGTCCGAGAACGATCGCAGCCAGTAGCAACGGGGTGAGCGTGATCGGCGTTCCGCGCACGGTGAACTGCATTCATAAGAGTGCTGAGAAGACTCGGTAATAAGCCCTGGAAGCGCGTTTCAGCACCAGCAACTCTGCTAGCAGCCGGATAGATTGCACTGTTGGTCGGGACGAGTCGTGTGTTGGGTACGGGTGCGCGTATTCACAAGAAGTCTCCGGACAAGAGCATATTTGATTGGGCTCTTGCCTGACTTGACGAAATGATATAATTCTAAAATGTGGGAATAGAGCACCTCAGGGACTCTTCTGCCTGCAAAGTCGGATCATCAGGCTGAACCCAGAGGTTGAGACTGTTCTTCTTAATGCATACGATCTTATCGAGATCCAATGCTACAGAAGTTGAGACTGGTCGTCTCAATGCATATAGCATTCTGGCGCAGTTCATAAATAGTATGAAGATGAAGTCTGGAATCGACCGATGGCTCGAATCACCGGCTCCTATCCAGACGATCTCGATCTCCTCATCGAGGGCGCTGTCGAGGCTGGTGTGTTCAGTGACAAGAGCGATGCGTTGCGAGAGTTCGTGCGTGAATACTTCGAGGACCACGAAAGCGAACGTATTGCAGGTGCGGTCGCCCTCTACGAACGCGAGCGGATCACGCTCGGTGATGCTGCGAGACTCGCTGATGTCGATCGGTGGACGATGCGGGATATCCTCCGTGAGCACAGTGTTGAGCTCCGCCTCGGACTGGTTGACGAAGACGACGTAGCCCACGAAGTAGAGGCAGCGAGCGAACTCGAATTCGGTGATGAGGACTCGTCTGATGAGGAGTCACGTGCTAAATAACAGGTGACGATATTCCAGCGAACCCGAGCGTCCTGAACACGACTGTCCTCTCGAATTTCGCCTACATCAATCAGCTGTGGGTAGTTGCTGACCTCTCTGGAATCTGTACGGTACCAGTTGTTCACGAGGAACTCGAACACGGCGTTGATGACCATCCGTATCTTCAGTCGGCACTCGATACACTCGACGACGAGATTCAAGTCGCGACGATCTCGGACACCGTCGCAAACAGAGAGGCGGTTGTCAGTG
>Ga0207797_1000319_pt1 | contig 36820 bp, 27 predicted proteins | sample PRCRCaboRojoPR_6_FD_187275 | JGI IMG/M metagenome (GOLD analysis project Ga0207797, IMG submission 187275) | Marine sediment microbial community from Cabo Rojo, Puerto Rico - PR CR 10% Liquid 1 (SPAdes) | ecosystem: Environmental > Aquatic > Marine > Coastal > Sediment | place: Cabo Rojo, Puerto... | reverse complement strand
CCCCCCCCGCCCCTCTATCCTCTCCGGCACCACCGTGTCGGGGGCCTCACGGACCTCCTCCCCGGTGTCCATTATCTTGAAGACCCTCTCCGCGGAGGACATGGCCCTCTGCATGATGTTGTACTTCTGGCTGATGTCGGAGATGGGCCTGAACATCTGCCGGACGTACGAGATGAAGGCCACCAGAACGCCCAGGGTAAGCGAGCCGTCCAGAACCCCCCGGCCGCCGAAGATCAGCACCAGGGCGATGCCTATGGCGGCAACCACCTCGATCATGGGCCTGAAGATGCCGAAGAGGATTATCTGGCGGAGGTTGGCCTCGAAGAACCTGCTGTTGGTGGCGCTGTAGCGCTCCCGCCGTGCAGACTCCCTGCGGAATATCTTGATGACCTTTATGCCGCTGACGTCCTCGGCCAGCTTGGAGTTGAGGCTGGCCAGGTACTTGCGGACGTCGCGGTAGACGCCCCGGACCTTGACCCTGAAGACCACCGAGACGAAGGCGAAGACCGGGACCACCGCCAGGGATATCAGGGCCAGCCGCGCGTCCATGGCGAAGAGGATCACGATTGTGCCCGCCAGCAGGAACACGTCCTTGAGAACGTTCACCAGCACGGCGGTGAACATCTCGTTCAGGGCCTCTATGTCGTTGGCCACCCTGGTTACCAGCCTGCCGATGGGGTTGCGGTCGAAGAAGCTCAGCGAGAGCCTCTGGATGTGTGTGAAAAGTGCCATCCGCAGGTCGTACATGGACCGCTGGCCCGCTATCTGCAGCGTCAGCACGTGTCCGTATCCCGCACCCAGGGACAGCAGTATCAGCAGGCCCGCCAGAAGCGCCAGCCTGGTGATGCCCTCCAGGTCCGAGCCCCGGATCTTCACGATGGTCTCCGGGGGCACCTCTGAGAGCTGCCTCTCCGGGACCAGCCACCATTCGCCCATGGTCCTGCCCGGCGACCCGCTGCCCCCGTACTCCCCGGCGGGGAAGAGGTAGAAGGTGCGCCGGTCCAGCTCTCCCGACTCCACGAGGTGGTTCCGTCTGCCCGGACCCATGTCGTCCAGGGCTGCCTTTCGGACCAGCAGCGTGTCTCCGTCTCCCTGCAGGAAGTCCCTGCCCTCGGGGTCGGCCTCCAGCAGGGAGTCCGACAGGGCCGCCGGAGCGGTGTAGGTCTGGTACAGCTTGGCCAGGTAGCGGTCGATGCCCTCCTTGGTGAGGTAGGGTATCAGCAGCTCCACGCCGGTGGACAGGGCCATGAACAGCACCGCCAGCATAACCAGCTTGCGATGGGCCCGGACGTAGCGCAGCAGCCGCCGCACGAGGCGGGCGTCGTAGACCTTGCCCTCGAAGTCGTCGGACTGGAAGTAGCCTCCGCCGCCGGGACCGTGGGGGGGCATCAGGCCTCATCCCCTTCCCCGTCCTCCGGGCACTCGTCCTCCCGGCAGGCCTCCTCCTCCAGCTGCTGCATGTCGTAGAGCTCGCGGTATATGCCCCCGCGGGCCATCAGCTCATCGTGGGTGCCCACCTCCGCCAGGCTGCCGTCGTCCAGCACCAGTATCAGGTCCGCCTTCTGGACGGTGCTGATGCGGTGGGCGATTATCACGTTGGTCTGGTCCTCTATCTCCGAGTCCAGCTGGGCGATGATGGAGGCCTCGGTCTCGGTGTCCACGCTGGAGAGGGCGTCGTCCATCACCAGAATGCTGGGCCGCGCCGCCAGGGCCCGGGCGATGGCCACCCGCTGCTTCTGGCCGCCGGAGAGGCTCACCCCCCGCTCCCCCACCTCGGTGTCGAAGCCGTGGGGGAACTCGTCGATCTCGTCGGCGATGTCCACCACCTCGGCCAGCTCGCGGACCCTCTCGCGGTCCATGTCGTCGGTGCCGAAGGAGATGTTGTCCGCGATGGGCATGGCGAAGAGGAAGGTCTCCTGCGGAACGTAGGCGAACATGGACCGCAGGCTCCTCACCTTCAGGTCCCTGACGTCGCGGCCTCCCACGAACACGGTGCCGGAGGGAGGGTCGTAGAGGCGCATCATCACCTCCACCAGGGTGGTCTTGCCAGAGCCGGTCCGGCCCACCACCCCCAGGGTGGAGTTCGGCGGGAGGCGGAAGCTGACGTCGTGCAGCACCTCGGTCTCCGTGCCCGGGTAGGTGAAGCTCAGGTCCCGCACCTCGATGGAGTTGTCGGGAACGTGGGAGACGTCGCCGTCGAGGATGTCGGGAGGGGTGCTCAGTATCCGCCGCAGCCTCTTCATGCTGGCGGTGCCCCGCTGCAGCATGTTCACCACCCAGCCCACGGCCATCATCGGCCAGGTGAGCATCATCAGGTAGCTGGAGAAAGCCACGAACTGCCCCAGAGACACCGAACCGAAGACCACCATCCGGCCGCCCACCCCCAGGAGAATGGCCAGGCTGGCCATGGCCAGGGCGGATATGATGGGCATGAACAGCCCCCAGACCTTGGCCAGGTGGATGTTCTCGTCCGCGCACTTCTCCGCCTTCTCGGAGAAGTAGCGGCACTCCGACTCCTCGTCGCCGTAGGCCTTGATCACCCTGACCCCGGACAGCGACTCCTGGGCCTTCTCGGAGAGCTCGCTGAAGGCCTCCTGCACCGCCGTGAACCGCTTGTGCACCAGCTTGCCGAAGCGAAGCATGGTCACCGAGAGGATGGGGAGCGGTATCAGGGCCAGCAGCGTAAGCCTGAGGTTCATGGTGGTCATGATGGCTATGGTGGCCACCGCCAGGAGCGCGGCGTCGAAGCTGGCCAGAGCGGCCATCCCCGTGGCCATCCTTATGGCGCGGATGTCGTTGGTGGCGTGGGCCATTATGTCGCCCACCTTGGTGCGGTCGTAGTACTGGGGCGACAGCTTCAGGAGGTGGTCGTAGAGGTTCTGCCTGATGTCACGGTCTATTCGGATGGACGTCCCGATGAGGAAGTAGCGCCAGAGAAAGCGGAACAGCCCCATGCCGATGTAGACGCCCACCACCCCTGCGCCCAGGATGATCAGCTTCTCGAAGGTGGCGGCTCCCTGGGCCAGCTGGTCGATTATCCGCTCGAAGATCTTGGGCACCAGAAGCTGCAGGCCGTCCACGCCGATCAGGGCCAGCACGCCTATGGCCACCGCCTTGCGGTGCCCCCAGATGAGCATCAGGAGCATCCTGAGGTTGGACGGAGCTCCGCTGTCATCCTCCTCGGTGCCCAGCGCTCGGGTGATTCTCTCGGTCAGCTGCAAGGGGCAGTCCCTCCGGTGGCATGGTCGTCCGCCGGCCAGCGCCGGCGGAATTCGGTAAAATATTTTTGGACGACCCGTCCGTCAACTCCGATCGGGCAGCCGGCTCCCCCTCAGCGCAGCGGCCAGGGACCCTCCAGGTCCTCCAGCTGAGCCGGGGATGCTATGACGCCCCAGGCACAGGGCCCGGACCAGTCCCGCAGCGCCCGCCTCACGTCGGCGGGCTTCAGAGCCGCCAGGGAGTCCACCAGGTAGTAGGTCCTCCTCCAGCCGTCGCCGGATACCTCGCCCACCCCCAGAAGCCAGCACTGCATGTCCCGGCTGGCCCGACTCATTCCCCGGCCGGTCCTGTAAGTCTCGACGGAGCCGCGGAGGAGATCGGGGTCGAACCCTTCCGCAGCCGTCTCGCGGAAGACGGCGGCCATAAGGGAGCAGGCCTCCTGGGGGCGGGGAGAGCTCACGTACATGTAGCCCCAGTTGCGCGGGTAGAAAGTGGCGCCTGCGTAGGTGGCGTAGGTCAGGTTGCTTTCGGTCCGCAGGATGTCCCACAGAACCTCGCTGAGCGCGTTCATCCCCGCCATGAACGCCGGCCTGTCCGGATGCCCCGCCGGAGGCGCCTCGAACTTCACCACGGCGTAGGCGGTCTCCATATCCCGCTCCTCGGTTACCAGCGTGTCGGACCGGAGCCGGAACGGGGGAGCCTCCGGCAGGTCTCCTCCCCCCCGGGGGATCGCACCGAATGCGTCCTCCAGGATGGGAAGGAGAAGCGAGTCCGGCGTGGACCCCGCATGGGTGATCAGGAGATTGCCGGCCAGCATTCTGTCTTCCAGGTGATCACGCGCCCGATCCGCCGTGAAGGCGGCCACCGTCTCCGGGACGCCGTCCGGCTTGAGGATGTAGGGATGGCGGTCCAGGAAGGCCCGGTTGCAGACGTGCCACACCGCCCGGTCCGGATCCACCTCCGTCTCCGCCAGTTCGGACAGCATGGACTGCCGCACCTTCTCCACCGCCTCGGGCTCCATCTCCGGATCCGATAGGCACTGTGAGAGGACATCCAACAGCAGGGGCAGGTCACCGGCCAGGCAGCGGACGTGAATCCGGCTGTAGTCGTAGTTGTAGGTGCCGGTGACCTCCGCCAGCGTGGTGTCGGTGACCTGGCGCAGGACGGGGCCCGTGTACTCTCCCCCGCCCATCAGAGCGGACTCCAGGGCGAAGGCCTCCAGCCCCTGGGTCTCTTCGTCCAGGGCCCGGGAGCCGCCCTCGATGAAGAGGGAGATGCCCTCCACGCTGCCGGTCTCCAGCTTGCGGCTGATCACCCGTATGCCGTTGGAGAGCTCCATCTCGGTAACCGGCCCCGCCAGGGAGGCAGCCGTCAGCATGATGAGAAGACCGATTGCCCGCATTTCACGCCTCCCTTCGGCCCAGCAGGAAGGTGGCCGAGGGACTTGAGCAAACGTAGCGGTTGAGGAAATCCACCACGTCCTCAAGGTCAACCTCGGATACGCTGTCCAGGTAGCCGCGGAAGTAGTCGATGTCCCCGGCCACCACCCACCAGAAGGCCAGGGTCTCGACGGCTATGTCCCGGGCCACCTCGGCCTTCAGCAGACGCTCCCGCCTCATTATGCGGCGGGCGGTCTCCAGGCCTTCGGCCGTGTAGTACTCCGGCGAGCAGAGGCTGTCTATCTCAGCCCGCAGCAGCTGCGCCGCCTCCTCCTCACGGCCCGGCTCCACCGGCCCGCCGAAGCTCACGGCGGGGCCGTAGCGCTGCGTGTAGTAGGAGCCGGAGACGTCGAGGAAGGGGCCCTCGGTAACCAGACGGCGGTAGAACCTGCCGCTGCGGCGGCCCAGGAAGGTGCCCCAGACATCGGCGGCGTAGGTGGCTTCCTCGTCCTCCTGTATGGGCGGCCCGGCGTAGACCACTGAGACGTAAGCAATTCCCTCCGGGCCCTCCACGTACACGGTGGTGTCGGACTGCAGGCCGATGCAGACCTCCAGGCTGTCGTAGTCGCTGGCCCCGGTGGCCTCCCACCGGCCGAACACCTCATCTGCCAGGCCCAGCACCTGCCGGGGGCTCACGTCGCCGGCCACTATCAGGGCGCAGTTCTCCGGTGTGTAGTAGCGGCGCTGGAAGTCCCTCATCACCTCCGGGCAGGCCGAGGAGATCACCTCCGGGCTGCCTATGGTGTTTGCCCTCCAGGGAGCGCACGGGTAGAGCACCTGCTCCCTGGCCTTCCAGAGGTTCCAGTAGGGGTGGGTGGTGTTGCGCTGGTACTCGTTGAGTATCACCTCCCGCTCCCGCTCCATCTCGTCGGGGTCGAACAGCGGGGTGGCAATGGCGCTGTACATGAAATCCATGCCCTCCTCCAGCCTGTCGGAGGGAAGGGTAAAGTAGTAGCGCACGGCCTCGTCGGAGGTCACGCCGTTGCGGACTATTCCCAGCTCCCGCATGCGCCGGCTGTACGCCTCCTGGTCGGGCACGGACTCGTTTCCCTTGAAGAACATGTGCTCGTAGAAGTGAGCCAGGCCGTTTGTCAGGGGAGTCTCGCAGGTGGCGCCGGTCCTCACCGCCACGCAGACCGTGGCCACGGGGGCCGTGTGGTCCTCGTAGACCATTACGGTGAGGCCGTTGTCGATGACCTCCGCGGACAGCCCGTCCCAGGAAGCGGCCGTCGGCTGCAGGGCGGCCAGCAGTAGCAGGACCGTTGACATAGCTAACCTCCATGGTTTGATCAGGGAGACGGCATCATTCAAATATATTTGCCTGTATCGTAAATGCAAAAACCGCGGCTCCGTTCCGGGCCCCTGGACGGCGAACGGCGCCCTCCTTATCTAGGCCTGTGCCGAGGAGGTGAGCATGAGGATCGAGTGCAGGGCGGTGGCCGCCCCGGACGGGACGCTTCGCGACGGGGGCTTCGCCCTGGAGGTCGAGGATGGCAGGATCAGGTCGGTCTCACCCGCGGCCGCCGGCGGCGAGATGGCCCGTTGCGTGGCGGTTCCCGGTCTGGTGCAGGCGCACGTCCATCTCTGCCAGACCCTGTTCCGGGGCATGGCGGAGGACCGGACGCTGCTTCCCTGGCTGGAGGAGCGGATCTGGCCCCTGGAGGCGGCCCACGACGCCGAGACCACCCGCATCTCCGCGCTGCTATCTCTGAGGGAGCTCCTGGCGGCCGGATGCACGGGGCTGATGGACATGGGAAGCGTCCGCCACAGCGCCGTCACCGTGGAGATGCTGAGGGAGTCCGGAATCAGGGCCAGGGCCGCGAACTCCCTGATGGACCGGGGTCCGGAGGGGCTGGCCGGGGAGCCGGGCTGGCTTCGGGAGGAGACCGCCCGGGTACGGGCCGGCTGCGGCGGCCTTGTGGGCTACGCATGGGCCCCCCGCTTCGCCCTCTCCTGCTCGGACGCACTCTGGGAGTGGGTGGCCCGGGAGTCGGCGGGGCAGGTTCGCGCCACCCACAGCTCCGAGGCCCCCGAGGAGATGGAGCATCCGGCCATCGAGGAAGCCGGGGGCAACGTACGGTTTCTGCAGCAGCGCGGTTTCCTGGGCCCGGGGACGCTGCTGGCCCACTGCGTCCAGCTACGTGCCGGGGAAAAGGAGCTTCTGGCCTCCACCGGCACGTCCGCAGTCCACTGCCCCTGGACCAATCTCCGGCTGGGCAGCGGCATAGCCGACGTGCCGGCGCTGGACTCGGCCGGGGTCCGGGTTGCCCTGGGCAGCGACGGGGCACCATGCAACAACGGCCTGGACCTGGCCGCCGACCTCAGGCTGGCCATGGCCCTGGCCTCGGTTCGAAGGAGACCCTCGGGCCTGCCCGGAGGATTCTGGCTGCGCGCCGCCACCGAATCCGCGGCACAGGCCCTGGGCTGGACGGGAGTGGGTCGGCTGCAGGAGGGGTGGCGGGCCGACGTCGTCCTGCTGGAGCCCACCGAGGCCGAGTGGCAGCAGATCCTCACCGGCGAGGACCCGGTCCGGGCACTGCTGGAGCTGCACTGGCCCTCCCGGGTGCGCATGACCATGGTTGACGGCCGGGTGCTCTACCGCGACGGCGATTACCCCACGCTGCCCGCTCCCCCGAAGGACCTGGCGCAGATGCGGAGGAAGCTGGCCCGCCGGGCCGGGATCGGAGGCGGGTGGGATTGACCGGCGGCCGGCTGGTTCGGGTGGCCCTACCCCGTCCCGTATGGCAGACCTACGTCTACCGGCTCCCCGAAGGCATGAGCGCCGGGTTCGGGTCCCGGGTGGTGGTGCCCTTCGGCCGCCAGACGCTGGTGGCCTTCCTGTGGGGCAACCACGGAGGAGCTGCGCCGCTGGGCCTGAAGGACGTCCTGGAGGTTCTGGACCCCGACCCGCTCCTTCCGGAAAGCGTCCTCTCTCTGGTGCGGTGGTCGGCCGACTACTACCTGGCGCCGCCGGGGATGATGATGGCGGCCGCCATGCCCCCCGGCAGCTGCGGCCCCGCCCGCAGGAAGTCGGGCCGGTGGCGGCCTGCCCACGGCGTCTCCCGCAGGACGGTGGGCTACCTGCGTCCCGCCGAGGGCGTGGAGAACCTCACCGTTCTGGCCCACCGTATCCGGGCCCGGGCGCCGAAGCAGGCGGAGATCCTGTTCGCACTGTCTGTGGCCGACCCGCCGGTGCCCACCCGGGAGGTGCTGAGCAGGGCCGGGGCCTCCAGGAAGTCCCTGGCCTCCCTGGTGGAGCGGGGACTGGTGGTGGAGGAGCATCGACGCAGCTTCCGGGAGCCCTCCCTGTCCATGGACGCTCCGGTGGACGGCCGGCCGGACAGCCTCACCGATGCACAGCAGGAGGTTCTGGAGAGCCTACGGGCCTCCCTGGGCGAATCCGCCACCTTCCTGCTGCACGGGGTCACCGGCAGCGGCAAGACCGAGGTCTACCTCCGCCTGATAGAGGAGGTGCGGAAACGGGACGAGTCCGCCCTGGTCCTGGTACCGGAGATCTCCCTCACCCCCCTGGCGGTCTCCCGCTTCGAGGCCCGCTTCCCCGGGGAGGTGGCCGTCCTGCACAGCGGCATGGGCTCCGGCGAGCGCTGGGACAGCTGGGAGCTGATCCGCCGCGGCAGGAGGACTATAGCCATAGGCGCCCGCAGCGCCGTCTTCGCCCCCCTGCGGAAGCCGGGGCTTATCGTTGCCGACGAGGAGCACGACTGGAGCTACAAGCAGTCCGAGCAGCCCCACTACAGCGCCCGGGACCTGGCGGTGGTCCGTGGCCGGGCCGAGGGCTGCCCGGTGGTTCTGGGTTCGGCCAGCCCCTCCATGGAGAGCTACGGAAACGCGGTCTGCGGCAAGTACCGGCTGCTGGAGCTTCCCGACAGGGTCGACGGCAGGCCCATGCCGGAGGCGGAGGTGGTGTCCGTGGCCGGGAAGTCCGACCGGCTCCTCTCCGACCGGCTTCTGGCCGGCATCGGCATTCGTGCCTCCCGGGGGGAGCAGGCCATAGTCCTGGTGAACCGTAGGGGCTTCTCACCCACCCAGATCTGCCGTCACTGCGGCCGCCGGCCCGAGTGCCCCCACTGCGCCATCACCCTCACCTACCACCGGCGGGGAGAGGCGCTGCGCTGCCACCACTGCGGCTACTGGACGCCGGCGCTCTCCCGATGCCCCGAGTGCGGCTCCACCGGCTTCTCCCACATGGGCCCCGGGGTCCAGAAGGTGGAGAGCGAGCTGGAGGAGCTGCTTCCCGGCCTGCGGGTGATACGCATGGACGCCGACACCACCACCGGCCGCGGTGCGCACTGGGACCTCCTCTCCCGCTTCGGACGCGGTGAGGGCGACGTACTCCTGGGCACCCAGATGGTGGCCAAGGGCCACGACTTCCCCGCCGTCACCCTGGTGGGGATAGTGGCCGCCGACCAGGGCCTGGCCTTTCCCGACTTCCGGGCCTCCGAGCGGGTCTTCGGCCTGATACTCCAGGCTGCGGGAAGGGCTGGCAGGGGCAGGAGCCCGGGCGAGGTGATCGTGCAGGCGCTGGACCCGGAGGACCCCGTGATCGGGGCCGCGGCCGCCCACGACTTCCCCGCCTTCTGGGAGATGGAGTCCGCCGCCCGCCGCCAGCTGGGCTACCCGCCCTTCGGCCGGCTGGTCCGATTCGTCTGGAGCGGCCGCAGCCTGGAGTCCGTGGAGCGCGCGGCCCGGGTCTCCTGGGGAGAGCCGCCTGCGGACGTCCGCACTCTGGGCCCCACTCCAGCCGTGCTGTCCAAGGTGCGCGACCGCCACCGGATCAGCGCCCTGGCCATGGCGGACACGCCCAGGCCCCTGCGCCGGATGGCGGGCTCGGTGAGGCGGCGCTTCGGGCAGGCCGGCTGCTCCGGCGTCCGCCTGGACGTGGACATGGACCCCCTGGACATGCTCTGACGTCAACCGGGGACGGAGTTTAAGTTCATCAAGTTTTGCTCAGTCAGGGACGGAGTTTAAATTCATCAAGTTCAGAGCTTGGCCCATGTGAAGGCAGTCAGCGCACTGAACTTGATGAATTTACAACTCCGTCCCATGCTTTCCTGATGAACTTAAACTCCGTCCCCGGGGCTACGTCCCCGGGGCTACCCGGGGCTAGGACTGGAAGAAGAGCTCGTCGCTGCGGGAGGGGAAGTGGCGGCCCACGGTGTCGATGACGTCCCGGAACAGGCGGGCCTCGGGAGCGCTGCCCACCAGCTCCCGGGCCCGGTCCAGCTCGGTGCGGGCTTCGAAGAGCTGCTCGCGGCCGGGACCGTCGGACTCCAGCAGGTCCAGGGCACGGCCGGCGCAGAGCCCGGCCAGGGCGCAGTCGTCGGCCAGCTCCTCCGGTGCGCCCACCACCAGGGCTCCGCCCCTGGCGGCCAGTCGGGCCAGGGGACTGAGGCCCATCAGCCCCTGGTCCCCCTCGTCCTCCACGGGCACCGGGTCGCCCTCCCTGCGACGGACCAGGAATGACAGGGAGCCCAGCACGCCGGTGGCGCCCATGGCCACCGCGGCGGCATCCACCAGCATCACCGAGTGTCTTCCGCACTCCGAGGAAAGGATGGACATGGCCATGGGCAGCAGCGCATCGCCGGCCAGTATGGCCAGCACCGGGCCGTGCCTGCGGCAGACCTCACCGGCGGCTGCCCGGGCCAGGGGCATGCCCTCCAGACCCAGATGACAGCATACCGCTCCGGAGAGCAGGGCCACGGCGGAGGCCACGGGTATAGCGTCCCGGGGCTCGCCCCCGCACCGCACCGCGGCAGCGGGAGCCAGCAGCGCCCTCTGGGCCATCCCCGCGCCCAGGCAGGCGTCCCTCATGGCCGCCAGAAGCCGCGCCGGGGACCGGCCCTCCAGCAGGTCCAGCCTGCGGGCAACGTCCGCCGACAGAGCCTCCAGGCTCTTGTCCAGTTCCTACTCCTTCCTGTGGCCGGTGAGCTCCAGGAGCAGCTCGCGCATGCGATCCACGCTCAGCGGGCCCTCCATCTGGCCGTCGTGGGCCACCCGGAAGGAGCCGGTCTCCTCGCTAACGGCAACGGCTATGGCGTCGGACCGCTCGGTGATACCCAGGGCCGCCCGGTGCCTGGTGCCCAGCCGCGGGCGGAAGTAGGTGCGCCGCGAGAGGGGAAGAACGGCTGAGGCCCGCACGATGCGGTCGTCGCGGATCACCACCGCCCCGTCATGAAGGGGGCCGGGAGGCGTGAACAGCGCCGTGACCAGGTCGGGGCTCACCTCCAGGCGGTCCAGCTCCACTCCGTCGCCGTATAGGGTGTCCAGGTTCTCCGACCTCTCCAGGACTATAAGCCCCCCTATCCCCTTCTCCTTCATCTGAATGCAGGATGAGACAACCGACTCCACTGTGCTGTGGCCCGTCCAGACTCCTCCCCCCAGGACGCGGCCGGCGTACCTGCCCAGAGAGCCCAGCATGGCCTTGATCTCGGCGTGGAAGATGATCACGGTGGCTATGAAGAGCACGCCGGTGAGCTCCTCGGCCAGGAATCCCACCGTGTGCAGCTGCAGGCGGCGCAGCATTATGCCCAGCAGGAGGATGACGGCCAGGACGGCTATCACCGTCATTGCCGGGGTACGCCAGAGCTGGCGGACCACCAGCCAGATGATGAGGGTGATCAGGACCAGGTCCAGGAGCTGGGCTATCCAGAACCAGCTCAGCAGGCTGTGGCCCAGCGGTGCCGGCATCTCATCCCCCTCCCAGCGCTTCTGCCACCCTGAGGACCTCCACCGTTCCGGCCACGTCGTGCACCCGGAGCATGTCGGCGTCGGCGGCGGCCAGCGCAGACACGGCGTGGGTGTGCAGATCCCGGTCGGCCGGGCCCTCAATCCCTGAGATACTGCCCAGGAAGCTCTTCCGGGAGTGCCCCAGCAGTACGCGGCAGCCCAGTCCGCGGAACTCCCCCAGCCTTCTGATCAGGGCGAGGTTGTGACGGAGCCGCTTGCCGAAGCCTATGCCGGGGTCGACGATGATCCTGCTTCGGGGTACGCCGTGGTCCTCCGCCAGCTCCACCCTCTCCGCCAGGTAGTCGTATACCTGGGTCAGGACGTCGCTGTAGCTGGGGTCCTCCTGCATGTCCGCCGGACTGCCCTGCATGTGCATCAGCACCAGTCCTGCACCGGTCTCCGCCGCTGTCTCCGCGATGGCCGGGCGGGAGAGGGCGGTGACGTCGTTGACTATGGAGGCACCCATGTCCAGGGCCTCCCGGGCCACGGCCGGAAGGGAGGTGTCCACTGAGACCAGGACTCCCCGGGGAAGGTCCCGCAGCCCCTCCAGGACCGGGCGCAGCCTGCGAAGCTGCTCCTCAGCAGGCACCGAATCCGAGCCGGGCCTGGTGGACTCCGCGCCCACGTCCACCACCGAAGCACCCCGGGCCGCCAACTCCATGGCCCTGGCCACGGCGGCTCCGGGGTCCAGGTGCAGGCCGCCGTCGGAGAAGGAGTCGGGAGTGACGTTCAGTACTCCCATGACCAGGGGACGGGGGCCGAACCGCAGAACGCCCCCGGGAAGCTCCATGTCACCCGTCGGGTGGGAGGCATCCAGGAGGCCCTCTATCTCCTCGCCCAGGCCGGAGAGGCCGAAGGGCTGGCCGCGGAGGGAGGCCGCCGCCGTGCGGAGGCTCTTCTCCGTACCGGTCACCAGAGCGTCGCTCCGTTCGGCCCGGCCGGTGACCGCCTCCCTGGTCACCAGGGCGTCGGCTCCGGCGGAGAGCATGGACTGCTTGAGTATGTTGGCCATGGGGGAGGACAGGCCGAACAGCTTCAGGGCCAGTATGGAGCTCTTTCCACGGAGACGGTCCCAGGAGGCGGGGTCCGCCCCCACCAGCGAAAGCTCCCTCTTCCAGTCTGCGACGCTGCGGAGCGAGAGCCTTCTGGGTCTCATGCTAGCGCGAGTTTATGCTCCTGCCGATGAGGGAGAGGGCCTCGGTGCGGGTCTCCAGCTTCTTGAGGTATCCCCGCATGGCCGAGGTCACTATGCGGGAGTCCCGTTTCTTGACCCCCCTCATGGCAAGGCACATGTGCTCGGCCTCCATTACCACCATCACGCCCTTTGCCTTCAGCTCGTTCATGAGCCTCTCGGCTATTTCGGTGGTGAGACGCTCCTGGATGGTGGGTCTGGCGGCCATCGTCTCCACGGTCTCCACTATGGAGCTGAGGCCGGCTATGCGGTCGTTTGCGGGCAGGTAGACCACGTCGCAGCGGCCCAGGAAGGGAAGCAGATGATGCTCGCAGAGGGAGGCGAAGCTGATGTCCTTGACGATGATCAGCTCGTTCTGGTTGCTGCTCTCCATGCTGCTGATGGGCCGGCAGCTGCCGGGTAGCAGTCCCCGGCAGAGCTCGGAGTAGGAATCGGCCACCCTCTGGGGAGTGTCCTTCAGGCCCTCCCTGTCGGGGTCCTCACCCACTCCCTCCAGAATCAGCCTCACGCCCCTCTTGATCTTCTCGTGGTCCATCGGATCCTCCGGCCTCGTCCTCGGTTCTCTCCTCCCCGTCCTCCCCCTCTTCGTCCGAGGAGTCATCCGTCTCCTCGTGAGGGGCGGGCGGGGCGCCGGGCAGCTCCTGGCCCGGTCTCAGCTCCTCCAGTATCTCCCGGATCTCATCGCCGGTGAGGGTCTCCTGCTCCAGCAGCATGTCCGACATCCTCTCCACGATGTCGCGGTTCTCCTCCAGTATCTGCCGGGCCTTGCTGTAGGCCTCCTCGACGAAGTGGGTTATCTCCTGGTCGATGAGCCTGGCGGTCCTCTCGCTGTAGTTTCGGACCCGGCTCATGTCGCGGCCCAGGAAGATGGGCTCGCTCTTCTCCCCCAGGGTCACCGGCCCCAGCTCCTCGCTCATTCCCCACTCGCACACCATCTTGCGCGCCAGGCCGGTGGCCTGCTCCAGGTCCTGCCCGGCGCCGGTGCTCAGGCTGTCCAGGAAGAGCTTCTCGGAGGCCCGGCCGCCCATCATCCGCGCCAGCACCCCTATGCAGTAGTTGTAGGTGTAGTTGTGGCGGTCGTCTATGGGGAGGAAGCTGGTAACCCCCAGGGCCCGTCCGTGGGGGACGATGGTCACCTTGTGCAGGGGGTCGGTGTGGGGGGTGAAGATGTTGACTATGGCGTGGCCGCTCTCGTGGATTGCCGTCAGCTTCTTCTCCTCGGGGCTTATCACCATGCTCCGCCGCTCGATGCCCATGACTATCCTGTCCACGGCGAAGTCGAAGTCCTCCTGGCGTATCTTCTTGGCCCCCCGCCGGGCGGCCCTGAGGGCGGCCTCGTTGGCCAGGTTCTCGAGGTCTGCGCCGCTGAAGCCGGGCGTGCCCCTGGCGATCCTGGCGAAGGAGACCTCGGGGTGGATGGGCATCTTGCGGGTATGGACCTTGAGTATCTCCTCCCGGCCCTTCACGTCCGGCATGCTCACCATGATGCGGCGATCGAAGCGTCCGGGGCGGAGAAGCGCCGGGTCCAGCACGTCGGGCCGGTTGGTGGCGGCCATGACGATGACGCTCTCGTTGGGCTCGAAGCCGTCCATCTCCACCAGCAGCGCGTTGAGGGTCTGCTCCCGCTCGTCGTGGCCCCCTCCCAGACCGGCTCCCCGGTGGCGGCCCACGGCGTCGATCTCGTCGATGAAGATGATGCAGGGTGCCTTGGCCTTGCCCTGGACGAAGAGGTCACGCACCCGGCTGGCGCCCACGCCCACGAACATCTCCACGAAGTCCGATCCGCTCATGGAGAAGAAGGGGACGCCGGCCTCGCCGGCCACGGCACGGGCCAGCAGCGTCTTGCCGGTGCCCGGAGGACCCAGCAGCAGGACGCCCTTGGGCACCTTGCCCCCCAGCCGCTGGAAGCGGCCGGGGTTCTTCAGGAAGCCGATGACCTCCGCCAGCTCCTCCTTGGCCTCCTCCACCCCCGCCACGTCTTCGAAGGTCACCTTGGGCCGGTCGCTCTGGAACAGCTTCGCCTTGCTCTTGCCGAAGCTCAGGGCGCGGCTGCCGCCGGCGGAGTTGCGCATGATGTATATCCAGAAGCCTATCAGGAGGAGGAAGGGCCCCACGCTGAGGAGTATCTGGAAGAAGTCCATGCTCTGCGGAAGGGCCGTGATGCTTACGTCGTTTTCCTGCAGGACCTCCAGAGCCCGCTCGTGCTGGAAGGGAATGTAGGACGTGAACTCCTGGTAGCTGGTGCCTTCCACCTGCTGCGGCGAGATGAACTCGCCCTTCACCGAGCCGCTGGGCTCTATCTCCACCGAGGCCACGACTTTGCCCTGCACCTTCTGCAGGAACTCCGTATACGTCAGCTCCGCCCTGTTGCCCCCCTCGAAGAAGAGGCTGTAGAGGGTGAACACGCCCAGGGCGATAAGCATCCACAGGGTCAGAGTGCGGAAGGAGCAGCCCATGGACAGGGGCGGCGTGGGTTCCTTCTTTCCGGGGGGTCTGTTGTTGGCCATCTAGTAAGCGCTCACAGCCTTTCACCGGCCACTGGGGCCGTCTGTCTCTCTTACGGCAACAATGTCCCGAAGGTTTCTGTCGTAGCCTCCGGGACTGTCGAGACCGTAGCCGAAAACGAACCTGTCGGGAATGTGGAAGAGGCGCCGGTCAACCTCCACCTCCACCTTCCTGGGAACCTCCTTGTCGAGGAGGACAACGGTCCTCAGCGAGGCGGGTTCCCTGGAAATCAGCAATTTTTGAATATATGCAAGGGTCAGCCCGGTGTCGACGATATCCTCCACCAGGAGGATGTGGCGCCCGGCCAGGGGAAGGCTGGTGTCCAGTGTTAGCCGAACCTCTCCGGAGGAGCTGGTCTGGTCGCCGTAACTGGCGGCCCCCAGGAACTCCACCTGCAGCTCCACGTCCATGCTCCTCACCAGGTCCGCGGCGAACATGAAGCCGCCCCGCAGCAGCGGTATCACCACCGGCCTCTCGCCTTGGTAGGTGCGGCTGAGCTCGCGCCCGAGACCCCTCACCCGGCGGTCTATCTCCTCGGCGGGAATTAGGACCTCCAGCTCAGCTCCGTTCAGATCCATCTCTCGCCTCCGTCGTGCTCAGCGTTTCGGTGTCGGCCTCCAGCAACGCTCCCCCGGGCATGGCGTGGCTGCCGGTGCCTCCCTCCATCAGCCAGCGGTCGGTCTTCTCCAGCTCTTCGCGACCCTTGCGGGGTCTGCCGCAGATGGCCCACAGCACCGAGAGCCGCAGCTGTCTCGGAAGCCCCTGGTAGCCTCTGCGATCCAGGCCTCCGTCCGTGCGCAGTCCCGCCATGGCCTCCGAGGTGGCCCGTCGGGCGAAGTCCCGCCAGCCGGAGAGGACCTCTGCTGATGCCGCCATCCTGCCGGCGGCTCCGGGGGATATCTCCTCCAGCACCGGAAAGACCCTGTGCCGCAGCGCGTTCCTGAGTATGTCGGTGTCGCGGTTGCTCTGATCCCGGACCCAGCCTATGCCCTCCGCCCTCAGGTACTCCTGCAGCTCGCCGCGCTGCATTCGGAGCATGGGCCTGCGCACCGGGCCCACCCCCCGGTACGACATGCCCCCCAGTCCCCGAAGCCCGGCCCCCTCCAGCATCCGCATCAGAAGGGTCTCCGCCCTGTCCGTTGCCGTATGGCCCACGGCCACCAGGCCGCCCTCCCGGCCCTCCGCCTCGTAGACCTCCTGCCGCATACGGCTGAGACCCGCCTCCAGGGAGCCTCGGCCGGGAGGGTCGAGCCTCTTCAGCACGAAGGGAAGGTCCAGGAGCCTGGCAGTGGCCCTAACCCGCTCCGCCTCGTCCTCCGACTCCTCCCGCACGCCGTGATGGATGTGAAGGACGTAGAGGTCCCAGTCCATGTGGGACCGGAAGGCGCAGAGCATCATGAGCATGGCCAGGGAGTCCGAGCCGCCGGAAACCGCGGCGGCCACCCGGCTGCCGGGAGGCAGTATGCCGGTATCCCGGACTGTCTTGATGAAGCGCCTCTCAATGTCCGACACGGCCGGCCTCCTCCCGGGCACTGGTCGGGGCGGCGTCAGCGGCAGTAGCCAAGGTCCCGGAGCACCTCCACCCTGGCCTGTGTTCCCGGCACCTCCGCGGGAAGCACCTCCGCCGGGGTCGACCAGTAGAGCATGGCCTGCTCCAGCAGGGCGCTGTCCGGGGGAAGGCTCTCCTGCTCCATGGGATCTGAGGCCAGGTCGAAGAGCACGGCCCTGTCCTCGACATGGTCCCAGAAGAGGCGTCTGTCTCCCTGCCTGACGGTCAGGTAGGTCCCCAGGTCGGAAGAGGCGAAGCCGCTGCTGGGAAGCACCCTGTCCTCCACCGGCTCGCCCATCAGGCTTACGCCCCAGTCGCTCCAGGGGCCCGACTCCTCCACGCCGGCAGCCTCCAGCACCGTGGGCAGAATGTCCATCTGGCTGACCACAGTGGAGTCCGCGCCGCCGCCGCCGAAGCCGGGGCCGCTTATCAGGAGTGGCACCCGGGTCTCCTCCCGGTGCAGGCTGAAGCCGTGCAGGAGGCCGCCGTGCTCCCGGAACTCCTCCCCGTGGTCGGCGACTGCGATTACCACCGTGCCCTCGGCCAGGCCCCGGCGGCGGAGCTCCGCCAGCATCTTTCCGATCTCCGCGTCGCAGAAGGCCACCTCGCCGTCGTAGAGGTCCTTCAGCCGTCGGTAGTCCTCCTCCTCCAGCCTGCCCAGCCGGTTGGCGTTCAGCAGCATCTTGGTGGGAGCGGTTGCCCAGTGTGTGGAGGGATGGCCTGCCGGGGTGAACATCCCGTCGTATGGGGCAGGCGGATCGTAGGGGTAGTGAGGGTCGAAGTAGTGCAGCACCGCCAGGAACGGCGCGTCTCCCGACCATCCCTCATCCAGCCACTGCAGGAACTTGGAGTTGATCACGTCGGCGTCCACCGCCAGGCGGCACCCCTGGGTGTCCACGTGATCCATACCCTGGTCGAAGCCGTAGCCCGGACCCAGCACCGGAACGTTGTAGACTCCCACCGTCTCCCAGCCCCTGCGGCGCAGCAGCTCGGGAAGAACGTCCAGGTCGGGATCAAGACCGTACAGCCGGTCGTCGCGCATTCCGGCCAGATGGGCCCTCTCCGGCAGGCCGCTGAAGATGGTGGCTATGGCGGGAAGGGTCCACGCAGCCTGTCCCTGACAGTAGGCCCACATGGTGCCCTCCGCGGCCAGGCTGTCCAGAGTGGGGGTTATTCGGCGGGGGTAGCCGTAGCAGTGCACGTGATCGGCTCGAAGGGTGTCTATTATCAGCAGGAGCACGTTGGGGCCCCGGCTTCCCGCATCTCCTGTCCGTTCCGGCTCGCCCCTGCCGCCTCCGCAGGAGACCACGGGCGCCAGCAGGGCCGCCGCAAGCAGGATATATCTCATCACGATTGCTCCCAAGGGGTTGTGTTCGGGACATCTCCGCAGCGAATATACCCCGCCGCCGGCCGTTCGGCATACTCCAGGGCCCTTTGCAGCGGTGCGGACGGGATCAGATGTAGCCCAGATCCCTGAAAGCCTCTGAAAGGCGCCCCTCCATCTCCACGGTGAAGGCCCCCCCGGCCCTGGGGCTTGCCCAGTACAGTCGCAGGCTCCGCACCATGGCGCTGTCCGGGCGAAGGGTGGAGTCCGGGTCCTCGAAGCCGGCAGTCAGGTCGTACATCCAGGCCGAGTCCGCCGAAGCGTCCCACAGCGCCTTGCTGTCGCCGAACCTCATGGCCGCCCGCTGCATGATGTCGCCACTGGTGCCGCTGGAGGGAATGCCCCTGTCCGCAGGGAGTTCCTCCCCCAGCAGGGAGACACCCTCCACCTGGGCGGGAGCCTCCAGGCCGCACAGGTGCGCAATGGTGGGCATCACGTCGAAAAGGCCCACCGGACTGCGGACCACCGAGTCCCGGGGGACCCCCGGCCCGGTGATGATCATGGGCACGTGGACGGTCTCCTGGAACAGCTGCTGGCCGTGGAAGACCCGCCCGTGCTCCAGGAACTCCTCGCCGTGGTCCGCCACAACCACCACCACTGTCTCCTCGGCAAGGCCCCTCTCCCGCAGGCCGGCCATCAGCCGCGAGATCTGATCGTCGCAGTAGCTTATCTCCACGTCGTAGAGGTTCACCATGCGCTCCAGCTGCGGGCCGGTGAGGTCACCGTCCGCCACCGCTATGCGTACATCGGTGAAGGGAATGGAGTCCAGCCAGGGGTCGGAGCCCGGAGCCGCGTAGGGATAGTGGGGGTCGAAGAAGTGCAGCAGCATGAAGAAGCTGCCCCTGTTCCCCCCGTCCAGCCACTTCAGGGCCCTGTCCACCACCGGCCCCGCATCCAGGGGGTCCAGGCATCCCTCCGTGTCGTACGACTCGAAGTCGCGGGGGAAGCCGAACCGCTCGGACACCACCGGAGCGTTGAACAGTCCGAAGCTGGAGTACCCCTCCTCTCCCAGGAGGCGGGGAATGGTCACCAGCTCGGGGGTCAGCCCGTAGAAGCTCTCCCCGTGCGTGCCGGCGCCGTGGGTCCTCTCCGTAGTCCCCGTCAGCAGGGAGGCCATGGCGGGAAGGGTCCACGTGCTCTGGGACTGGCAGGCGGCGTAGAGGACGCCCTCCGCCGCCAGGCTGTCCAGGGTGGGGGTTACCCCCCTGCCGTAGCCCAGGCAGTGAACGTGGTCCGCCCGCAGCGTATCTATGACCAACAGCAGTACGCTGGGACGCCCACCGCCGCCGCCGCAGGCGGCCACCAGCAGGATCAGCAGCGCCGGTATCGCGGTCTTTCGCATAACTCCCTCTCCGGGAAGGTCGTCCGCCACGACGAAGGTATATGCAGGCCCGCCCGGATCCGCCAGTGCCCGTTCAAGTGCCATTCAAGTGCCAGGCACTTGAATCGAACGGCCGCGAGGTATGAAATTCAAGTGCCTGGCACTTGAATGGGCTTGCATAGGAATGGGGAGCAGGCGCCGCCTGCTCCCCCCTGGTAGCGGCGAAGGGACTCGAACCCCTGACCCGCGGATTATGATTCCGCTGCTCTAGCCAGCTGAGCTACGCCGCCGCGGAACCCGAAGCTAGCAGAAGGCCCGCCCGGCTGTCAAGACCGGTGGGGACCCGGTTTTCGGGGCTCGCCGCCCCCGCAGCACCGGGCGCTCAGACCGGACATCACCCTCATCCTCTGCTCCTCCGTGAGGGCCCCCTCGGGCCCCTGTATCCGAAGCAGTACGGCCGACGACTCCGACCACTCGATGACGCTGGCCGTGACCCTGTAGTCCTTCACCACCTCCAGCAGGTCGTGGAACCAGCCGGGCTTTCCCTGCCGGCAGCAGCAGAAGAGGGTGGAAGACGGCTTCTTCTCCGGGCCCAGGTCCATCCATCTGGGCTCCAGGTAGGGCCGGTCCTCGCGGAAGAGCTCGCTGAGGCACTCGAAGGCCAGCCGGATGTGCCCGGCCAGCTCGCTCACCGGGGCGCTGGCCCGCAGGAAATCCTCCAGCCTGTAGTAGAAGTCGTTCACTATGGTGGAGGGAATGTCCTTCAGCTTCTCCTTCAGCTCCCGTACCTTGGATACGTCCAGCAGGCGCATGCCCATGTCGAAGTCCCGGAAGTCGCCGTAGGTGGACTGGATGGAGTCCTTGATGGCGCTGTAGGCGCTCTCCAGGTCGGCGTAGGCATCGCGCTGGACGGTGATGTCGATTATGTCCACCCAGCGGTCGCCGTGCCGGGAGGGGGACTTGAAGGAGACCACCGTCAGCCCCTCCCGGGAGTCAAGCTCCCGGACCAGGTCGATCACCAGGCCGTCGTGGGCCTCGCGGCTCTCCGCCGACGAGACCAGTATGAGCTTCAGCTCGGCGTGGAAGGTGGAGGTGGCCACCCGGGCAATGTAGGCCTGGCTCATCCCCGAGGACTCGCACTCCCGCAGCAGCAGGGGTATCACGGCCCGGGCGTAGTTCTCGCGGCCGCCGTAACGGTGGATCCGCTTGAGCCTGTCCAGCTCGTTGGAGACCAGCAGCTTCTTGAGAACGGCCCTGATCTTCTGCTGCTCCTCGCGGGTGGCCGACAGCCCCGTGGGTCCAGACATCTCGATCCTGATGCTGACGATTCCGTCCTCGGTCGAGTAGCGGCGCTGGTGCTTCACCGATGCGCCGGACCAGGCGTGGTTCAGGGCGGTGAGCACGTCCTGGAAGGAGATCTCGCGCTCGTAGCCGGCTATGTTGATCCCGGTGAGGTGCTCCTTCTCGGTGCGCAGGTTCCTTATTCGGAAGAAGGGCTTGCCCCCCTTCTCCCTCACCTTTCGCACCAGCTCGTAGTTGGTCTTGATTATCCAGGCCAGGTCCTCCGGCCTGCGCTCCATGAGGTACTGGTCCGACCGCGATGAGATGAAGAGGACCAGCTCGCCTCCCTCACCCATGATCTCGCCGGGAACGTCCCGGGTGCCGTAGAGGTCCTCCAGAGCCAGACGGACCTCCTCGAACCTCTCCAGCCTCTCAGCCGCCCGTCCCAGCAGCGAGACCGTCCCGGCCCGGCCCATGGCCAGCCTGCCCAGGAGGTCGGCCATCTTCCTGGCGTCCTTCTCGAACCTCTCCGCCCGCCGGGGGTCGTCGTTGCGTATGCCGGTGATTATCACTCCCCGGCGCTTGCCCTCGTCCACAACCGCGAAGCCCTCCAGCACGTCCAGGTTCCAGCCCAGGTGATGGAGCTCGCTGAGGACGATGGTGCCCAGGCCGGGCCAGTCGACCGCCGCCACGCCCACCAGGGTCAGACCGGCCTCCGGATCGGTGTCCACCTCCACACGGGGTGCCTGGTCCCCGGGTGGATGCTCCAGCAGGCGGTCGTAGATCCTCCGCCTGGAGTCTGCCGGGATGACGTCTCCGGGGCAGGCCCGGCTGGGGGGCGACCCCTCTCTGCAGGCGTCCTTCTTGGTCACTGCCGCTCCCTTCGGCCCTCGGAATCCGGGAAAGCCCTGATCAACCCCTATTACATAGCCATGATGTCCCGGACAGCAAGGCCAGGCATCTCCGCGCCCGGGTTTTGACATCTTGCATTCCATTGTTGTCAAGCCACTTATGCGACTTCTGAAGAAAAAGGTTGACAGCCAGCGGAGTTTGGAACATATACGAAGTGTCTTCTGAGCCCTGGCGCGTTGGGCCGAGTGCTCCTTCCTCTAACTCCGGTCCTTGGGCGGCCGCGCTGGGGCTCTTCCTTTTTTGCCGCTCGTCGGGCGAATAGCTCAGCTGGCCAGAGCGCCTGCCTTACAAGCAGGAAGTCGGGGGTTCAAGTCCCTCTTCGCCCACCACTACGCATCGAAGCCGTCACTGTTTCGGGGAGCCCGGACGGGCTCCTCTTTCTTTACTTCTCGAGAACCGCCCCGAGTTCCCGGAGGTCTCTGCGAAGGTCCTCACCATGGGGTGAGGACCCGGCCAGCTCCTTCGCCTCCCGCAGAGCCTTGGCCGCCTCCCCGCGGCTTCCGCCCTCCAGGTGGCAGACTGCCTGCAGGGCCCGGATCTCCGCCAGAGTCTCCCCCGCCTTCTCCGCCAGCAACGACTCGGCCCGGCCGCAGAGCTGGGCCACGCGGATCAGCATGCCCTTGCGTCTGGCCGCCCGGGCCGCCGTGACCAGGGCGGCGGCCAGATCGTCAGGATCCAGGAGCCCCCCGGCGGATTCAAGAGCGTCCATCAGCTCCCTCATGATCCCGGACGCCACCGTGTCCCCGGCGAATACGGCCGCATTCCTCAGGGCCAGACCCATATGGCGGGAGCCCCCCAGCCGCCGGAGGGCCTCGAACGCCTGCAGAGACCGCCTGAAGGCCACTTCCGGGCGTCCCAGGTCGGCCAGCGCGGTACCCATGTTCAGCAGGGCCTCGCCCTCCAGGTTCCCGTCCCCCAGCTCCCTGGCCAGCGACAGGGCTCTCTCCAGGTCGTTCAGGGCCCCCTCGGGATCCCCCGACCTCCGTCTGAGGGATGCCAGGTTGCACAGGCAGCTGGCCTGCACCCGACTGTCGCCGATGCTCTCCGCGCCCCGCATGGCCTCCGCAAAGCTCCTCTCCGCCTCCTCCAGCCTGCCCACGCCGGACAGCACGGCTCCCAGGTTGGCCGTTGCCGCCATGCGGACTCGGACGCTGGGCCCGGTCTCCCGGGAGATCAGATCCCGCAGAGTGGCCTCGGCCTCCTCGAGCCTCCCCATGCCCATCTCGAGCTGAGACCTCACCAGCAGGCACCTGGCCGCCAGGGGAGGGTCTCCGATGGCATCCGCCAGCCCGAGTGCGGACTCCAGCTTGTCCTCGGCCTCTGCGAGCTTCCCCATGCGGACCAGACAGGACGCCTTGTTGGCCATGGACAGGGCCAGAAGCTCCCTCTCGCCCTGGGAGCGCGCCAGCCGGGCGGCCTTCTCCAGAAGCTCCAGGGCCCGCTGCGGGGCGCCGGTCACCGACATCAGCGAGCCCAAGCCGATCATGGTCCTGGCCTTCCAGTCGGGAAGGCCGTGTGAATCAGCCAGGTCCAGCATCCGCTTCAGCGTACGTCTGCACTCCTCGATCCTTCCCTCCAGCTCCAGGGCAGACCGCCTGTGGTCCAGTATCTCCAGTATGCTCTCCGCCCTGGCCCCGGACTCCCTCTCAGCCGCCCACTCCAGAAGCCGGTCGCACCATTCGATGGCCTCCGTGGTCTTGTAGCCGTCCGAGGCCTGCCTGAGCTCCTCGAGTCCCTCCCGCATGGCGCCGGGAAGGTCACCTGCAAGGCGGAGGTGCCGGGCGGCCATTCCCGGCATGTAGCCTGGGGGCGAGGAAGGCTCCAGGCAGAGCCTGGCGGCGATTCCGTGCAGGATCCGCCTGTTGTGCAGAAGCAGGGTATCGTAGGCCACCCTTCGCGCCAGCGGTGTCCGGAACGACACAGTCTCTCCGGCGGAGGTGGAGCCGGTCCGGAGGAGCCTCTTCTGAACCAGCAGGGCCAGGGCGCTGCCGGTGTCCTCAGGCAGCGGCGGGGAGGTCTCCCGGCGGACGGCTTCCAGGTAGCGGGCCAGAAGGTCCCGGGGAAAGCCCTGACCCAGGACGCTGGCGTACTGCAGCATCCTCCGGTGCTCCTCTGGAAGCTGGTCGAACCTGCTGGCCACCAGGGCGGCCAGGGTCCCGGGTATCCTCCCCAGTCCCGTCTCCAGCCCTTCGCCGCCGCTGCAGACCGCCTCCAGGCTTCCCGATTCCATCAGGTAGAGGATCATGTCCCGGAAGTACAGGGGGTAGCGTCCCACCGTCTTTCCCGTCCTTCGGGCCAGCATGGCTATCTCCTCCGGCACCAGGCCGCTTCTGCCCCGCAGAAGGTGCTCGGCCATCTCCTCCAGAGCGGAGTCGTCCAGGCCCTCGAGACGGATGTCAACGGCTTCCCTGCCTGCGGCGGATGCAATGGGCTCCCGGGAGACAAGAACGGCAACCACCCCCTGGGGGGGCCCCTCCTGCAGGAGGGCCTCCAGGACGGCGGCGGAGCGGCTGTCCATCCAGTGCAGGTCGTCCAGCACCAGGGCCACCCCCCCGGACCTGGCCGCTTCCGTCGACAGCGCGTCCCGCACCAGTCCGGAGACCATTCCGTCGGAGTCCAGGGGCCCATCCTCCAGCTGGCCCCGGAAGTCCCCGGAGAGGAGGGCCCTGACCAGGGCTTCGGCCACGTCTAGGGTGAAGCTCCCCTCTCCGGATTCCCGGCCCTCCAGAAGGTCCCGGAGGTGCTCCTCCGGGTCACCGCCCTTCCGGGCCAGGTCCCTGAGGACCTCCGTCCACAGCCAGTAGGGAGGCTGGTCGAAGGCCATGGATCTGCCGGTGACCACCAGGGGGCCACTGCCGTCGTCCAGCCGGGACACGGCCTCGGTAACCAGGGCGGTCTTTCCGCTGCCCGGCTCGCCGGTTACCACGGCCACCCCGGGCCCCGGTTGCATCTCCAGCAGCGCCATCAGCCCGGAGAGCTCCTCCAGCCTGTTCACGAAAGGGACGCCGGCACATCGGGAGGCCTCCCGCCACCAGCTCCTTCTCAGGGGACCGGCGCCCTCGGCCAGATATGCGTGGACCGGCTCGCTCCTCCCCCTGATGGTCTTCTCGCCCACGTCCACCCAGCTGAAGTAGTCACCTGCGGCGCGACGCACAGCTGCGCTGACCAGAAGTCCCCCGTCCGGAGCGTGGCTCTGCAGCCGGGAGGCCACGTTCACCTCGTCGCCGGTGGCGGTCAGGTGGCCGGAGGGGTCGGGGGCTACCGTCACCGGCCCGTAGCTTACCCCCACGCGCGCACCCAGGGATATCCCCTGCCGCTGCAGTATGCCGGCGGCGGTGCGCACCCGCTCCAGCATCTTCAGCCCGCAGGAGACCGCTCTCTGGCAGGGAACCTCGGAGTAGCCGCCGGCCCCGAACAGGGCCATGATCATGTCCCCCTCGTACTTGTCCACGTATCCGCCGGCGGACTCCACCTCCCTGGCCAGCAGCCCCATCAGGGACCGCACCAGATGGTGGAGGGCCTCGTGGTCCAGCTTCTCGGCCAGGCCGGTGTAGTCCTTGAGGTCCAGGAAGAGCACGGCCACCAGGCGTCTCTCGCCCGGAGCCAGCCTTACGTCGGGGAAACCGTCATGGAGGAGGCCGGACAGCCTCTGGAGCTCGGCGGCCAGCTCGGTGCTCCACGCCTCGGGTGACAGGTTCTCCATGGGCAGCTCCCGGTCTCCTGGAAGGGCTATGGGCGAGTGCTCGGTCAAATATGACTATACGCCAAAACCGGTGTGCGGGGAACCTCGGTCTCAGAGGTCCCGGGCCAGGCGGAACCCCGTGTGCCAAGCCCTGTCGGAGGGGAAGAGCCGCCCGATGGACCTGGAGGTGACTTCCTCTCCCGGGGACAGCCAGCTGCCACCGTGCACCAGGGCCCACACCGAATCGGAGGTGGATGTCCACTCGCCCACGTTTCCGGTGATGTCGGCCAGCCCCCTGTCGCTGAGGGGGAAGGCGCCCACCGGGGCGGTCCACAGGAAGCCGTCCTCACCCCGGCTGTCCCACTCGCCTCCGGCCAGGTAGCTCACCATCCCGCCCGCATCGGCAGGCTCCAGGTCGCCCCAGGGGTAACGCGCGGCAGGGTCGTCGGGCAGTGTGGACGCGTACACCAGCTCCTCGATGGTTGGAAGGCGGCAGCCGACGGCCCCTGCGGCCTTGGCCGCCTCCGCGGCGCTGACGTTCACCACGGGGGAGTCCGGCCGTCGCCACAGGTAGTCGACCACTCCCATGAAGCCGGGGTCCGGCGGCTCGGGAAGGCCCTCTCTGCGGGCAAGGGAAAGGTAGAGGCGGTTGGTGACCTCGTAGCGGGAGAGCTGGAAAGCCTCGACGAACACGGTGTCGCCCGAGGCCGATACGTAGCTGCCGGCCTCAACGGTTACGAAGAGGGTGTCCTCGGGTGGCACCTCCGGCAGGGGGCGTACCGGGGCCTCGTCCCCGCCGCAGGCCAGAAGGAGATGGGCCGCTGCCAGCGCCGCAACCCGGCCGCGGATCATCAGGTGTCTCTGCGCGAGCCCCTGCGGGGCCTGTAGACTATTGCCAGGGGAATTACCCCGCAGTAGCCCAGCACCAGCATGATGGGAGCGGCGGTTATGCTGCCGGCCCGAAGGAGGAACCAGCCGGCCACCACCATGGCCAGGCCAATCGTGAAGAGGACGTAGTTGACCGTGGTGAAGGGGGCGGTCTGCCTCTCCCTCTCTCCCTTTTTCTTCTTGACGTCGGAATCTGCCATCTTACCCTCCTGGCTTTGGTCCGCCTGCGTCAGAACAGCGGTCGGGGCGGTGCAGGTATAGGGCCTGCGGGGCGGGTCTGTCAACTTGCCGCGGCGTCAGCCGTCAGCCCTTCCCCAGCTCCTCCTCCAGGCCCGGAAGCTCGATCCAGCCCCTTCGGAAGCAGGACAGCATCGCCTCCCCCACCACGAAGAAGGACCCGGTGACCACCAGCGGTCCCCGGCCGGTGCGCAGAGCCTCCTCCCGGCCGGCTTCCACGGCTTCGGAAATGTCAGCCGACGGCCGGCAGGCTATGCCCCTCAAGTCCAGCTCCCTGGCCAGCTCTGAAGCCTTGAGGGCCCGGTCCGGGTCGGCGGGGGTGGTGGCCACCACCGGCTCCAGCAGACCCCGCACCTGGTCGGCCATCTCGCTGTACATCTTGTCCTTCAGAAAGCCCAGAACCGCCGGCAGGGGCGGCCCCATGCCCTCCACCTTCCGCATCAGCGCCGATATCGACTGGGGGTTGTGGGCCACGTCGAAGAGTATGTCCACCTCTCCGGGGCGCAGGTCCAGCCGGCCGGGCCAGTACAGGTGCGCGCAAGCTTCCTCGAAGGCCCTGCGAACCTCCGCTTCGGGCCTGTCCGCAAGCTGGCAGGCGGCGGTCCAGGCCAGGTCGGCGTTGGCCGTTAGCGGGGTGTCGGGATGAAGACTGGCGGGGGCCGGTCGGGGCAGCACGCGAAGCAGCCCCCCCTCTCTCGCCGCATTTTCCAGCACCTCCTCCACCCCTGCGGGCTGCCGGGGAGAGACCAGCAGGGTGGCCGGGTCGGCGATGGCCACCTTCTCCGCGGCGATCAGCTCCTCCGTGTCCCCCAGGATTCGGCTGTGCTCCAGGCGCACACAGGTGAACAGGGTGGCCTCGCCGTGGAAGGTCCTGGTGGCGTCCAGCCTGCCGCCCAGGCCGGCCTCCACCACGGCCCAGTCCACGCTCCGCTGGGCGAACCACCACGCCGCCATCGCGGTGGTCACCTCGAAAAAGGTGGCGCCGAGATCCTCGATGGCCCCTCGATACCGCCCGAGGAACTCCAGCACCGCCTCCCTGGGGATCCACCCGCCGTCCACCGCCATCCGCTCCCGGTAGTCCAGCAGGTGCGGCGAGGTGAACCGGCCGGTCCGCAGACCCAGCCTTCTCATGGTATCCGCCAGCATGGCGGTGGTGGAGCCCTTGCCGTTGGTGCCCACCACGTGGACGGTGCGGAAGGCCCGCTGGGGATGCCCCGTCGCCTCCAGCAGACCCCGTATCCGCTCCAGCCCGTACTTCATCCCCATGCGCCGGCGGGAGAAGAGGTAGTCCAGGGCCTCGCCGTAGTCGAGGCCGCGGGGCCGGGAGGGGCCAGTCACTCCTGCCCGGCCATCCGGGACAGCAGCTCCCGCAGGAAGGGCCCCTGCCTCTCGCTCACCACCCTCTGGGCCTCCAGAACCTCATGGTGGCTCACCTCCCCCTCGGGGTCGGCGGCGTTGGTCACCAGGGACAGCGCAAGCACGGCGCAGCCCTGGGAGGCCAATGCCAGGGCCTCGGGAGCCGTGGACATGGAAACGGTGGAGACGCCCATGCGGCGCAGCAGCCGGATCTCCGCTGCCGTCTCGTACTCGGGGCCGGCGCAGCAGGCGAAAAGACCCCCCTCAACCGGTGCTCCCAGCTCCCGGGCCAGCTCCAGCGCCATCTCCCGGAGTCCGGCCCTGTAGCAGCGGACGGGCCTCCCCGCAGGGCAGGAGGGTACGGTACCCGAGAGGTTCAGATGGTCCCGGAACACCACCGCGTCCCCCACCGCCAGCTCGGGGTCCACCGCCCCGGAGGAGCTGGTCAGCAGCCACCGCCCCACTCCAAGATCTGCCAGGGCTCCGGGAAGGAGCGCTACCTCGTCGCCGTCGAAGCCCTGATAGGCGTGGCGCCTTCCCAGGAGGAAGACCAGCCTGCCGTCGGCGCTCTGGATGACCTTCCCGGGGTGACCGGGAACCGCGGCGCCGGCCATTCCCGGAAGGGCGGAGTTGTCCATCTCGGCGCGGACCCCGAAGTCCTCGGCCAGCCAGGACAGCCCGGAGCCCAGCACCACCCCCACCCGGGGCCTGGCCCGCAGCCGCGCGGCCAGGGCGGCGGCCAGTGCGGCCCTGCCGCGCTCGCCGGGCCCCGCCCGCATGGGGCGGATCATCACGATGGCGTCGCATCGGCCGCCGTAGTAGCCCGGGATCCTGGTCCTGACGCTGTAGCCCAGCCGACGGTAGAAATCCGCCGCTACAGTGTTGGTCTCCCTGACCTCCAGGCGGGAGAGGCTCTGTCCCATGCGGCGGCCCCAGCCCTCCACGGCCGCCATCAGGCACCTGCCGACCCCCGTGCGCCGGCGAGACTCGTCTACTGCCAGGTTGGTGACGTGCAGCCCGCGGGTGTCCACCTCGGCCACGGCGTAGCCGCATGGCTCCTCCTCCGTGAAGGCCACCAGGAACAGCCTGCCCGGTGAGTCCAGTATCCTGCGGAAGGCCCACTCCGGCCACGGGTCCTCGAAGGTCCGTCTCTCCATGTCCATGGCCCAGGGCAGAAGCCCGGCGTGGGCCAGCCTCAGCTCATGCACGGGGCCGCACCTCCTCCAGGGCCCTTCCCATGAAGCCCCTCAGGTAGAGGGGCTCCAGGCGATCATCGAATCCACCGCGCCCTGCCCGTTCACGGGCCAGATCGGCCACCGCGGCGGGCCTGGGACTGTCGAGGAGCTCGGGGACCCATACTCCCTCCAGCCCCCCCAGCTGCCGGCGGCCGGTACCCACAGCAGCCGCGGGCCGAACCCTCTCCGCCCATTCGAGGACGGCCCCGGCGGTGTAGGCCGCCGCCGGAAAGATCTCCTCCAGCCGGGGGCCCTGAGCCACCCGGTAGGCGCAGGCGAAGACCTCCCCCCTGCGGGCTTCCACGGCGGTGAGAACAGTGCCCCGAAGACCGGTTCCCGCCGCCAGGACCTCCAGGGTGGGCACGCCGGCCACGCCCACTCCCCATCCCCGGGAGAGACCCAGGGCGGTTGCCGCGCCGATTCGCAGGCCGGTGTAGGATCCGGGGCCCAGGGAGACGCCTATCCCCTCCAGGTCGCCGGGGGAGGCGTCCGCGGACTCCATGGCGTCCCTGACGGCGGGCAGGACCTTCTCGGAGGTGTCGGCCACCACGGGCAGCAGGTGCTCCACCACCACCGCGCCATCCCGGACCAGGGCCACTCCCCCGCCCCGTCCGCTGGTCTCAATCCCCAGCCAGAGCCCTCCGCTCAACGGTCACCATCCTCTCCCCGGGACTGTCCGTCATCTCCAGCTCAACCAGCCAGCCCTCTCCGAGAAGGGCCTCCGGCAGCCGGTCGGCCCATTCTACAATGACCGTGGCGTCCGAATCAAGAACGGAGGCGATTCCCGTGCTCAGAAGCTCCCGGGGGTCTCCCTCCAGACGGTAGAGGTCCACATGGTGGGTCTCCCCCAGCGGGGTGCGGTAGACGGCGTCCATGACGAAGCTGGGGCTGGGGATATCGCCCAGGACCCCCAGCTCCCTCAGCATCGCCCGGGCGAAGACGGACTTCCCGGTGCCCAGCCGGCCCAGCAGGAATACCCTGCCCCCGGGGCGCAGGAGGCGGGCCAGCCTGCGGGCCAGGCGACGGAGGCCCTCCTCGTCCAGCCGGCCTCCCTCCAGCCGGCCGTCGTCCTCCCCCGCCAAGGCTAGCCCAGCCTCTTGGGACGCAGAACGGCTACCGGCACCACCATCTCCTGCAGGGAGCACCCTCCGTGCTGGAAGGTGTTCTGGAACTTCCGTATCTCCGACCGGTCCATGGCGGGATGGATGAGCAGGTAGTCGCTGCGGGCCATCACGTAGCTCTTCCGCGGGGAGTCGTCGGGAAGGCCCCACTCGGCGGGTTCCCGCACCAGGATGGCATCCTTGTGGTCGGCGGAGAGGGAATGGCCCATCCGGAAGCGGACGCTGCTGGACATGCCGCGGCCTCCGCGGACGTCGGTGACCCTACGGGAGAGCTTGGACCCGTGGTCGCTGGTGACCACCACGGTGGCACCCCTGGCGGCAAGGGTCTCCAGTATGGAGCGGATGTGCGAGCGCATGAACCAGGAGCGGGCCAGGCTGCGGAAGCTCACCACGTCCGGCGCCAGGTCCTTCAGCAGGTCGCTCTCCGACCTGCCGTGGGTGAGATGGTCCAGGAAGCTCACCACAATGGCCAGGAAGCCCCCCTCCAGGCGCTGCGACAGATTCCTCTGGAGCATCTCCCCGTCCCGGCCGCTGCGGACCTTCACGTAGCCGGCGCTGTCGGCGGCCCCGTAGCCCAGTCTCCTCAGGGCGTCGCGCATGTGGCCCGCCTCGAACCTGTTCAGCTGAGGGGTGCCCAGGTCCTCGTTCCACTCGCCGCGGTAGAACCGCCAGATGTCCCTGGGCAGCAGGCCCGCGAACAGGGCGTTGCGGCTGTAGGGTGTGGCCGTGGGCAGGTTCACGAACATGTGGGCGAGGTCCTGGTGGTACAGCCCCTCTATGGTGGAGTATATGGCCAGCCACTGGTCCAGCCTCATGCAGTCCATCACCAGGAGAACCACCTCTCCGGAGGAGGACTCCAGCTCCGGGACCAGGAAGTCCTTCATGAAGGTCTGGGGCATCGGCGGGGGATCATCCTCCCCCCGCAGCCAAGCGGGATAGCGCCTCTCCACGAAGCGCGAGAACCCCAGGGCCAGGTCGTCCATCCGCATCCTGTGGACCTTCTTGACGTCCCGCTCCACCAGGCTCTCGCTGAATACCTCCACCTCCATCCACCGGGAGTAGAACTCCACCCAGTCCCTCCACGTGAGCCCGGACTCCGGCCGCTCCGCCAGCCTCCCCGCCGAGGAGATCACCTCCTCGGTGGCGTGCTCGCGCCTCAGCCGGTCGGAGGAGAGTATCCTCTTCAGCACCAGCAGTATCTGGCTGGGGTTCACCGGCTTGGTGAGGAAGTCCTCCGCCACGCCCCCCAGGGCGCGGTCCATGAGCTCCTCCTCCTCGCTCTGGGTCACCATCACCACCGGCAGGCTGTGGTAGCTCTGGCGGATCCTCTCCACAGTCTCCAGGCCGTCCATGCCCACCATCATCTGGTCCATCAGCACCAGGTCCACCCGGTTGCTGCGCAGCATGTCCAGGGCCGCGGACCCGCTTCCGGCGGTGAGGACCCTGTAGCCCTTCTTCTCCAGGAACCGTATGTGTCCGCCCAGGTGGTCTATCTCGTCGTCCACCCAGAGAATGGTGGCGCTCACTGCTCCTCCTCCTCCTCCCCGTCGGGGGGCAGAAGCACCTCGAACACCGACCCCTGCCCGGGGTGGCTGGCCACCAGGCGCAGCCGGCCCCCATGGTACTCCTCGACTATCCTGCGGCTCAGGGTCAGCCCCAGGCCCCATCCGCCCCTGCGGGTGGTGAACCCGGCGGAGAAGATCCGGTCCTGGTTGGCGTAGGGAATGCCCTTTCCGTCATCCTCCACCGTTATGCTGACGCTGCCGTCGTCCGTATCCGCGGTGGCCACCGTGATCCGGGACCCCTGGCCGTCGGCAACCGCCGCCAGGGAGTTCTTTATCAGGTTCTCCAGCACCCAGTCCAGGAGCACCCTGTTGGCCAGGACCGTCCCCCGGGACTCCAGGTCGGTCTCGATGGAGACCGCCCCCTCCATCAGCCCCGGCCTCTGGCGGAAGTACTCCACGGTGGAGCTCACCATCCGGTTGGCGTCCTCCGGCTCCAGCCGCGGCCTCTTGCCCATCTGACCGTATCGGTCGGCGATCCTGCTGAGCCGTTCCACGTCGGCCTGCATGGCCTCCACCGCCTCTCCGGTCTCGCTGTCCTCTGAGTTGGAGCGGGACTCCCGCAGCAGCTCCAGCCAGCCCATGAGGGAGGATATGGGAGTGCTCAGCTGGTGAGCCGTCTCCTTGGCGAAGCCGGCCCAGGCCATCACCTTCTCCCGCTTCAGCTCGGTTCGCAGCAGCAGGAAGAAGAACAGGCCCAGAAGCCCCAGTATGCCCAGCTCCAGGTAGGGGACCAGCCTGAGCTCGCTCTCCAGAGCGCCGCTGCCGTAGAGCAGCCATCCCAGCGTGTCCCCCTCCATGCCCGTCATGGGTATGGGAGGGTTGATCTGCCTGAGCCTGCCGACTATGTCGGTGTACTTCCGAAGCGACTCCGGCGGACAGCTGTCTATCACCATCCCGTTTACGATCTGCGGCTGCATCCTGCTGTCGGTCATCACGGTAGTGTAGTCCAGCCGGGCTATGAGGTTGCGGAAGAGCGCCCGGGTCCTGTTCAGCATTGCGCTCTGCTCCTGCTCCGACCAGCGGGAGACCACGAACCACCAGGTGCTCCTGCCGCACTCCTGGCAGTAGCTGAAGATGGAGTCCTCCTCCATCACCGCCTCCACGTCGCGGACCTTCCCGCACTCCGAGCACACTATCCTGCTGCGGTCGCGGATCACCTCGGTGAGGGGCACCTGGGCACTGGCCCAGAACCAGGCGATGGTCTCGTTTGCCCGCCGGGCGTTCTCCCTCAGCCTGCCCACCAGGGAATGGGTGTAGATCACGAAGGCCAGGGCCAGTCCCAGCAGAAGCAGGCCGAACAGCAGGCGGTAGCGGGAGCTTCCGGGTATCACTCTGCAACCCCCATGGGAGCGGTGGTACCCGCATCCGGAACCAGCCGGGGGCTCAGATTGGAGTGAAGCTCCAGCCATTCCTCCGGGCCATTCGCCGGGACCATTCCCAGCCTCCTCACCAGATCGTCCTTCAGTCCGCCCAAGTAGTACAGACGCAGCCTCCTCATGGCCCTGGCCAGCCGGGCCGCAGCGTGCAGGCCCAGGCTGTACCCGCTTCGGGAAGATATGTCGACGACCTCCCCCGCGGCCATGGCGAACAGCCGCTCCATGTGCTCCGCCCCCAGACCTTCGGGGCAGCCGCTCTGCAGCAGGACCGGGGCTCCCGTCACCATGGCCGGCTCCCAGTTGTAGACCGCCTTCATGGACTGGTAGAGGCTGGACTCCAGGGCAGCGCCGGGCCGGAGGACGGCGCAGGGAACGCTCCCCGCCTCCACTCGGGGAAGGGCCGCCCGGCATCGGGCCACCGCGCTGCGGAAGGACTCTCCGGGGTCTCCGGCGGCCAGCGCCTCCAGCCGCCCGTCGCGGAGTACCGGGCAGACGGCCAGCACCTCCACCCGGCCCATGACCGCTTCCAGCGCCTCCTCCATGTCGAGATGGACCGGGTTCTCCGCCAGCCTTCCCGGGCCCGCTGCCGGGTCCAGGGCCAGGAAGTGGTTGGCCTCCGCCGTCCGACGGGAGCAGCATCCCGGCAGCAGCGACTTCCTGCCGCCGGTGAACCCGGCGAAGTAGTGGGGCTCCACGCTTCCACAGAGTACCACCAGGGAGGAGTCCAGCACCCAGGGGTCGACCTCCAGCGGTGTCCCGCGGGATGTCTCGCCCAGATCCTCGTAACCCGCCGCCCCGGCGCAGCGCCACTCCGAGTCCGCCAGCACGGGGCCCACCAGCGTGTCCAGCTCACCGGCGGTGACGCTGCGGTGGGTGCCCACGGCCACCAGCAGGCGGACTCTGCCCGCCAGCCGCTGCTCCACCGCCAACAACGCAGGTGCCAGTGGCGGCCGGGCCACGTCGTTCACCACCAGGGTCACCGGTCCCCGGCCGGCGGCCCCGTCGGCGGCCTCCAGGACCGGCTGCCACAGGCCCGCCGCCCGCTCAGGAGGCAGGCGCGGCCCGCGGGCCCATTCCAGGCGCCGAAGGTCCTCGGGGGTCAACGGATCATCCGCGCATGCCGAAAGGGCTCAGAGTCTCTCTCCGATCCACTCCAGGGTGTCCTCGCCCATCACCTGGTAGCCGGTGAAGCTCTGGAATGTCCTGTCGAACTGCAGCATGCCGGTACCGGTAAGATCGCCCTCCACGTAGTCGAAGGTAAGGACGCGGTCGTCAATGGTTCCCTTCAGTGTGCCCAGGGGGTACTCCCCGGTCACGCTGTCACCCTCCAGGGCAAGGCTCAGATCGCCCATGGTCATCGACCAGCGGCTCTGCGGGCCCAGGACGGGCTCGGCCGACGCCTCCGCGGGGTCCTCGGGCAGCTCCTCCGGCTCGGGGACCGGCACATCCGCCTCCGCGGTGTCCGTGGCGGCTGTGTCTGCCGCCGTCTCCTCCCCGCCGGCCTCCTCGGCGGGCTCGCCGCCCCCGCAGGCCGCCAGGGCCAGCATCATCGCCGCAATGGCCGTCAGTGCAAATCTCATCCATCCTCCCCTTTCCTGGCTGTTCGGTGGCAATGGTGGCATCATGCTACAGTTAACATAATGGGGCGGGACGGCAAGACCTTATCGGAGCATCCGTGATTCGGCCGTGGGGCGACTGCCCGCGGCCCGGACCACGTCCATGACGCAAACAGGGGGGAGGCCGCATTGCCGGGCAAGGGTGAATGGATGAGGTATCTGACGCTGGTCCTGGTGGCGGCGCTTCTTCTGATTACCGCCACGGACGCTCTGGCCAGGGCCGGAGGTGGCGGAGGCTACGGAGGCTCCTCCCGCAGCGGCGGGGGCGGCGGAGAGGGCCTGGGAATTCTCTTCTACTTCCTCATCAACCTGGCCATACGCCAGCCGGTGATCGGCGTCCCCCTGCTGATAGTGGCGGTGTTCCTGCTGTGGAAGTTCGGCAAGTCGGCCAAGGGCGCCCAGGAGACGCGCACCATCGCCCGGGGCGGCCGGAAGGTCCGCCAGCAGGCAGCGGAAGCCATGGAGCGGAAGCTGGCCGACCTGAAGGGTCGGGACCCCGGCTTCACCAGGGAGGGCTTCCTGCAGACGGTGAACAAGGCCTTCATCGACGTACAGGAGGCCTGGTCGGCCCAGGACATGGAGCAGGTGCGCCACTTCGTCTCCGACGGCGTGGTGGAGCGGTTCAGCATCCAGATCCAGATGCAGAGGGTGGAGGGTTACCGCAACCTGATGGAGGACATCAACGTCCTGGACTCCAAGATTGTAGCCGTGGACAGCGACATCAACTTCGACACCATCCACGTGGAGATACGGGCACAGGCGAAGGACACCGACGTGGACCTGGAGACGGGAAAGAAGATCCGCACCCGGACCACCCATCCCTTCACCGAGTACTGGAGCTTCCTGCGCCGCCCCGGGGCCAAGACCCTGGAGAAGGGCGGCCTGGTGGAGGGCTTCTGCCCCAACTGCGGCGCCCCCATCGAGATAAACGAGGCCGGCAAGTGCGAGAGCTGCGACTCCCAGGTGCAGAGCGGCCAGTACGACTGGGTGCTGGCCGAGATAACCCAGGCGGTGGAGTGGAGCGCACTGCAGAAGCCCGAGCTGATACCGGGCTACGCGGCCATGAAGCAGGCAGACCCCGCCTTCAGCCTCCAGCACATCGAGGACCGGACCTCCGTGATCTTCTGGCGGCTTATCAAGTCCTGGTTCGACAACGACCCGGCCCCGGCCCGCAAGATGCTGCTGCCGGAGTTCTTCGACAGCCTGGGAAAAACCATCCGCAACAGCCGGCAGAAGGACACCTGGGCCTACTTCCGCGAGGCTGCGGTAGGGGCGGTGGAGGTTCAGAGCATCGCCCCGGGCGAGCAGGGGGGCATGGACCGCATCGAGGTGCTGGTGAAGTGGTCGGCCCGCAACGCCCGCCGCGACGGGTCGGGCCGCAGCCGCGGCGCCGGGGACAAGGCCATACGCCCCCAGGTCTACGTACTTGTACGGAAGCACGGGGTCCGCTCACCGGCGGAGATGACCTTCATGTCCTCGCACTGCCCCGGATGCGGCGCCCCCTACGGCACCGGAGGCGCCGGGGAGTGCGACTTCTGCGGCCGGGCCCTCAACGACGGCAGCCAGGACTGGGTGCTGGCCTCCATCGAGCACTTCAGCGCTGCCAGGATCACCTCCCGGGCCGTTGCCGGCCTGGAGCGGGCGGCCCTGGTGCCCCCGGACATGATGCTGGCGGCAATGGCATCGGCCATGTACGCAGACGGGGAGATCGACGACAGGGAGATGGAGATGATCCGTTCCTTCGCCCAGAAGCGGAAGATCCCCCGGGAGAACGTGCAGGCCATCATGGCGTCGCTGCAGCAGGGCACGGGCGAGCTGCCCCGGCCCCGGAACGCGGCCGAGGCCAGGGAGGTGCTGGAGGCCATGGCCCGCATGACACTGGCCGACGGCAGGCTGACCCGGGAGGAGCGGAAGCTGCTGCAGGACTTCGGCAGCAGCTGCGGGCTATCCCGCGCCGACGTGAACCTCACGGTGGCCGCCGAGAAGAAGAAGCTCTACCGCGAGGCCAGGGAGGCCATCCGCCAGTAGCGACCCGGCTAGAACCGGACGACTCGCGCCCTGGCAGACCCGCCGCCGGAAGCGGCCCTCAGCAGATAGAGCCCCGGGGGGGCGGCCGCTCCCGACCGGCCCAGCCCGTCCCACTCACACAGACCCGACTCGTCGGGGGACAGCTCACGCAGCATCCGACCGGAGAT
>Ga0207797_1000318_pt1 | contig 36927 bp, 47 predicted proteins | sample PRCRCaboRojoPR_6_FD_187275 | JGI IMG/M metagenome (GOLD analysis project Ga0207797, IMG submission 187275) | Marine sediment microbial community from Cabo Rojo, Puerto Rico - PR CR 10% Liquid 1 (SPAdes) | ecosystem: Environmental > Aquatic > Marine > Coastal > Sediment | place: Cabo Rojo, Puerto... | reverse complement strand
CCCGCCAGGCACGCGTGCCGAGCGTGCGAACTCGCGGAATCCTCGCCGATCGGCTACTCGTCGGTCGCCACGCTCGGGTGCATCTCGGGTCGCTCGGGGTGAGGATCGTCGAAATACCGCCGCATGACCTCGATGGACTCGTCCTCCCGCCGACGGCGTTCCGCCTCGTCGATCTCCTCACAGCCCGGCGGCACGTCGCGGTCGCGACCGGTGAAGTAGCGTGCGGGGGCGACCCAGTCGTGATAGAACTGGGTGTCCAGATCCTCGAGGAGGGTGACCGCCACCTCGGCGCCGTGCCCGGCGTTGACGATGGTCTGGTGGGGTTTCTGGGCGAGCCGCCCCGCCGCGTAGAGGCCGTCGACACCGGTCCGGCCGCGGCCGTCCGTCTCGACATAGGTCTTGCCGCGGTCGGTCAGCTCGATGCCGTCGAGGGGTTCGAGGAAGTCGGTCTCGTTTTTCGTCGCGATGATGACCGCACCTGCTTCGACGTCGCCAGTCGTGGTCGTAATTGTGAATCCCGAGTCGTTTACCGCGACCGCGGTCACTTCCGTCTCGCGGTAGTCACAGCCAGCTCGCCCAGCCTGATCGAGCATCATCCGGAGGAGCAGCCGGGAGTTCACCCCCGCCGGGAAGCCGGGGAAGTTCTCGAGGTGGGCGTTCCGCCGGAGGATCGACGACCCCGCGTCGAGAATGACGGTTTCGAGGTCATGGCGAGCGGTGAAGATTCCGGCCGTCCGGCCGGCGACCCCGCCGCCGACGATCGTGACGTCGAAGACTTCGGTGGGCATGTGGTCGAGGGCGACTCGCCCGGGCCACATGAGTCTCACCACTGTCTGTTCTGTCAACGAGCCAGAAACATTGGAAACTGGAGATGAAATGGTGGTTACGAAACCTCTTTCTACTTGGGTGTCATATCCTACCATACGCCCGGCGCGGGGGCGGCCTAAATACCCGGCCGTAGGGCTGTTTCCCCGCAGGGTCTGGGCCCTACGTCACCCCTGGAACCCGCCCTGCCGGGGGCGGTTCGAAATACTCGGTGATACGGTGGCAGCCTCCACTGACGGCACGGTCGCCTTCACCGGCGACGCGATTCGGCTCGCCATCTGATCCCACTGTTTCGTGTGGAGCGATGCTGCCCAGAAGTCACCGGACGACAGTGACCGGCATGGACGCCCGCTCGAGGATGGTTTGGGCCACGTCGCCGAGGACGATCCGGGAGACGATCGAGCGACCGTGGCTCCCGATAATGACGAGGTCGACGTCCTCGTCCTCGGCGTAGTCGACGATTTCGCGGGCGGGTTTGCCGAACTCGAGGACGGTCCGGAGGCCACCGGGATGGCTCTCGGCCGTCTGGCGGACCTCGTCGAACAGCTGCTCGGTCCGCTCGCGGCCCCGTTCTCTGAGCTCCTCCGGCCCGACGAGGAGCTTGCCAGCGTAGCTCTCCTCGACGAAGTCCACGACGTGGAGGACGATGAGATCGGCCTCCGGGTACTCCTCGAGAGCGAAATCCAGCGCCCGGCGCGCGAGCGGGGAGTGGTCCATCGGGACGAGGACCGTCTTGGCCATATCCCGGTGTTGGACGGCCGGTACCAAGATACCCTCGGCTGCCCGCTACCGGAGGACCATCGGCCCGACGAGGAGTATGAGGGGGACGATGATGAGCGAGGCGACGAAGCCGATGAAGGCCCGGCGGTCATCGACGAGTCGCTGGTCCAGCGCGACGATGGCACGAGTGTAGACCGGCAGGGCGACGAGCGCCACGGCGGTCACCAGGGCCGCGATCGCGAGCAGCTCGAGGACGATCGCGATGCCACCGGGTGACCCGAGGACGATGGCCACAAGCAGGGTATCCACTAGGGTGCCGAGGTTCGCCCCGAGCACGTACGGGACGAGTTCGTCGCGCTCGATGTAGCCCCGGTTGTAGAGCGGCACGATGACGCCCAGCGAGAAGGCGACGCTCGTCGTCAGGCCCGTCACGACCAGGCCGATGGCGAAGGCGAGGGCGGGGTTGTCGAACCGGTTGAACACCTTGGAGCGGAGGAAGCCGATGTCGATCCGGGCCAGCACGCGGTCGAAGAGTTTGAGGCTGGCTAAGAGGAGGGCCACCGCGACGAGAAAGGCGATGACCGGGCCCAATGCCCCCGTGATCGCACCCGTTACCGGGCCGAAGATCGCCAACGAGTCGATGCCGATGGACCACCCGTGGCTGATCCGACGAAACACGCCGTCGACGCTGGGTACCGAGAGATAGCCGATCACCGTGACCGGGAGGTAGATCGAGTGGGTGAGCGTGAATGTCAGGAGGCCCATCTGGATCGATTTTCTGAGGGTGTAGCGCTCCTTCTGCACCCAGTCGAGGGCGCCGATGAAGACCACGATGGCGACCGCGCCAAGCCGCGATCCAGCAACGAGGAGGAACAGCTGGGCCGGCGAGATGATCTCTGCGGCGAACAGCGAGACGGCCAGTGCCGCGACGACCGACCCGTTGCCGACGAGATAGGCGCTCAGCCACCCGAGCCCGAGCGCCGAGGCGTCGCCGCCGACGAACCGGTGAAAGACCTGCCTGAGGATCGGGGCGGCCGTTTGCGTGGCCGTCCCAAGGAGTTGGACCGCGAAGAGAAACAGCGCCACCGCTACGACCGCCAGGACCGGATTCGGGACCGTGTCGACCGCGCGATCGACCGCGCGCTTGACCCGGGTGCTCATCGGGTGTGGCGGTCTGGAAGCCGGTTCGTGGTTGTCGGTGACCCCGCCATATCGGCCGGATCGTCGGTAGATCGACCGATGGGCATAGCTGACTATTCCATCCCGCCCGGCAAAGTCCTACTGTCATCGCTCCGACCGTGAACCATCACCTGCGCAAACCACGCAGGCTACAAGGCGACAGGCCGTACTGGGACTGATGGCACAGTCCCTCCCCGCCCCGCCCGATGCCGGGCTCGTCAACGCCCTCAGGTTCGGCACGCAGACTTTTCGGTTCATCGAGGGCATCCAGGCCCGGTTCGAGGACGGCACCGCCGTGTCGCTCCCCGGCCGGCCGCCGTTGGTGATCCTCACCAACCCGACGCTCGTCCACGAGGCACTCGCCCGGCCGGAGAATTTCCGGCGGGTCCCGGCCCAGCGCTCGGCCGCGCTCATCGCGGAAAACGGCCTCGTACAGAGCGAGGGCGACCTCTGGAGACAACAGCGGTCGATCATGAACCCGGCGTTCGCTGGCCAGCAGGTCCGGGCGTACGCCGATACGACCGGGCGAACGGCCGCCGCCCTCGCCCACCGGTGGGAGACGGAGGCGCCGATACCGGTCAACCTCCACCGCGAGCTGACCGCAATGACCATCCGCGTCGCCACGGAGATCCTCCTCGACGAGGACATCGGGGAGGCGCGGGCCGAGGAGTTCTATGAGTGGATGCGGATCGCCGGCGAGCAGTTCGAGTTCGGCCTGGATGCGGTCACGCCCCGGTGGCTTCCGGAGCGGATCTCGCCCGAGTTTCGGCGGGCCGCTGACGGGATTCGGGGGTTGGCGGAGGACCTCATCGACCGCCGCCGCGAGACGCTTTCGCGCGACGACGACCCAGCCGATATGCTCGGCCGGCTGCTCCAGGCCCAGGCCGGTCCGGAGATCGAGATGCCCGACGACCAGATCCGCGATGAGGTGGCGACCTTCCTGATCGCCGGCCACGAGACGACCGCGTTGTCGCTCACCTACACGCTGTCGCTGCTCTCTTGGCACCCCGAGGCCAGTGATCGGGTCCGGGCCGAGGCGGTCGAGACACTCGGGGAGGAGCCGCCGACGTATGCTGACCTCGAAAAATTGGCGTTCACCCGACAGACCTACCTCGAGGGCTTGCGGCTCTACCCGCCGGCGTGGGCGGTGTTTAGACAGGCGAACGGCGACGTCGAGCTGGGCGATTACCGGATCGAGGACGGTTCGGCCGTGGTCATGCCCCAGTGGTCGATCCACCGGGATCCCCGCTATTTCGAGGCGCCCGAGACGTTCGACCCGGATCGGTGGGCCGACCGGGAAGCCCAGGCGAACACCGCCTACTTCCCGTTCGCTTCCGGACCGCACGCCTGCATCGGCCGGCAGTTCGCGCTGTCCGGGGCGACGCTGACGCTCGCGCGGCTGCTTCGGGCTCTCGAGTTCGACGTCCCGGGTGACGCGCTGGACGATCTCCGGGTCACGCCGACGCTCCGTCCGGGGGATGGCGTCCCGGCGACGATCCGCCCGGTGGCCACGGTCGGTGTGCCGTCGTCGTAGCCTCCTGGCCGGGTGACGCCGTGGGCGTTCGGGGGAAGGTTGTTAGGGGATGCTCCGGTCCGCCCAGGTATGGTCGATCCCCATCGGGGATTCGAAATCAGCTCGCGCTATCGGATGCCGATTAACGCGATCGTGGCCCACCCCGTCCTGCTCCTCGGGCTGGTTGCCGTTGGCGTGGGACTCGCGGTCGGCGCCACGGCGTTATGTCGCCCTGTGGTCGATCAGTACCAGTGTGCCCGGGATGTGCGCGCACTGGGCTGGGGTCTCGCGGGTGTCGGGATGACCACGTATGCACTGATCAAGGTCGGAAATCGGGTTTCAGACGACTGAACGGCGGGGCGACATAGGGTCCGGCCGATTTTCCTGGCCTCGTCTGTCTCGATCACCATGGGATGGCTCGAGCGGATGGTTCATGGGACCGGCGCCGCTGACGGTCCCCTTTGGATCAGGGGCATCTCCCGGTCGAACGAGTCGACTGGCCGGGGGTTTTGTCGTCCCCGCCGGCCGAGTTCGGGGGATCGCACCTGGGCTTCGACCACGAAGCAGTATTTAAGTCACTCTGGGGCCGAGGACTCACCGATGAGTGCCGGGCCGGACGACCTGATCGAGTTCGAGTGTCCCCACTGCGCCGAATCGCTCGCCCTCAACGCGTCGATGCGGGAGGCGCTTCTCGACCGCGGGTGTGTCATCTGTGGGTCACCGGTGACGGCCGAGTCCTTCACCTGATTGCGCCGCTTGACCTAGTCATCGGGTGGTTTCGTCGTTCGGGTGATGACGACTTCCCAGTCCGGCAGCTCGGGGTCGTCGTGACGGAGGACGTACCCGCCGTCGTCAACCCGGACGCCGTTCGCGAAGGCGCGGGACACGAGGTCGTCGAGGGCCGCCGTGAGTTCCGTCTTCGTTCCCGGGTTCGAACCGCTGTCCATGGTGGAAGCCAGGCCGGCGATTGCCAAGGACATCCCCCTTGCCTCTCGAAGGGGTTCATCCGGGGACCACCCCCGATGATTACTACCGACGCCCTGTAGGGCCGGCATGGCCGTCCGCAGCCGGCGAACCGTGTTCTATCTGGCGCTGGTCATCGTTACGACGCTGGTCTTCACTGGCGCCTACAACCTCGGCATGGCCGTCTGGGAGGGGCGGCCGCAGCCGCTGTACCGCTCGCTCGAAGTGGTCATTCAGAGCTTCACCACGACCGGCTACGGTGAGGACGCGCCGTGGACGACACTCCAAATGAACCTGCTGGCCGTCGTGATGCAGCTCGCCGGGATCGGCCTCATCCTCACCGCGGTGGACGTCTTCGCCGTGCCGTGGCTCCGTGGCGCCCTTACGCCGTCCGCACCCGAGGCGCTCCGCGATCACGCGAATCACGTCATCGTGTGCGGGCATACGCCGCGGACGGAGGCGTTCATCGACGAGCTCGTCGCCCGGGACCGCGACTACGTCCTCGTCGAACCCGATGCGGAGGCGGCGGCCGACCTCCACGAGGCGGGATATTCGGTTATCCACGGCGATCCCGAGTCTACCGAGGTGCTTGAGAACGCGGCGCTTTCGTCGGCCCTCGCTGTCGTCGCCGACATCGCCGACGACACCAACGCGAGTATCGTGCTCTCGGCGCACGACGCCGACCCCGACGTGCGGGTGATTACGCTCGTGGAAAACGCCTCGTTAGCGCGGTACCACCGGGCGGCCGGGGCGGCGGCCGTACTCTCGCCCCGGCAGCTACTCGGTGAGAGCCTCGCGACCGAGGTGCCGACGGCCGTCTCGACGGTGGTCGACGAGGGCGTCACGATCGCCGAGGACTTCGAACTGGTCGAGCTGTCGGTTCAGCCGGGGAGCGACCTCGGCGGGCAGACCTTCGCCGAGGCGGGCCTGCGCGACCGGTTCGGGGTGAACGTGCTGGGGGCGTGGTACGGCGGTGACTTCGTGACGCCCGTTGAGCCGACCCACGAAATCGAGCCCGGGGCGCGGCTGCTCGTCGCCGGCGAGACCGCGGGCGTGGCGTCCCTCGCCGAGGCGACCGCCTCGGTCATCCACGCCCTCACCCCCCAGGAGATCGTTCTTGCCGGCTACGGCGACTCGGGACAGGCCGCATACAGGCCGCTCGCCGAAACGGGATCGAACCTCACCGTCGTGGACATCGAATCCAAGCCGGCCGTCGACCACGTGGGCGACGCCCGGGATCCGGCCGTGTTGCGCGAGGCGGGGATCGGCGAGGCCTCGGCGATCCTGCTCACGCTGGCCGACGACACGACGGCCATCTTCGCGACGCTCATCGCCCGCGACCTGAACCCCGACATCCGGATCGTGGTCCGGGCGAATCAGGAGGAGAACGTCCAACAGCTGTATCGGGCCGGTGCGGACTACGTCCAGTCACTCGCGACCGTGAGCGGGCGAATGCTGGCGTCGACGGTGCTCGAGGCCGAGGAAGCCCTGGCCTACGACAAGCAGGTCAGCATCGTTCAGCTCCCGGCCGCCGGCCTGGCCGAGCGGACGCTCGCGTCGGCCGGTGTCCGGACCCGGACCGGGTGTACGGTCGTCGCGGTCATCAGGGACGACGAGGCGCTCACGGAGATCGATCCGGACACGTTCGAGTTCGCGGCCCACGACGAGGTGGTGGTCGCCGGGACCGACGAGGACATCGCGCGGTTCGACCGACAGTTCCGATCGTAGACGAGCCGAGGCGAGCGGGCGGCCTTCGCGCGGGGGGCACCCCTCACAGGCCGAGCCGTCTGCGAAGGCGGTCGACCAGCCCACCGCCGAGGTCGAAGATGGCGGCCATCTCCTCCGGGGTGAGCTCGAAGTCGAAGACGTCGAGGTTTTCGGCCTGATGGGTCCGGCGGGCGGCCTTCGGGATGGCCGAGACGAGTTCCTGTTGAAGGAGCCACCGGAGGGCCACCTGGGCCGCAGTCTTGTCGTACCGATCGCCGATGCGTTCGAGGGTGTCGTCGCCGGTGACCCGCCCCCGGGCGAGCGGGCTGTAGGCCGTCAGCATCACCTCGTTGTCGAGGCAGAACGCGAGGAGGTCGTCCCGGCGCTCGAACGGGTGATACTCGACCTGGTTGGTGAGGATCGGCGTCGTCGAGGCGGCCATCGCCGCCTCGAGCTGGTCGACGGAGAAGTTGCTCACGCCGATGTGCTCGACGTCGCCCCGCTCCTGGAGCTGGTTCATGGCCCCGATGGACTCCGCGATCGGGACCGATCGGTTGGGGGAGTGGATCAACAGCAGGTCGATGGTCGTGTTCAGGGCGTCGAGGCTCGCATCGACCGAGCGACGCAGGTCGTCCTCGGCGAGGTTCTCGCTCAGAACCTTCGTGACCAAGAAGACGTCGTCCCGGTCGACCGGGGCGGCGGCGATGGCGTCGCCGACGGCGGCTTCGTTGGTGTACATCTGGGCCGTGTCGATGTGCCGATACCCCAGTTCGAGCGCCGTCCGCACCGCGACCCGGCAGTCCTCGCCTTTCATCGGGTAGGTCCCGAGGCCGAGCGCGGGGACGGCCGCCTCATGGACGGTCACGTGCTCCATGGTGGGATCACGGCGAGGCGGCCCATCAAGGTATCTTACCCCGGAACGCCGTCGCCGGGCTGGCGAACCCGCCCACCCCCGGGATCGCCGGTCGGTCGTGCCCCCCAATGGTTTTCAACGGAGCCCGTTCAACTGGCGATCACGCCCGGTGCCGAACCGGAGCCATTCCCGCCCTGACTACACGACTGATGCGGCCGGCGGTGCCGCCCAGCGTGGCCAATCCATGCACCCAGACGACCAACCTCTTCGGCCGACACGTCGCGACGTGCTCGCGGCGGTTGGGATGACCGTGACCGGTGGCTGCCTCGATGGGGCACCCCTATCGAAATCGGTCCCGAAGCGGATCGATCAGCCCGAGTTCGCCGCCTCGTATGGCACGACGGCCCCCTGGCCCCAGGTCGGGTACGACGGACGGCGGTCGGCTTTCGCCCCGACGGCCTCGGTCCCGCGGGCCGACGCGGGCGTCGCCTGGCTGCGGACCGTCGCCGAGGACCACCCCGGAACGTCCGCGCCGGTGGTCGACGAGGAGCAGCTCTACGTCGGCAACGAATCGGCCGTGGTGGCCTTCGATCCCGAAACGGGCGAGGAACAATGGCGAACCGCGATCGACGTCGAGGTGGTCCACGGGATCGCCCTCGTCGACGAACAGGTCGTCCTGGTGACCATCACCGAAGACCACGACGCGTTCCACCTCCGCGCCTTTTCCCGGCGATCGGGGTCGTCCACCTGGACGCGACGGTTTCCCGACATCATGACGGGTGCCCCGGCGATCGTCGACGGGCGGATGTACGTGGCCACCCGCGATCCCGACGCGACCGTCTACGCGATCCAGGCCAACGGGTCGGTGAGGTGGGCGTCGACCCCCGGCGGGACGCCGTATACGCCGGTGACGGTTGACGGCGAGGCCCTCTACGTCACCACGGCCGCGGGGCGCGTCGTCGAGCTCGATCCGACGGACGGCACTCGACGGTGGACGGCGACGGTGCCGGCGACGGTCGACGACGACTCGCCACCCATCCAGGGGACGCCGGCCATGGATTCCGACCGGCTGTACCTGCCCGGGATCGACGCCCGACTGTATACGATCGACCGGTCGACCGGTGAGCCCGGATGGAGCGCGACGCTCCTCGAGGATGATTTCGGCAACGCGCTCCCGTCGCCTGCGGTCTCGGGATCGGCCGTGTACGTGAACACGGCCCACGGGGGGCTGATCGCCCTTGCGACGGCCGATGGCCGGGAACGCTGGCGGACCGAGTCGGGCGGGCTCGAGCCGCCCGCAGTCTCGAGGGATGCCGTGGTCGGCGTGGAACGGGATGCGATCCGGGGGTATTCCCTGGCCGGCGAACCGCGGTGGACCGTCGAGATGGTCGTGGGCGACGCGCCCGGCGACGCGGGCTACATCATGGATCCGGCGGTCGCCATCGCCCACGGCATGGTTTACGTGACCCTCGAGGACAGCCGGGTGTACGCCATCGGCGGCGCGGAGGGCTGAGCCGGCCCAACGGGTTAAGCGAGTACGGACGAACCGGGTCAGACCGGTTTTCCCGATGCAGCTCCAGACACTCACGCCCCGCCGGCTCGCTGGTATTGCAGGCTACCTGCTGGTCGGCCTCGCGGGTACGGCCGGGCTCGTCGTTGCCGTGCTCCGATGGGCAGCCGCTGCAATATCCGGTCTACCGGGCGCTCTACCTCGTCGTGGGCCCCTAGACGGCGACCGAGTCCGCGACGGTCCTGGTGCTCGTGGTCGGCGGCCTGGTTGCGATGGGATTGACCACCGGGTGGCTGACTATCTCGATTCACGGGGTGACCGGCTCCGGCCTATTCTGACGGGACTATCCGTTGGGATCGTGGCCACCCTCGGAGTGCTGGTGTGTTCGGCCCTGCTCGGGCTCATGGGGTTCCTCATTACTGCCGGCGTTTTCGTCGTCACCGAGTCGCTCTGGCTCCGGCGTTGTGGAGCCTGGTGGTCCCTCGCGACGTTCCTGGGTGGCGTACCCGCGCTCGCGTTTCTCCTGCTCGTCATAGGCGTCGGGCTCGGCTAGGGTGGAGGAAACGACCCCATCGCCGAACTCGTTTCGGGTCCCGGATCCAACCCGGTGGCCGATTTCGATGCCGTCCCCGAGATCAGTGACGACCTCTTCGGCGCGGTCGGCTACGAGGACGACGGCGTCTACCGCCTGCCGCTCCGTGGGTATGCACACGAGGCGCGAGGGGCGCGGTGGCTCGACCGGCACGGCACACGCTGTCGATTTCTCAACGCCCGGCCGGAACAGGGCCTCGACGAGGGAGGGTCGTTCCTGGCCGAGTACGACGGCACGGTCTATCGGGTCACCTGCCAGTCGTAGCAGGATTGAGCGGCTACTGGCGGGTGTTAATCCGTTCGGCGATCCGCTCGCCGGGCCGTCGGAGGGCGTCGCTTTCGACCTCGTAGACGTAGCCGTGGACCGTCACGTCATCCGGCACCAGCGGATGGGCCTCGAGATAGTCCACTTGGGCTTTGCAAGCCACGTCGATATCATCGGTCATCCGGACCCAGTCTGCGAGCGAGGCGTCACCGATCGAGAGGGTCGGGAGCGACGGGTCTAAGTCGACCTCTTCGATCGAGCCACCGGCCGCGGCTTCCAGCCCTTCGACCACTGCCTCGTCCGGGGCGCTCATCATCCCGCAGTCGGTGTGGTTGACCACGACGATCTCAGTCGTATCGAAAAAGTTCGTGCTCAGCGCGACGCTCCGGATAACGTCGTCGGTCACCTTGCCACCGGCATTCCGGAAGACGTGGGCGTCGCCGAGCCCGAGGCCCAGCGCTTTCTCGACCGGGATCCGCTCGTCCATGCAGGCGATGACTAGGAGCTGCCGATCGGTGGGGATACCCTTGCGTCGCCGTCGGGCCCAGTCGTCGCGGTCGTCGATGCCGGCATCGATCGATTCGTGCACCGGGCCGGAATGGTCGGAGTCGGACATGCAATTATCGCTATTCGGGAATCGGGTTGGTCCTTCGCAAGCGAGAGAGTTTCACATCGAGCTATGACGGCAGGAGGTCGGTCAGGGCGGTCGGTCAAAGGATCGTGGACCACCCCGTCTATCGTTTTCTGGCCCAGATCGAGATGACAAGTAGCGGCAAGCCGTGTCGGAAACGGTTGCGTTGGCCGCATTACCGCAGGAAGACCGCCCAGACAACGACGTAGAGCAGAACCAGCAGCAGGATGGCGATTCCGAGGTCTCGGAGCGAGCCGGTGGCCTCGTGGAATCGCTGGCCACGGGTCAGCTTCGATGACGGCTCACTATCACCTGAATCGTCTTCCCCGGGCGGTTCAGCGAACATGGTTCGGGAGCCTTCTAGCCGTACCGTAGGCCCGGATCACCATGAAGGGATCGTCCGATCACTCGACGAGGTCGGCCCGGTAGACCGGCCGGCCGTTCGACAGCCGGGCGATCTCCTCGAAGCCGGCGTGGTCGAAGGCGGGGGCGAGGCCCATGAAGCCGGGGGTCCCCGAATCGGCGAGGTCGGTCGGGTCCTCGGGGTAGCCCTCGACGGCCTGCCCGCCCGATCGATTGACGTGTTCTTTGACGGCGTCCAGGAGCTGCGTCGTAAGGCCCGTGCCCCGGACGTCTTCGCGCAGGTAGAAGCAGGAGACGACCCAGACGGGCGTGTCGTCGACGGGTTGGTAGACCCGGGCGTGCTCGAAGGCGGCGAATCGGTCCCGGGGTTCGACGGAGACCCACGCGACCGGCTCGCCGGCGGTGTACGCGATGAGACCCGGCGGGTGCTCGGACTCGACCCGCTCCTTCAGGAGGGCCTTGTGCTCCACCGACGAGCTCGACTGGAAATCCGTGTGCCGCAGCCGCCAGTACGCACACCAGCAGCCCATGAACGCGCCCTGCGGTCCGAACAGGGTCTCGAGGTCGCTCCAGCGGTCTGACGTGACCGGGTAGACCTCGAAGTCCGGTGGGGCGGGGAGCGGGTCCGATGAAGGCATAGGGGAGAGACGGCCGGAAACGGCTTGGCCCTATCGGCGGCTGGGGAGCGTGGCCGGCGAGGGCGACCGCTACGATTCCGCGTCGAGCATTCGGCGTTCGAGATAGGCGGCCAGCCCGACCAGGTTGACACCGGGCATGGCCGCGACGTGGACCCAGAACGACCCGTGGATCCCCCGCCGACGGAGGTCGATGAACACCCAGAGGGGGATGAGTAGCTCGACGGTGAGGCCGGCGAGCAGCACCAGGCGGATCGAGGGAGCCATCGACCGGAACAGCGTCGTCCAGCCGAGGAAGCTCCCGACGATGAGGGCGGTAACCCACCCCACGAGGGCGAGTTCTGCGGCCGTCCACCACCAGAGAAACCGATAGTCGTCGGCCATTGTCGGTCGAGGGTGACTACGGGGAAGGCTTGGAGTCGTCCTCGTCCGGAGCGGGTTCTCCCTCCGCGTCCTCTTGGTTTCGCCGCGCCGAGAGCCCGAGCAGCCGTTCGGCCAGCCCCCCGAGCGCCCGGAGCGTCGCGCTCACGTAGATCCCGGCGAGGAAGATGAGGCCGGCCACCACCCGGTCGGACTGGGTGAATTGCCCATTGGAGGCCGTGGCATTGAGCGCGTTGAGCTGGCCAGATCCGCCGGAGAATGCGAAGGCGAGGAGGTACACGCCCATCGCGAGCGGGAGGACGGCCACCGTCCGGCTGAGGATCTTGAGCCGATAGCGGCCGGTCGCGTCGAACTGCTTTGCGAAGCTGGTCATCGCGTAGACGCTGGCGCCGAGGAAGCCGAACAGGTAGACCGCGGCCGGGATCTCGACCTCGGTTCCGGTGATCGAGAGGCCGACGGCCACCAAAGTCGCACCGATCACTCCCCAGTAGAAGAACCGTCCCCACCGTGTCTCGTACCAGTCGGTTTCGGGCATGTCCGTGCCGATGACCCGGCCCACCGTAAAACGGCCCCTTGGTTCATTCCGGGGCCGAGACATCCACCGTCGTTGTGAAGAAATCTTCACAGAGCCGTTATGGTGGTCCCGTTCGTGACACTGGCCTGCCGGTCGGTCCACCGCGAGCCTCCCCCCGGCTGCCCGACCCCCGCTGGCGCGATCGGCCGGTGTGTGCCCTTCTCTCCGTGCCGGTCGGTTCACGAACCATATGGATCGATGTCGATCGAGCCGTCCTGATCGATCGTGGCCCGATAGGTATCCGCCCCGACCGGGATCGCCAGCTCGACCGCCAGGGGGTCGTGCTGTTTGATGGTGGTGTAGCGGTCCGTGACGGCGAATTCGAGGGCCCAAAGCGGGGATTCAGTGAGGCGGGTCCCGTGGTCGGCGTGCAGGGCGATGAGGGCCGGATCGTCGAGCACGCGCTGGCCGACGGTCGTGTAGCCCTGGGCCCGACATTCGGCGCAGTCGTGTCTGACGGCCACGTCGACCGGGCGGTTGCGGAGCGGGAGGTCGTCGTCGGGCACGAGTTCCGCGGCGGCCCGCCCGTAACACCAGGGACATACCCCCCGGCCGATCAGTCCCATCTGTGCCCGGACCCGGAGGTCGAGCGTCGAGAGGATCTCCTCGGGCGACCGATTGGCGTACCCGCGGGGTGGCAGGTAGCCGGCGAGGTAGGTCGTCGCGCAGGCCGGACACGCGATTCGGACGAAGTGGTCTTCGACGCGGGCGACGAGGGCCTCGGAACACTGGTGACAGGGGGTCGCCGTGTCGAAGGTCCGGTCGGCCACCGCTTCCGAGAAGGTGCCCGCTACGATCGACCGGTAGATCAACACCCCCTCGTAGGCGAGCGTGTAGTCGTCGCCCTCCCGGTGGACGAAGTGATCGACCAGCTGCTGGAGGTGGTAATTGAACCGGCCGCTATCGACGGCACCGACGGCGTCCATCAGCTCGGCATACGACCGGCCGGCCGACGTGCCCGTGCCCCGGGCCCGGCCGAGCTCGTGGACGATCCGGACCCGGGTCTCGTCCGCGAGCAGGGTGAACGCCTCAGCTGGATCGATCCCCGACATGCACGGCGAGCAGTTGTGGGTGTGCGATCGAAAGTGTTGTCCCACCCGTTCGGAGGCCGGCTTACCACTCGAAGGTCTCAGGACTGGTCGGGTCCCAGCGTGACGGGTGATCGGCCACGGCCTGGCGACGCCCCAGGATGGCGGCCTGGAGCCGGTCGGTGAGAAGCGCCCGGAGGGTATCCGCCGTCTCGACGTCGATATCGACGGCCGCCGCGCCCTGGCCGACGATCGAGAGCGTCCCCGCGGTGTCGATGCTGACCGTCGCGAGGCCCCATCGCCGCTGGAAAATGGTGCGCGTATCGATCACCGATTGGATGCGGTAGTAGGGGACGATCTTCGTCGTCCGGAGCCAGACCCCGTTCCGGGTGATGACGTGGTCATCGCCGACGGAGACGCCCCGGTGGCGCCACTTGAGGTGGACGGCGGGCGGAATGCCGACCGCGAGGCCGGCGAGGGTGTACCACGGGGCGGTCACCCCGAGATACGTCACCGCGCCGTAGGCCGCCGCGAGGAGGACGCCCAGGACGATGAGGTACCGGGCGGCGTAGCGCCGCCGGACGCGTGTGGGGGGACGGTCGAACTCGATCGGCTCGAGGGGTTCGATTCGGTCGGCGACGGCCTCGACGCGGGCCCGCTTGGCGATGGGGATCGCGACCAGCGAGCTTCGCGACTCGCCGCGACCGGGCGAGTATCCGGCCGTCTCGACCTTGAGCGTCGCATAGCCGAAATACCGTTTGAGCGGGTTGTCCTCGATGGTGAGCGCCTGGACCTTTTCGTCGGGGATCGATCCCGTGTAGCGGCGAAACAGCCCGCGCTCGTAGCGGAGTTCGTCCTCGGCCCGGGTGAGCCGGAAGCCGTAGTAGTTGACCACGGCGACGACGATGCCCAGGAGCCAGGCCGAGCCGAGCAGGGCCAGGACGAGCAAGCCCCCGAGCACGCCCACGAGGGCCATCGGCGCCTCGAGGGTGTCCGAGAGGAACGGGATCGACCCCGGCCCGACCAGCGAGAGGACGCCGAGCACCCGGAGGTCGAAGGAGAGCACGCCGATGAGGCCGAGTTCGGTCGGCGAGAGCGCGAACAGCTCGGTCTCGGGTTCGGGCTCGCGGTCCGGTTCGCCCTGTTCACGGCGTTTCCGGCGCTGGATCTCCCGCTGGAGCCGTCGGGCTTCGTTCGCGGACACGAAGCGGATCGAGCCCTCGGTGGAGGAGCCGCCGGCCGTCTCGAGGCCGACCGCGGCGATGCCGAGGAGCCGTTGGATGGTGTTCTCGGAAATGTCGACGTTCTGGATCCGCCGATAGGGGAGTTCGCGATCGCGGCGCGAGATGACGCCCGAGTGGATGTCGAGGGTGTCATCGGTGAGTTCGTAGGTGAACCGCCGGTAGTAGAGGAGCTCGTACCCGAGCACGGCGGCGACGGCAAGGCCGCCGAGGGCGTAGACGAGAAGGGGGCCGCCGACCATGCGGGTCATGTCGGTCTGGGCGACGACGACCGCGGTGACGATGAGGCCGGTCGAGCGCTGGAGCGCGCGGTAGACGGGCGAAAGCGGCGAGAGCCTAGACGGCATCTTCCTCACCCGCGAGGATGGCGAGTTCCTTCAGCCGCTCTCTGAGGTCGGTCGCCCCCGCATCGGTCAGGCCGGGGATCCGCACGTCCGAACCGCGGGAGCCCGCCGTGTAGACGACCGTGCTCGCGAGGCCGACGGCACGTTCGATGGGGTTCCGGCGGGAATCGACGTGCTGGATCCGGACGTACGGGATGACCGTCCGGACCTCGGTTAAGACGCCCCGTTCGAGGTAGAGCGCGTCCTCGCGCATCTCGTACCCCCACTTCAGATAGCGCAGTCGGGCGAACGGGAGCCCGAGGACGACGACCAGGCCAGCCGCGGCCGGGGCGAGCCAGACCGGCAGGTCGAACACGAGGTGGCCGGCGAAGAGGCCGGCACCGAGGACGGCGGCGAAGATGGCCGATCGGAGAACCCAGACGAACTGAATGCGGGGGTGCAACTGCTTCATCGCGGGTGTCGTGAAGCGGTATCGGGCCGGCGTGGGTAAGAGTGGTCGGTCTTCAGGGCGCGCCGTTCAAGTGATTCTCCGGGTGAGGGTGAACCGGTACTTCGAGCCGGCCGTCCACTCCGGGACGCTCGTTCGGACGCGACGGCCGGAGGAGTAGACCCGCTCGTCGTCGAAGGCGATGACGTGGGTCGGCCAGGGGTACGGCCAGGCCCAGCAGAAGCCGATGCCGACGCCCGAGCGGCCCTGGGCGACCGCCCAGGCGATAGCGACGAGGGCGTAGTCCTCGCAGTCGCCCCGGCCCTGCTCGACGGTGTCCCGGGGAGCGGTCGCGAAGTCACGGAGGCCGTTCCAGGCGTCCTGTGTCCACTCGTAGTCGGTCTTCGACCAGTCGTCGAGGTCGAAGTCGGCCCAGAACGGGTCGCGGTCGACGTATCGCGTCGGGAATAGGAAGGTCAACGGCGACCACCGTCGCAAGGGTGGGAGCGGCCACCAGTCGGGTGCCATCGGGCGGGGGTACGGGCGTACGGGTGGTAGGCGTTGCGGCCGCATGCGCCCGTTTCGGAGCGTGATCTGGTCCTGAACAAACCCCTTTGACACTTGACAGCCACCCCGTCCTGACGGACCGGGGTCTCGCCTGGGACGTCGGATACGCGGACTGCTGCGAATGGATGGCGGGTCGCGGCTACCCCCGCGGCTCGGTCGTGGGCTGGTCGATCGTCTCCCACAGCCCATCCTCTTTGGTCATCGCCAGGAGGTATTCGGAGAGGGCGACCTCCTCGTCGGTCGCGGCGTCGTGGTTTCGGCGATCGATAGAATCCTGTGGTTCGATGATCGTGGTCTCGCCGGTGACGGCGACGAACACCTCCCCGAGCGAAACGTCCGAATCGGCGGCCGATGCGGTTTGTTCCTTGGAGGCCATGGTCATGCCGTCAGGTCGATGGTGATCCGGTCGAGGCGACGGCGGTAGACGGCCTGGTGACCATTCCCGAACCGACCCCGGTAGGTCTTCTCGACCAGACCGGCCTCGACGAGTTCGTTGATCTTGCGGTACACCGTCGAGGTCGGAATGTCGGATTCGTCCACGACCTCGGTCGCGGGTTTCGGTTCGGAGAGCGCCTGCAGCACGGCTCGACTGGAACCGTCCTCGAGGGCGTCGAGAACCTTGGCTCCCCGCTCGGTCGGATTCAGATCGATGGCGAGTTCAGTGGATTTGGTGTCGAGTGAGGGCATCAGTGAGATGCAACTACACTAGTCATCGGAAGTCCGCATATTCGTATGCCTTCGACCTCGAACTAGCCTTTGGCAGGGCGTAACGTCGGCCGGCCGGTGTACCGGGTGCGGCCCGATTGAGGCGCAATGATCCGTGGTTACGAGGGCTGATTTTCGTAAGGTATTCCCAGGAACATTCGCCGAGCGAGTGGAATGCTGAATCGTTTTGTTCGTGCTACCGCTACCCGGCCGATATGTCCCCGAATCGGTTCGCCCGCACCGCCCTCCTCCTCGTGGGCGGCGTCCTCCTCCTGCTCAACCACGCGTGGCTGTTTCCGGTGGCCGACGATCCCAGGTACACGTTCGAACGAAAGCCCATCGACGTGGAGAACGGCGAGCTCACCTACCTCGGCGTTTCGGACACGCTCTGGCACGGTGAGTACAGCGATCTGAACGCGCTCGACTGCCAGTGGACCGACACCAATCGCCGGGCATGTGCCTTCGATGCGCATCTCGTCGAGCACGGCCCGGTCACCATCAACCCCATGGAGATGTACCACGACTATCCGGAGTATGCCCTCATCGACGGCGGGATCTATCGCCGGGTGATCTCGAAAAACGAGACGGCCCATACCTACGACGTCCACCGTGTCCCGCCCCGGGATTTTCTGTCGGCTGTCTCGAATAACATCAGCTCGCTGTCGGTCGAGGCCGTCCGGGAGACCACCGATCGGGTTCCGTTGAAGGTCGCGGTGACGGGTGAAACGCGGCAGACCATCTATCGACTCGATGATGACGACCTCGGCCGGGTCTACAGCCTGGACGGCGACTACTACACCGTCGTCGTCACGGACAAGACGTATCCCGAGCCCCCGGTCCCGATCTCGGACGGTTTCAGGGCGACGCTCCGCATCCTCGGGATCATCCTCCTCTTGGGGTGGTTCGTTCAGCTGGTCGATCGGGTGGACTGGCCCGAGGAGCTCCCGTAAGACAATCGGCTGCTACTCCCGCCAGATGGCGGTCACCGTGGCATCATCGGCCGTCTCCGTCGAGTAGGTAAAACCCCGGTCGCTCAGTTTGGGGTAGAGGTGCTGCGGGGCCCGATCGTTCAGCTGGAGCAGGACAGTCTCGTCGTCGAGGTCGGCCAGCCGTTCGAGCGTTGCCGTGAGGGGCTGTGGTGGTGGCAGCTCGCGGACGTCGAGGACGGCCGTCGATCGGTCGGTCGGGGCGTCGGTGACGGCCAGGAGGTCCTGCGCGGTGGACATGGGTTCCTGAAGGGACCGGGGGACAACGGGGATTTCCCCGAAGATGTTCAGCCGGCGGGCTCCGAACGTGTTCGGCGGTACTGGCAGGTGGCTCGCGGGGCTAGTCTCTACCGATGGCCGGGATTCCCGACGAGATCGACACCGCCAACCAGCCGCCGATGGCGGTTCCGCTTCGGCACTTCGTCGTGGGCATCGGGTTGCTCGTCCTCGGCGGGTGTGTCGGGCTCGGGGTGGCCCTCGGCTGGCTGGCCGGACTGGCCACGCTCGCCCACGTCCACCTCCTGCTCGTCGGCTGGGTCTGCGTGACGATCATGGGGGCGATGACCCAGTTCGTCCCGGTCTGGTCAGGGGTGCCGTTACACTCCCGGCGGTTGGCCACCTGGCAGCTCTGGTTCGTCACGGTCGGGCTCCTCGGGTTCGTGGCCGGGCTTCTGACCGGACGATTGTGGGTGACGGTGCCGTTCGGGGCCGTGATGCTCCTGGGTTTCTGGACGTTCGTTTACAATCTCGGCCGGACGCTCTGGGCGCTGCCGACCTACGACGCGACCGAGCGGCACTTCGGCGTCGCGTTGGGATTCTTCCTCCTGGTGACGGCGTTCGGGGTGGTCCTCGCGATCGACTTCGTCGATCCGATGGTGGGGCGCTTTCAGGTCACGCGGATGGCCGTCGTCCAGACGCACGCGACGCTGGCCGTCTTCGGGGCGGTCCTGACGACGATCCTTGGTGCCCTCTACCAGCTCGCGACGATGTTCACCCAGACGGAGCTCCGCGGGATCGACCGGTGGCTCCGGCGGATGGAGACGGTCGGCTTTCCGGTCGGCGTCGTGGTCCTCGCCGGGGGACGGCTGCTGGGATCGGCACCGGCGGCAAGAGTGGGCGGCCTCCTGGTGGTCCTGTCGCTCCTCGGTTTCGGGGTCATCCTCGCCCGGCGGCTGTCCGAGACACGGGTGCCCTGGACCCCGATGCTCCGTCGGTACGCCGTTGCCGCCCCCGCGCTCGTGCTGTGGGGGCTCCTCACGCTCCCAGCCTGGATCGCCGACCCGCTCCGTCCCACGGTCACGTTTGGGGCGCCGGGGACAGTCCACCTGCTCGGCCTCGGCGTCATCGGCTTCGTCGTGTTCGGGACGCTCTACCACGTGGTCCCGTTCATCATCTGGGTGCACCGCTACAGCGACCGGCTCGGGTTCGAGCAGGTCCCGATGATCGACGACCTTTACTCAGGACGGGTGGCGCGGGCGGATTTCGCACTGCTCGTTGCCGGGACCGGGTGGCTGGTCACCGCCGACTGGGTCGCGGCCTTCCCCGCCCCAGAGTGGGGCGGCGGTGTCCTGTTGGTCGCCGGCGCCGGCCTGTTCGCGACGAACGTCCTCCTCATCATGTATCGACACGGGCCCGCGGAGCTCCTGTTCGGGCGCCTCCCCCTCCCGATCGTCGAGCACGATCCGTAGGGGCTCAGAACGGCGCGGTCGGTCCATCGGCGTCCGATGGTCGGTCCGGCTCTGGAGCCTCGTTATCGTCCGGAACCGTCCCGGTTTCCCGGTACTCGGCTTCCAGCTCCGCCAGGCGGTCGTTGATCGAGTCGGCCTGCTGGTGCATTGGGGCGACCCGGACCCGGACGAGGGCGTAGTCGTGGCGATCGATGAGGCCGTTCCACGCCCGGAACGCGCCGATGGTGAGGGTATGCGACTGGGGACAGAAGGGCGTCGTCGGGGTGAAGGCCGCCCGGAGAACGCGTTCGTCTGCCGACTCCTCCGCGTAACGAAAGCCGGCATCCGGATGCCGGGTATCGCGGTTGAGCCGGGCGAGGTTGTAGTTAAACGTCATGTCGTAGACCGAGCGTTCCTCGAACACCTCCCGAGCGATAGCGTGGACCGCAACGTGCTCGTCGCCGGCGAGGACCGCCTGCTCCACGAGAAACGGTCCTGGCTCCGGGAGGTGGTCCGGGACGAACGTGTCGGGCTCATCGAAGAGGTCCTCCTCGTCTCGGGAGAAGCCGCCGAGGAACCCGGTCATGGGTTGGTTGGCATGATCAGTCGACGTGGACGCGGGTCACGTGGCCACCACAGCCACACTGCTTGATATATTCCCACTGGACCGACTCGTCGTCGAACGCCTCGGCGAGCGCGTCGAAGAGGTAGTTGGCGGGGTGGCCGTGCTCCCCGTGAGTGACGAGGTTGACGTGATAGCCCGGTGCCGTGTTGCGAACGGCGTCGAAGGCGTCGGTGAGCAGCTGGTCCCGGTCCTCGGCGTGGACGGGCGCCTCGAGATTGGCCGACCAGGAGTTGTGGTGGACCTCGTCGGTCGACCGATCGACGGCACCGTGTCCGTGAGACTCGGCGGATGGTGTCATGTAGTGTGACGAACGGGCGGGCGGTGGAAAGCCCCATGCCCGAACATCTTCACGCCCGGGTCACAGCTTCGGGAGGGTCGCCACGAACTTCTCCGGGCCCTCGCGGTTGACCTCGTAGGCATCGGCGTCGAAGGCGTCGACTTCGGCGGCCATCTGATAGTACAGTGGCTTGGGGTCGTGGTCGTTGATGATGGTGAGCGCCTCGCCGCTCTCGATGGCCCCGAAGGCCTTGAAGATCTTCGGGTGGCGTTCGGGCGGGGGCAGGTCGCGGAGGTCGAGCGTGGTCGTGGGCATGCACATGAGCGCAGGGGTGGCCGCCTCCAAGGCGTTGTCCCGAACGTGTTCAGACGGCCTACGCCTCCCGGGCGATGGCCGTCCCATCGCCGACGCGGACCCCGAGGAGGTACAGCGGGCCACCGACGAGGATGAAGAGGAGGCTCGCGCCGCCACTCACGACGAGGAACGAGGCCGGGTTGACGGTCGACCGGTCGATGACGAGAAAGCCGAAGATCAACACGAAGACGGCCACAGGTTCGAGGACGACGATCCGTCGCCGCATCCGGGCCGGCGTGAGCGTCCCAAGATAGAACTGGAGGCTCAACACGATCAGCCCCACGACGGTCCAGCCCGACTGCGGGAGGGTGAAGACCCCTGCCGATAGCCAGTTGGATGCCATCGTTGTGACGATCGCGCCGAGAGGGGCGAGCAGGCAGATAGCCAACCGGTCGCGCTCGGTGAGCAGGCCCGAGCCGGAGGACAGCCGCGACCAGAGGAAGACGAGCGCAATCAGCCAGCCGAGGAGGCCACCGACGACCATGAGGACGTACTGCGTGACGACGACCGGCCCCCAGCCGGCCGGGAGGATCCCGAGGGCGACCGCGAACCCGTAGCCGTAGAGGGCGAGGCCGAGGGCGAAGGTCGCGGCGAGGAGTTCGTGGATTCGGTCCATGGTGTGAGCCGGTAGCCAATCCGGGCGGCCTGAGCAGTGGATCAGCGTGATGGTATGTGTGCCTTTGGAAATGTGTCGAGCAGGTGGGACCGTGGGAGTCCAGCAGCCCCGGATCCGATCACGCGCCGGTGTACTGGTTAATGAACACCGGCGTGATCTCCTCGAAGGTCAGCCGCTCACCGCCGTAGGCATCGATGAACCGCGAGACGTCAGCCTGATCGGAAAACGGAATCAACGCGGGGCCCATGCCGCCGTTGACGTCGCTATGGGCCACGAAGGTCACCTCGGTCGCCAATCCGAACGTTTCCGGGGCAGTGGGGGCCGGCATGACGGGTCGTTTATCGGCGGTCGAGACGGTGAAGTCGACGGTCGAGTAGTCGGTCACATAGATCACCCTGGCCTCCCAGCCCAGCCGTTCGTGCTCGAAGTAGTACGGAAAGAGCCCGAACGTGAGCGTGTGGAACCAGGCCGGATTGTCGTGACCTCGAGGCCGGTTGTCCGCGTAGAAGATCTGGCCGTTGGGCCCGCCGTGCCGGCCGATCACCATCCCACCCTGATCATCGGTCTTCGTTCCCGAGAGATCGACCGGGGTGGGCGTGGCGGCCGCGGACTGGGTGGGAAGACGCTCGAGGCAGCCGCCCACTCCGCCGGTGGCGAGCAGTGGCCCGAGGGTCCGGAGCACCGAACGACGGTTCATGCGGCCACGTTGGGCGAATCCGTTCAAAGATGTCGTGGTCCGACTCTCGAATCCTCCTATGGTAAACGGTGATTTGGGCTTTCGTGGCCCTTTTTGAGCGATCGAACGCCGCTCCGAGCATGGCCGGTCACGAGGTGTTGATCCTCCTCAGCGTGCTGGTGTGGCTGACCGTCTCCATCGCGGTCGCCATTGATGCGATCAGGCGGGGCCGGAGCGGGGGCGTCTGGGGGATCACGGTCTTTCTTCTCGGGCCGATCGGGTTGCTCCTCTATGTGCTGGTGATCCTCACTGCCATGGCCTCAGTGGACGGGGATGACGAGGACCAACCGGTTCGGGTGTGCCCGAACTGTGGTGGCCGGAACGAGGGCGACGTGGACCGCTGTGAGTCGTGTGGCGTACGCGTCACCCTCGGGGATGAGCCCCCGTCCGCCCGCGTGATCCAGAGCGGTGCGCGATCGTACTGCTCGAACTGTCACACGCGGATCGAGCCGGAGACGACGATGTGTCCGGGATGTCGTTCGGCGCTGTGAACTGGCCGACTTGGATATCGAACAATCGAATCCCGCAGGTAAAGGCACCGGGAGAATGAAGGTGAGGAAAATGAACTTCGTCGACCATCACGGCCGGACGACGGCCTACCGGCATGTACAGCCCGACGCCGCCGGACCGACCGTGCTCTACGTCCATGGAAGTGGTGGCACCCACGAGATCTGGGCCGCCCAGTGCAGTCCCCGAGGCCCGGTCCACCCCGCGGTCGCCATCGATCTGAGCGGCCACGGTGCATCCGACGATATCGAGACGAGCCTGGGGCCGGCGACGATGGCCGCCTACGCCGAGGACGTCGTGGCAGTGGCCCGGGCGACGGGCGCCTCGGTCCTGGTGGGCAACTCATTGGGCGGGGCGGTGGTGCAGACGATCGCCCTCGACGGCGACCTCGACCCGGCGGGTCTCGTCCTCGTCGGGACGGGCGCGAAACTCGCGGTCAGCGAGGAACTTCGCGACTATCTGGACACGGACTTCGACCGGGCGGTCGCATTCCTCCACGGTCCGGATATGTTCCTTCACGATGCAGCCGCGGAGAAGGTCGAGGGCTCCAAGGCCGGGTTGCGGCAAACCGGACAGGCCGTCACCCGGCGTGATTTCCTCAGCTGTCACACCTTTGACGTCCGGGACCGGCTGGAAGAGATCGACGTCCCGACGCTCGCCCTCGTTGGCGACCACGACCGGCTCACGCCCGTCGCCTATCACGAGTACTTCGCCGAACACATTCCCGACTGCGAACTCGCCGTCATCGATGGCGCAGCCCACCTCGTCATGATCGAACGGGCGGGCGCGTTCAACGACCGGCTCGGGTCGTTCGTGCACGACCTGTAGGCATCGGAGAGGGCTGGTCCGAGCTACGTTCGACATCCTCCCATGGTCGGGACCAAACCGATATTGCTCCAACCCTCATGGTAATTCATGGTACTCCAGCCCCGCGACCACAGCGAGTGGTGGATCGATCAGAACCGCCGCCGATGGAGCAACTTCGACCTCTGGCGCGCCGAACAGGCCGGCGAGCTCCGAGAGGTCCTGGTTGACGAGGACGAGGGTGTACGGATCGAGGCCACTGACGAGGATTCGTACCTTCACATGATTCGGTGTCCGGGATCGCGGCTGCCGGCCGACGTCCCGAGCCGGGCGCTGCTCTCTGAATCTGAACGGGAGCGGCTCTCGAGTCCGGCGGCTGGAGGACCGGAACACGAACGCCTCCGTGCCCGGATCAAATGGCGGCTCGTCATGGAACTCCCCGAGGACGTTCGTCGGCTCCGATCGGACGCACCCGAGTTGTACGAAGACCTCCGTCGGACCGTGCTTGAGGCCGATGACGGCCTTGAGGCCACCGGGCATAGTTGACGGCTCCGTTCTCACTGTTGTAGAATCGAACGAGCGGTTTTGAGGAGCGCGAACAAACGAGACGGGTATGCCCCGGCTCCCGAAACCGAAGCTGGTCGAACTCGAGGGCGACTACTTCCACATCCGGTTCCGCGAGCCGGGCGACTTCAGCGAGATCAGGACGCCCCAGTGGGCGACCGACGCCGCCGCGGACGTCCAGGAAGGGGCGAAGGTCAGGACGGGCAAGCGCAAGGGCGGAGATGAGTGGGTCGTCCAGTCGGTCCTTATCCCCGAGTCGGTAGGGAAGGCGAAGGCCCGTGAGCAGGCCAACGAGATCCTCGAAAAGCTCGAAGCCTGATCGGGTCGATTAGACACCGACGAATACGACCAGTGCGCAGACCCCGAGGGCGATCGCCGCCGCCTGGGCCGCGTACCCCCGATCGATCTCGTGAGTGTGGTGGAGGGCTGTCGGCCAGATGTGGCCGAGCCACAACAGCGTCAGGAGTCCGCCAACCGCGCCGACGAGCGAGACGACCGGCGCGACGGCCGCGAGTGTCGCGTCGAACGACATGACGATCGGATTGCGGGAGACCGCGACCAGAAACCCGAAACCGCTCACGAGCAACGCCAGCAGGGTTGTCGGGGCGGACCAGCCCACGACGGCGACGGTGTCGCCGAAGTCGCCCCGCCCGTGCCGGAGGCGGACGGCCGCGTGAAGGATCGCGCTGACGACCAGCCAGTTCAGGATGATGACGAATCCGCCGAGCACGCCTTGAGCCAGCGTCCAACCGCCGAGGTCGGCGAGGTTTTCGAGGACGGTAAACGTGGGTTGCTTGATCGCGACGATGACGGCGGCCACGGCCAGCAGCCCGTAGTACCCGAGGACGTGGAGGCCGGCGACGGCGAGGACCACCCAGCCGGCGCCGACGGGGGATTGCGGGCGGTCGGCGAAAAAAGCCTCCGGGAAGACGAGGGCGGAGACGAGGGAGCGGTCGGATCGGTGGAGGGCCATGCTGTCTCGAGCTTTCCGACGCGCTCGATAAAAACTCCCGTCTTCCGGGGGATCGATCCGGGCCGGGCTGGAGAAACCGGTTAGACCGCAGCGACCGCCTCGAGCAATTCGTCGTAGTCGGGTTCGGTGGTCGGGTCGTCGGCCGCCCAGGCGTAGGTGACCGTCCCGTCCCCGTTAAGCACGTAGACCGCCCGGTTGGCGATGCCGTGGAGGCCGAGTTCCGGGATGTCGATCTCGAGGTCGTAGGCCCGGATGGCCTCCCGACTCATGTCGCTGACGAGGTCGAAGTCGAGGTCGTGAGCCTCGCGAAACGCGCCCTGGGAAAAGGGCGAGTCGGCGCTGACGCCGAAGACCGTCGCGCCCTGTGCTCGGAGGTCGCCGAGGTGGTCCTGGAGGGCGACCATCTCGTTGGTGCAGGGCGGGGTGAACGCCCCCGGGAAGAACGCGAGGACGATTGAGCCGTCGCCGAGGTGGTCCTGAAGGTCGAAGGGCTGGTGCTCACTCGTGCCGAGCGTTGCCGAAATCATCGGGGCTGGGGTGCCGGGTGAAGGCATCTCCCGATATATCACGGTCCGGATAGGAAAGGGTGGTGTCGAACATGTCCGGTGGTGGGGGCCCGCTCAGCGGTCCGGGTCACCCGCTCCGATGCGGAGCCTTTACCCGGCGAGATGGTTATATTATTAACCATCAATGTCCGCCGTTGGGGGCGCGCCCACCGGGGTACGGCTCTGGACGCTCGATGACCTGGAGGAGCTCGAGGACTGGACCTTCGATACCGAGCGGTATTCGCTCGAACCGTTTGACGATCTGGAGGCACTCGAGCGGCGATTCGGCGCCGAGCCGTCATCACCGGATTGTCTCCTGGTCCCGGGCGATGAGGACCGGGTGGAGGTGGCGATCGGTCGACTGCACGCCAAACGACCGTATCTACCGGTGCTCCTGGTCTCCGAGGGACCTGAGGGGCAGATCGGCGTAGAGGTCGTCGATCCCGACGCGAACCGGGTGGCAAACTTCGGACCGGTCCAACCCGAAAATGGCCTCACCGACCTCATTGATCTCCTGGTGAGCTGGTCCCGGCAGCTCGAAACGTCGGACGACCGAGCGACCCGATACGAGGCGCTATCGGCGGATCCAAACCTGTACGTCTGGGTCCTCGATGCCGACGGAATCACCATTGATCAGAACCGGGCGGCCGAGGCACTCGGGTTGGCGCCGGCGGCCGAGCCGTTCTGGACGGCCGACTGGTGGCAACCCGCGGAGGGAGACGGTCCGCACCTCCGGCCGACCATCGATGCAGCTCTCGAGGGCGAGATCGACGGGACGAGCGGTCGGATTACCGGCGACGAAGGCACGCCCACCCACGTCGAACTGACCTGCTATCCGGTCCAGGCCCACCGGGACTCCAGTACGGTCCTGATCGTCGGCCGAGACGTGACCGAGCGGGTCGAACTCGAACACGAGCTCCGGGAGTCCGAGCGGCTCCACCGGATCACACTGAACAACATGACGGACACGGTGTTGGTGACCGACGATGCGGGCCGGTTCACCTACATCTGTCCGAACGTCCACTTCATCTTCGGCTATTCCGCCGAGGAAGTCCGGGAGATGGGGACGATCGACCAGCTCCTCGGTCAGGACTTGTTCGACCAGTCGGCGTTGGCGGCGGCGGGGGTACTGTCCAATCTCGACTGCCCGGTCACCGACAAGTACGGCGAGGACCACCACCTGCTCGTCAACGTCCGGGAGGTCGATATTCAGGGGGGAACAACCCTCTATAGCTGTCGGGACATCACCACTCGCAAACGACGGGAGGATTCGCTCACCGCACTACACCGGACAGCCCGGAACCTGCTCTATGAGGAGACGACTGAGGGGATCGGCCAGCGGGTGGTCGACGACGCGGCCGAAATTTTGGAGTATCCCCTGAGCGTGGTCTACGAGTTCGATACCGATCGGTCGATCCTCACGCCGGTGGCGACGTCGGACACGCTCGACCACCTGGCCGGGTCGCTCCCGGAGATCGAGGCCACGGGGCGGAGTGACCTCGGCCGGGCGTTCGTCGAGGGGGAATCGATCTTCGTCGAAGACGGCTTGGCGGACGAGGAAGGGCCGCTCGCGGCCACCCTCGGGAGTGCGGCCTACGTCCCACTGGGGGATCACGGCGTGTTCGTCGTCGGGACCGAACGTCGGGACGCGTTTTCTGCCGTATCACGGGAACTCACCGAGCTGCTCGCGGCCACGACTGAGGCGGCCCTCGATCGCGAGGAGCGGGAACAAACGCTCCGGGAGCAGGAACGGGAACTCCAGCGACAGAACCGACGGCTCTCCCGACTCAATCAGATCAACGAAATCATCCGGTCGATCGACCGGGCAGTCCTCGAAGCGGAGACGCGCGCGGAGATCGAGGCGGCGGTGTGTGAGCGGTTGACCGCCGCCCGGTTCGAATTCGCGTGGATCGGGGAACCGGACTCGACCACGGGCGAACTCCGGCCTAGCGCTTGGGCGGGAACGCACGAGGGGTATCTCGACAGCATCGATCTCCGGTACGGGGACGACAACCCGGAACCGTCGTGTCAAGCGGTCGATTCGCGGACGGCGACCGTCGTTCAGAACGTCGCCGAGGGGTTTCGGCGCGAACCGTGGCGAACCGAAGCGCTCCAACGCGGCTTTCAGTCCGTCATGAGCGTTCCCCTGGCATACGACGAGTTCCTCTACGGGGTCTTGACGGTCTATTTGGACGAGCGGGCCGAGTCCGCCGAGGGGACTGTGGAGGTCCTCGAGGAACTCGGGAAGACGGTTGCGTCGGCCATCAGCGCCGTCGAGCGGAAGAACGCCCTGCTATCGACGGCGAGTACCGAAGCCGAATACGAGATCGCCGATACGTCGTTTCCGCTCATCCGGTTGTCGGACGCCCTCGACGCCCCGCTGGCCACCGAAGGACCGCTGCAACGGTCGGCGGACGGGGTGTTCCTCTTCATCCGGATCGAGTCCCCGGATACCGATGCGATCAAGGAGGCCTCGGAGTCCCTCACGGCGATTTCGGATTTTCAACATATCCGGAGCGAAGCCGACCACGCCGTGGTCCGGCTCGAGGTCCCACGCCCGTTCATTGCGCTCTCGCTGGTCGATCACGGGGTGACCATCCAGGACATCCGGGCCGAGGCCGGGACGGCCCGGTTCGTCATACGGATTCCGGACGGGATCAGCCTCCAGACGGTCGATCAGGTGTTCAGGAACGCCTTCACCGATCCCCAGTTGGTCAGCAAGCGGCAGCTCGACGGCGACTCTGGCGTCGAGGCCGGATCGTTCCTCGACGACCTCACCGATCGACAGCTCGAGGTCGTCCAGGCGGCCTTCCATGCCGGGTATTTCGAGTCACCCCGGGGGAGCACGGGGGAGGAGGTCGCCGGGGCGCTCGGGATCTCGGCACCGGGGTTTTACAATCATATCAGGGCCGTCGAACGGAAGCTCTTCACCCGGTTGATCGAGGACTCGACGATCGACGTGGAATCGTGAAGTGGTTAAATAATAAACCATCTCTCGACGGACCGATTATATAATATACGATCATGCTCTTCGCCGTCCGTAGCCTATGGTAGTGCAACGCCACCGGCGCTCGACAGCCGGTGGCCATGCCAATCATGAGGGACGTCAAATACGACGCTGACGCCGACAAATCGTTCGAGTGCATCAGGTGCGGCCGGATCTCTTCCGGTCAGTCACCGCCAGCCCAGTGCGGCGCCTGCGGCGCCGTCGAGTTCATGAACCGCGGGATGCCATTCGAATAAATCCATAGTCTCGGCCCTGCTGGCCGTTTGATCGCTGCATTCGGTGGGTCTGAACCGATCCTCACGTCCGGCCCGTGAGCTTCGCGACTAGGATTTTCGGAAGCAGTGGAACGATAGCCGGAAAGCCGAGCCCGAGCTGGTCGCTGAATGACTGCTGGTCCCAGTAGTCTCGCCACGCCGTGATCCCCTCATCGGAGACGTCGATCACCGTCATCGACTCGACGGCCACCGATTTGCCCGTCGGCGGAATGCCTTCGATCGGCCCCTCGTGGGTGCCAATGTAGGTCGCCTCGATTGCATGGGCACCGTCACCCGACGTAATGACGCGGTTCGGTTCGAACGAGACGTCGGGAAACCCGGTGAAGATCTCCTCGGTGTACTCCCTGAGGGCCTCGCCGGTCACCGCCTCGTCGAGAAGCGGGTCGACGAAGGTGCCGTCGGGGGCGAATTCGTCGAGGAGCGCGTCGGTATCGTGGTCGTTGAACGCTTCGAGAGCCCGATCGACGGGCGGATCCATGTCAGATGCGACCATAGGTTTGCTGACCGGACCAGGCACTTAATGTTGGGAGACTGTACGGAGGGGGCGGTCAACCCTGGCTCGAGTCCCTTTCGCGTTTTCCGCAAACAGTAACGCTTTCACCCGCCGTCGGCTGGGTCGAACCGTGTCCGAAGACGGCGGCGAGAGCCACTCGTTCGGTTCGAACCGCGGCTTGCTCGGCTGTCTCTTGGGAACCTGGATCCTGACGGTTGCCGCCCACCATTACATCATCGCCCCCGCGAGCGTGCTTTCGGTGGTGGCCGACGATTTCGAGGTCACCACGGCGACGGCGGTCTGGCTCGTGTCCGCGGTCCCGGCTTCATGGGCGGTCACGAACTTCGCCCTCGGCGTCTGGATCGACCGACTCGGCGACTATCGGATGATCGGGTTCGGAACCGTGGTAGTGGTCGTCGCCGGCGTCTGGAGTTATTGGGCCGCCACCGTGGGAAGTTTCGGACTGCTGCTGAGTTCTCGTCTGTTTGCCGGCGTGGCCGTTGGCGTAATCTGGACCGCGTCGACGAACCTCATCGGGGGTGCCGTTTCGACGTCGAACCGGGCGCTGGCGATCGGCGTGTTCGTGACGAGTGCGCCAGCCGGATTCGCGATCGGACAGCTCACGACGCCCGTGATCGCGGGATCGTTCGGCTGGCCGGTCAGTTTGCTGGTAATAAGCCCGGTAGCCGTCGCCGCGTTCGGGCTGGTGACGCTGTCGGTCCACCGGATGACGATCGAGCCGACGACCAACACCGCCTCCATGCGTGAGAACTTCTCGGCCGTCCTCAACCATCGTATCGTCTGGTTCGGGTGTGCGATGGCGTTCGCCGCCTACGCCTACTACTTGTTCATCAACAGTTGGATGCCGACATATCTCGGCCAACGCTTCGCTCTGTCGACGACGCTCGGTGGTGCCCTCTCGGCGGTGTTCCCGGCGATGGGGGTGCTCTCACGGGCGGGCGGTGGGCTGATCTCGGACCGGCTGCTGGGGAGCCGACGAGTGCCCGTTCTCCGGGTTTCGTTCCTCATTTCCATTCCAACGGTCGTGCTCATCGCTTTGACTGATCGACTTTGGATAATCATCGCCTCGCTGGTCGTCGCGGGCTTTGTGATCCAGCTCACATTCGGCGTAGTCTACAGTTACGTCCAGGAGGTCGTCGAACCCGAGATCACGGGCACCGCGCTCGCGTTCCTCACAACGGCAGGGATCACCGGCGCGTTTACCGCCCCGATCATCGCCGGCGAGCTCCACGAGTGGACCGGGTCGTATCTCTCGGCGTTTGGCTATGCTGGCGGCTTGATCGTGATCGGGTCGGTGATCGCTTGGCGGGCCCCAGAATCCCGGTGAGCCCCCGACGGGAAGTGATTCCAGGTTACCCTGTTCCTCGATTACCGGGTAACCGTCATTGCAGGGGACTCCCCTCCCCGTTCGATGGGACTACCACCATCACCGAACTCGTAGTCACAGATCTTTTGATGAGCCCGTCGGATCCGCTGGGAAACAGCGGAATCGGAAATCTCGAGTTCGTCGGCCAACTCGACGAGCGTGGTCTTCCGGGGCACCTCGAAAAACCCGTGGTTCCAGGCCGTCAGAAGCGCCTCTCGCTGTTCTTCGGTGAGCATCGACGCGGCCGAACTCCGCCCCGGATTTACTGCTCCCTGTTCGAAGAGCCGCTTGAATTCGAACGCCATGTCCTGTTCCTGGCAAAACTCGTAGACGTGCTCGAACGCCGCTCGATCGGGAAACCGTGCTTGGAACCACCAGCCATCGTTCGTCCCGATGCCCTCCTTGAGCACGCCACCGACCTCGAACAGCTCCGGCATGATGAGGGATTGACGGCCGTAGTCGGTCAGGTCGACGCGATACAGCCGGCGGTCACCGAAGTCGACGAGGATAGTGGGGTTCTTCACGGCCTCGTCGTCGGCAATCGCCGATTCCACCGCGGTGAAATCATCGGCCGCGATCCAGACGATCACCTGGCTCGGACCATCCGGTTGGTTGTAGGTGTCCTCCCATTCGATCTCGATGTCGGGAACGCGATGGAGGGATTCGCCGAAGACCGGATGATCGATCACGAATTCCGCGATGAGCATGTTAAGTGATAACGAGTGTCAGTACTAAAAAGGCTAGAGTGTTTATTTCGCTGACTTGAACCGGATCCAGTAGTCGAGGAGGAGCCGATACCGGGAAGTCGACCGGTCGCACTGATCAATCATCGAGGGTGACCACCGGCCAGGGATCGATGGATCAGTCCTCGACGATCCGGTTGTAGGAAACGATCCCTCCGACGTCTGAGTCGTGGAGGAGGTTCTTGGCGCGGCCGTGTAGGGGCACCCAGCCACCATCGGCGTGTTTGAACCGGAACTCGACCTCGGGCATCGTGTCCGGGTTTTCGACCGTCTCGTAGAACTTGGCCGTTGCCCGGTCGACGTCATCCGGATGGATATAGTCGAACGCGTTATCGCCGATCACCACCTCCTGCTCGTATCCGAGGTTCCACTCGCACGACGGCGAGACGTACTTGATGGTTCCGTCGGGCTCGATGACCGGGATGACGTCGGTCGAGTGCTCGATGAGTTGGGAAAAGAATCGGCGCGTTTGGGCGGCCTCCTGTTGGGATCGGTACTGCTCGACGAGGTTCGAGATGCGGTTGGCCAGGAGGGCGTACTGCTCGGCGCCCGGCGATTTCTGGAGGTAATCGTCCACCCCGGCCGAGATAGCTTCGCTTGCGATCTCTTCGCTCCCTTTTCCCGTGAACAGGACGAAGGGGATTTCCGGCCTGCGCTCGCGGACCGCTTCGAGCAGGTCGATCCCGTTGTCGCCGGGCATCTCGAAATCGGAGACGATACAGTCGACGTCGAGGTTCTCGAGTAAGGCCAGCGCCTCGTCGGCGTTCGAGGCCGTCTCGACGGCGAACGCCTTGTCGTGGGTTGCGAGGTACTCGGCCGTGAGTTCGGCGAAATCAGGCTTGTCATCGACGTGGAGAACACGGATCTCGTCCGTCGAGACAAACTCCATTACGTGGTGCTGATTGGAAATCGACGCTTAAGCGTTCGGGGGCAGCTATCAATACTGGGGCTCGGGGTCCGTGCATATCGTTCAAGGTTTCGAGGGATGAGCCGACGATCACGACGGCTGCCGGGCTTCCATGTGCCAGTAGAGGCCGATCAGTGCGATGAAATACAGACCCATCCCGCCGACGACCCCCCACGTCAGCGGGTTCGAGGGGTCGAAGTTGTCCCAGACCCGGACCGCGCCAGCGAGCACCAGCCCGAAGCCGAGCAACTGGCTCTGGACGAGGATCCGGACGGCGCTCCATCGGCGGTCGAACGCGGCGGCCACGTTCACGATACCGAGGAGCGCGAACCAGCCGGCCAGCACCCGTCCCGTCAGGGGATAGACGATCCAGGGCCACGTCGCGATCATGAGCTCGGGGGCGATGAACAACACGATCGCCGTCACGGTGATGCCGAACCCGAGGATCGCTCCGCCCAACCGAATCGAGCCGGGAAGCGGGACGTCCCGAGGGCCGAATTCGTCGGGGTCGGTCCGGCGGTTGAGCAGCCAGAGCCCCGGGATGAGCAGTGGCGTGACGGCGTAGAGGAACACCCAGAGGGCGAACGTGTGATGGCCATGGTTGTAGGCCGCCCAGTGAAGCACCGTGGCGATGGCCATCGCCCAGGTGAACGCCGTGATTCCGAGGAAGACCGGGGCGACGGCGTGCCACCGTGATCCCGTCGCGACCCGGTAGAAGAAGTAGACCCCGGCACCGTAGCCGGCTCCCATGATGATCGCGGTCATCTCCGGGCGGATGGTCCAGGCGAAGAACTCGGTGGTTCGGTCGGGCACGCCATAGAGGACGAGAAACGCCGCCGCTAGAAACGGGATGATGAACCGGGCTGCCCACCGGGTGACGGGGAGGATCCGGTCGTCGCGATGTCCGGCGGCTGATCCGGTCAGGAACCGCGGCAACGGTGTGGATCTCATCGCAGTCTCGCGCGGAGACGCGTCGGGGGGTGTGATAGCTGTTCCTCCTTGATGACCGAATGTCCGAAACAACTTCGGGGGGACGATCACGAGTTACCGCGAGCGTGTTCCGGAATGGCATCGACCGGTGGGGAGCGCCCCGAGGTCCGGATAGCGGGATACTACGGCTGTTAATCTATTCTGATAGTATCCTAATCGGCAGACGACACCGGTGTTCGATACCGAACTCAGCTCGGGTTAATCCGGTTTAATCCCACGTGATAATCGTGTGACTACATGCCGCGAGGCGTGCTATAGACGGTTGTGATGGATCGAGCGACAGACCGAAATCCGTGGCCGGGAGTGAACGGTCGGTGACCACCCCCCGCCCACGGTCCTCGTCGTCGAGGACGAACCGGATATGCGCGAACTCCTCACGACGTTCGTCCGGCCGAAATACCTGGTCAAGTCGGCCGAATCCGGCGCTGAGGCACTGGCCCTCGTCGAATCGGCCGACGTCATGCTGCTGGATCGCCGGCTCCCGGGGATGACGGGGACAGAGGTACTTGAGGCCATACGACGCGACGGCAACGACATCCCCATTGCGATGGTCTCCGCGGTTGACCCGACGTTCGATATCCTCGAGATGGAGTTCGACGACTACCTGACGAAGCCAGTCGGGCAGCAGGAGCTGCTCACGGCGGTTAGAGGTCTCGTCCAGCGGATCGAACACGACCCAGTCCTCCGGAAATATTTCGCCCTTCGGACCAAGATCCAGCTGCTCGAAGCGGAGAAGCCCCGCCATCAACTCGCCCGACATGCGGCCTACGATGCGCTCCGAGAGCGGTTCGAGTCCGTCAAGCCCGAAGCTCGGGCCATCGTAAACGAGTCGGTCGATCCGGACGACGTTACCGACATTCTGACGCGGATAGAAGGGTGACCGTTGAGGCCTCGGGCCGGCCGAGACCGGCGTGGCCGGGAAGCTAACGTCAGGCGAGCACTACGACGACCCCGAATGAGCAGCGTCTCGAGCCCGATGCCGACCACTGGGAAGTCCGGATAACGAGGCCGACCGTCTGCCGGTCGGTCTTCGCGACGCCGTCGGTGATCTACCGAGTGGCCGGTTCCTGCGGCGTACGCCGGGTGGGATGGTCAGGGGGTGCCGAGATCAGTCGTCGTTTGCGACGTGTTTGCCACCGTCCCAGCCGCGGTCGCCGAGTACCCGCTCGCCCATCTGTCGTGGGACGTCCTCGAGCGTCGTCGCCATGGAGTCGTTCCAGCGGTTCAGGAAGCCATACAGGCTAATCGCGGCCAGCAGCTCGACGATCTCGTCGTCGGTCCAATAATCCCGGAGGGCGGCCTGGATCTCTGCGTCGACCTCGTTGGGGACCTTCCCCGCCGCGAGGGCGAAATCGAGGGCCACGCGTTCCTTTTCGGAGTAGAGGTCGCTGTCCCGGTAGTCCCAGAGGGCGTCGAGCTTCTCCTGGGGCACGTCGTGGATCCCCGCCGCGATCAGCGAGTGGGCCTCGCAGTACTGACAGCCGGCTCCGCTGCTTGCCATGTGGGCGGCGAGCCGTTTGAAGCCAGGATCGACGCGGTCGGCTTCCTTCATGACCTTCTTGGTGAGGTAGTCGAAGCCCTCGACGATCTCGGGCCGGCGCTGCATCGTGAGGAGGCTGTTCGGGACGAAGCCGAGGATCGTTTCAAAGGTCTCAAACTCGTCGGCGAGCTCGGGGGTCGCGCCTTCCGGGAGTGGGTCAACCAGGGACATGGTACGCCCCTCCCTAGCCACTACCCCTCAATAGTCCCACCCGTTTTCAGGGCGACACTGGACGCCGGTTCGGCCTGATGATGAACTACCACCGGGTGTTTCAACAGATCGAACTCCCGATGACCGGGGTTTCGGCCAGCGATGGCCGGTACTCTCACCGTTATTTGGCCAATTCCGTTGCTTTCTCGGTTCGGTCGGTGATCGCCGGTCTACTACGAGTCAAACGATCAGTCGATGACCCCCGGCCACGATATGGCCTGCCTTCACCGACGGACGACCAGTGCGAGCGTCGCGACGGCCACCATCGCGAACACGAGGGATTTCTTTGATGGCGTGACATCCTCCCCGCCGTAAACGGCGGGGCTTCCCGGCAAGGGAATACCGGCTAAGTGCCGGCAGGGGGTTTTGACCCCAACTCTCCGAGCGTCATCTGGCGGGATGGCCTCTGCTCGGAGCGGGTCGCGGTGCTGTCACGGGCACTCCCATCCCGAGGCGAGTCATCGCCCGCCGGTTTCAGCGGCAGGCTCTCTCCCCACGGGTCAACCCGTCGTGCGATGTTCGCGGCGGCGTTGATATCGGCCTGCCACTCGGTGACGTGGCACTCGTCGTTCTCACACCGGAACACGGCTTGCGTCGTCCGTTTTCCGATGTGACCGCAGGCATGACATATCTGGCTGGTGTATTCCGGTCGGACGTACTCGACCGGGACACCAGCTTCTCGCGCCTTGTCTTCGACGCGGCTCTGAAGCCGGGCGAACGCCCACGCATGGAGACGGCGGTTCATGTACGCGCCGTAGTCCAACTCCTCACGGATGTAGGTCAGGCCCTCCATCACCAACACCGGCTTCGTGAACTGTCGGGCGTACTCAACCACCATCCGGGACGCCTTCTCTACGATGTCGGTCAGGGCGTTCTGGTAGTGGTCGAACCGTTCATCCATCCGCCACTCGGCGGCGTCACGCTGTTGGAGTCGTTTCAGGGTCGTGTGCATCTCCTTGCGGAGATGCTTCGCACGCGAACCGTCACACACGAACGGGCCAGTCGGTGAACCGTCCTTGAGGGCACAGCCCGTAATCAGGGCCGATTCACCGATATCCAGACCGATGTGCGTAACGTCGTCGCCGTCGGCGTCGTGGTCCGGCTCCTCTATCGGGAACTCGACGGTGACGTGTAGGACCCAGTTGCGGCGGTGGCGTTGAAGCCGGAGTTGGCCGGCGGACGCCATGCCGTCGAGGAGGTCGTGCCACAGGTCCGCTTGCTCCGGGTTGATGCGGAGCGGTATCCAGAAGTTCGTTCCGCGACCGGGGCGCGGGACCCACCACGTGAACTCGTAGTCCCGTTCCTCCGAGTGGTCGAACTCGGCGGCTTGGTTGGTGAGTCGCACCGGATGGTCGTTCTCGATCTCCCGTGCGTCGTAGGTGTTGTGGAGTTTCGGGACGTAGTTGCAGAGGGCTGCCTTCGCCTGATACGGTAGGTCGTAGGGCGTCACGATGTCGCTCACCTCCGACATGGTGTCCGCGCCCGCCCCGAACGCCTCTTGAAGCCCGTCGCGGTAGGTGTCGAGCAGGTCGTTCAACTTTCGCTCCTTATGGGCCGTCGGTGGGGCGAACGTGGCTTGGAGCGTCTTGATAGCGGTTGCGGCCATGCTACTGGTTTTCCACGTATTCCATCAGCACGTCGATACTGACCTGTCCAGTCGTGGCGAGGAAGTATCCCGGTTGCCAGAACGCATCTTCTA
>Ga0207797_1000317_pt1 | contig 36932 bp, 32 predicted proteins | sample PRCRCaboRojoPR_6_FD_187275 | JGI IMG/M metagenome (GOLD analysis project Ga0207797, IMG submission 187275) | Marine sediment microbial community from Cabo Rojo, Puerto Rico - PR CR 10% Liquid 1 (SPAdes) | ecosystem: Environmental > Aquatic > Marine > Coastal > Sediment | place: Cabo Rojo, Puerto... | reverse complement strand
CATTTCGGGGCGCTGTTTCCAGTTCCCGCGTGGCTCCCACGCAAGCTTGATGCCGTCTCGCTTGATGCCGCTCAGCAACTCCCGCATGTGTGCCTCGTGTTCATCGGTGCAGCCAAAGCTCCCCGGTGTCTGCAGCAGGCACACTGGCGCGTTGAGTGCATCCGCCCGCTTCCGTGTTTCCCGCCATGCATCGACGACTGCCTCGCCGGGGTACAGATATCCAAACTGGTTCTTTTGCCGCTCCGAGAGCCCGTCTCTGTGTTTCCGCCAGGTCGGGCTGCTCGTCGGATGGGTGAGCGCCTGCCATGCCTTCACCGTGAACACGAAATCGTCGGCAACCTCTCGGCGCCATCGCCGGGCGGTCCGGACCATCGGGAGCCTGTAAAACGTCCGGTTGAGCTCCACCGCCGGAAACGCGTGGCTGAAGGCCTGGAGCTTGCTGTCGTAGCGCTCCTTCCAGCCCTCGGGCGGACGGTAGTAACCGTAGCCACAGGTGCCCACGATGACGTTTCCCGTCGACATACCTCGTTTAACACAGCCCTGGTTTATTACGCTGTTCCCCATGTTTTTAAACACCGCCGGCTATAGTGTATACATGGAACAGGTAGCCATCCCCGGCACCGACATCACCGCGTCCCGCATCGGCCTCGGGACATGGGCCATCGGCGGCTGGATGTGGGGCGGCACCGACCGGCAGCAGGCGATAGCAACGATCCACGCCGCGCTCGACAACGGTATCACGCTCATCGATACCGCCCCGGTCTACGGCTTCGGGGCATCGGAACGCATCGTTGGGCAGGCTGTCCAGGAGTACGGCACCCGCGATGACGTGGTCATCGCCACCAAGGCGGGCCTCGAATGGCACGACGGCGACATCCACCGCAATGCGTCGCCGGAGCGCATAAAAAAAGAGGTCGAAGACTCGCTCGAGCGGCTGCAGACCGACTACATAGACATCTACCAGATACACTGGCCCGACCCAGATGTTCCTTTCGAAAAAACCGCCCGGGCGATGCGCGAGCTATACGAGGAGGGCGTCATCAGAGCCATCGGCGTCAGCAACTTCTCCCCCCGGCAGATGGACGCCTTCAGGCAGGCGGCACCGCTCCATACGTCCCAGCCGCCGTACAACCTTTTCGAGCGAGATGCCGAAACAGCGGTGCTCCCCTACTGCCGCAGATATGACATCGTGCCGCTCACCTATGGAGCGCTGTGCCGCGGCCTGCTCACCGGCACAATGGACGTGGATACCACGTTCGAGGGCGACGATCTACGCAAGATGGACCCCAAGTTCCAGCCACCCCGTTACCCGGAATATCTCGAAGCGGTCGACCGGCTCGACCGGCTGGCCCGCGACCGATATGACCGACATGTGTTGCATCTGGCGGTCCGATGGATTCTCGACCGGCATGACGGCGTTGCGCTGTGGGGCGCCCGGAAACCCGGACAGGTGGAGCCTGTCAGCGAGGTCATGGGCTGGCATATCAGCGAGCGAGACATGGCGGACATCGACGGCATGCTCGACAGCGTCATCACGCAGCCCGTCGGCCCCGGTTTCATGGCGCCGCCCGCCCATGACGATGCATGAACAGGCCGGTAACCATTTATACGTTTTATCCGTTCGTATCATAAGATGTGGGACGTCACGGCGCTTACGCTCGAGCAGGTCATCAAGATAGCCGTCGCCCTCGCGCTGGGCACGGTCATCGGCTTCGAGCGCGAATGGGCAGACAAGCCAGCCGGTATCCGGACCCATATCCTCGTCTGCACGGCAGCCTGTCTCATCACCATCATGGCCTACTCTTTTGAGGGGCAGGAGGCGCGGGCCCGTCTCATGGAGGGCATTATCGTCGGTATCGGCTTTCTGGGTGCCGGTACAATCATATCCTCCAGTACCTCGGGCGTACGGGGGCTCACCACCGCCGCCAGCATATGGATTACCTCGGCCATTGGCATGACCGTCGGCAGCGGGAAATACGCCCTGGCAGCGCTGGCCGCCGTCGCCGTGTTCATCGTGCTGCGCATGGGAAAGGCCAAGGAACGCATCGGGGACTAGCCCTGCATATTTTTTGTATGCTCCTGGGACACTTATATAGGGGGCGAGGTCGAGCGTTCATGGACGGCACTCCCGGCGGGATAGCGTTAAAAAGCGTTCAGGATACGCAATAGGGGCATGTGATACAGAAAAAAGCTCGAACCCGATATCGGAGCTTACCAGGACATGGGGCGTGGGAGACCTTTACTGGCTCTTTTTGCTTTTGCCCTGGCCATCCTTGCCGTGTTCGTTCTGTTCTTTCTATTAGTCATATGGATCGCATTGTCCTGATACTATCAACATCATATTCCCCAAACAAACTCTCGTTCCCGCAAATTACTGGTAAAAAAAGCGCTGAGGGAGGGATTTGAACCCTCGTGGGGCGGCTGCCCCACCAGCTCTCAAGGCTGGCGCCGTAGTCCTGGCTTGGCTACCTCAGCAGATAGATGGTAAAAAAGAATGGAGGGGAAAAGAAAAAGGTTGTGGAAAAAGTGCCGCCCTAGGATTTCAGCATTATCTCGATGTTGACGCCGTCTGGCACCTGGATGCGCATGAGCTGCCGCAATGCTCTATCCTGAGCGTCGAGCTCTATCAGGCGCTTGTGGATCCGCATTTCCCATTTGTCCCAGGTCTCGGTGCCCTCGCCGTCGGGGCTCTTGCGGCATGGCACCCGGAGGTGCTTGGTGGGCAGCGGTATCGGACCGCTCATCTTGGTGCCCGTCCGCTCGGCTATCATCTTTATCTGGCTGCAGACGTTATCGATCTTTTTTGCGTCGGTGCCTGTCAACGAAACGCGCGCCTTCTGTGCCATGGTGTCTAGCGGGGTTCGACGTCAATGCATACGCCGGCGGCGACCGTTGATCCCATGTCACGGATGGCGAACCGTCCCATCTCGGGGATGTCCTTCGCTTTTTCGATGACCATAGGACGGGTCGGTCTCACTTTGACGATGGCCGCATCGCCCGTTTTCAGGAAGTCCGGGTTTTCCTCCTTGGTTTCGCCGGTCCGGGGGTCGATTTTCCGGACGAGTTCCTCGAACTTGCAGGCGATCTGTGCCGTGTAGGCATGGAACACCGGGGTGTAGCCGACGGTGATGACCGAGGGATGGTTGAGCACCATTATCTGGGCGGTGAACGTCCGGGCCACGGTTGGCGGATTGTCGACGTGGCCGGCGACGTCGCCGCGGCGGATGTCTTTTTTGCTGACGCCGCGCATGTTGACGCCGACGTTGTCGCCGGGCTCAGCCTTGGGTATTTCCTCGTGGTGCATCTCGATGGACTTGACTTCGCCGGTGACGCCGTCTGGCTGCGTCGACGGCAGAAAGATGAGCTTGTCGCCGGGTTTCATGACACCCGTTTCCAGTCGTCCGACGGGGACGGTGCCGACGCCCGTAATCGAGTACACATCCTGGATGGGCCACCGCAGCGGCTTGTTGATGGGTTTTTCGGCGGTGGTGAGCTGATCAAGCGCCTCGATGATGGTGGGGCCGTCCCACCAGTCAAGCTCGCCCTTTTTGGTGGCGTTGTCTCCCTTGAACGCTGACACGGGAACGAACTGGACATCCTTGTAGCCGATGGTCTTCAGCAGCTTCTGCACTTCCTGCTGGACCTTCTCGAAGCGCTCCTGGCTGTACGGCGGGTTGGTGGCGTCCATCTTGTTGATGGCCACAATGATCTGCTTGACGCCGAGCGTCCGGGCGAGCCAGGCATGCTCCTTGGTCTGGGCCATGACGCCCTCTGGAGCCGCGACGACCAGGATGGCCGCGTCTGCCTGCGACGTCCCGGTAATCATGTTTTTGACGAAGTCCCGATGGCCGGGAGCGTCGATGACGGTGAAGTAGTAGTTGTCGGTGTCGAATCGCTTGTGTGCGACGTCGATGGTGACACCGCGCTCTCGCTCTTCCTTCACCTTGTCCATGATCCATGCGAGCGCGAAGGATTCTTTTCCCTTTTCTTTTGCTTCCTGCTTGTATTTTTCAACGATGTGGTCGGGGAACTGACCGGTTTCCAGCAGCAGTCGTCCTACCAGCGTTGATTTGCCGTGGTCCACATGCCCTATCGTCGCCAGGTTTATATGAGGTTTATCTGCCATTTTTCTTCCTCCTGAGTTGTTTGTATATTGCTTTTAGATATATATACTTTTACGGAGGGTAAATGGAGCTACGTTTAAAAATTTTTTCCACTCCGGCGGTGCGAGATGCTGTCCCGTGCGTGCGACGCGAGTGCGGGGGCGAAAAATATAGAAAACAATATAAGAGCCGTGCTTTTTATACTTCGTTCGGGATGCGGGTGTCATTATGCTAACGGTTCAGATGCGACCTGGGGGCGTCATGGTGCCGGTGTACGGTTGCTCGCTCGATGGCAGGGGGAGCAGATAGCATGACGGATGTAAAGCGGTTTTTTCTCGCACATGCCTGGAGCATCCTCCTGGGCTACATCGGGGTGGTGACCGCAGGCCTGGCCATCGTGCATGCGGTGCTGACCGGCACGCTCGGCCTCATTTCCGTTATCGGCCTGCTGCCGCTTCCCGCCCTCGTCCTGGCGGGCTCCATGTACAGCAAGACCACCCGGCTCGAGCGGGATGCCCGGGAGCAGCGGGAGGAGCTGGAGGCGGTGCGCCGGGAGCTGGAGGATTACACCTATGTGGTGTCCCACGAGCTGAAGGAGCCCCTTCGCTCGCTCCGCATTTTTTCCGGTTTTTTGTTGGAGGACTACGGCGACCGGCTGGACGAGCAGGGACGGGACTACGTGCAGCGCCTCCATCGCGCCTCGGTGAGACTGAGCAGCCTCGTCGACGACCTGCTACTGCTGTCGCGCATTGGACAAACAGGGGGTGCGGTTGAGCGCGTGGATATGAATGAGCTGGTCGCTGAGGCCCGGGATGAACTCGCCGCCCTGGTCGAGGAGTCGGAGGCGACGGTACGGGCGCAGCCGCTTCCCGTGGTGGCCTGCCAGCGCCGGCTGATGGGCGAGGTATTCAAAAACGTCATCGCCAACGGCATCCGCTTCAACGAGGAGGAGCACCCCGTGGTCGAGGTGTCCTGCGCCGAGCGGAACGGCGCCTTTTGTTTCAGCGCCAGGGATAACGGCATCGGCATCGAGCCGGACAGGCTCGAAGACGTGTTTGACCTGTTCACCCAGCTGCATCCCCGGGAGCGGTATGGCGGGAACGGCGCCGGTCTGGCCATCTGCAAAAAAATCGTCGAGGCGCACGGCGGACGGATATGGGTCGAGAGCCTCCCCGGGGAGGGAACCGTGGTGTGGTTTACCATTCCAAAGCACATGGAGGAGACGGGGGAGGTGCTGTGATGGAGCAGCGCGACGTGGATGCCGGTGGAGACGAGCGCACCGCGCAGGTGCTCTGCATCGAGGATACCGAGGATGATTTTGAGGCGGTGAGGCTGTCGCTTGAGCGGCATCTTGATATGCCGATTGCCGTGGTGCATGCACCGACGGGCCGGGAGGGCCTGCATGCGATGCGCCGACGACAGGTCGACGTGGTGGTGCTTGATTATCTTCTCCCTGACATGGACGGGCTCGAGGTCATGGAGATAATGCGGCGGGAGGGCATCGACCTGCCGGTGATCATGCTGACGGGGAAGGGGGATGAGACCGTCGCGGTGAAGGCGATGAAGCGGGGCATTCATGATTATATCGTGAAGGAGGACCTGGAGACGGAGAAGCTGAGCGACAGCGTCGGCAGGGTGCTCGAACTGACCATGTTTCTCCGGGGGCATGATGCGGTGTTGACCGAGTTTCATATGCCGGGGAAGCGGCGGGGAACGCTGGTTATCCTGGCCAACATTTTAACGGCTTCGATACACGGTATCAATAAGACGATGCTGGTGCACCGTACCAACCTTAATTTTAAGACGGTTAAGAAGTATCTTTTGTTTTTGCTCGACAACGATTTTTTGTCGGTGCATCATGTTGAGGGGAAGGACATGTATAAGACGACGGAGAAGGGGCTGTTGCTGCTGCAGAAGCTCCGTGAGGTCAAGCAATATCTCGAATAGACCAGCGCGGTGGACACCCTTCAGAGATGTGTAATTTTATTTAAATTTTTACTATATATTTTTTGCTAATCTATCATACGTAGGAAACGTTAGCAACCGGTTTATATGTAGATTGCTTACTAATTGCTAGCATGATGCTAGTAAAGCGTCATCGCACGCAACGGCTGGGGCGGAACACAAAAAATCCCACCCCAGGGGTACCCAACATGGAGGAGAAACCATGAATGGAATGAGAAAAAAACTGCTGATCGTGGGCGTGGCGCTCGTCGCCGTCTCCGCGGTCGCCGCAACACAGTACGCCAGAGCCGAACTGAGCTACACATACAACATAAACCACCCGTCAAACGGCTTCATCCGCTTCGTCGGCGGAGACAACGCAACCGACGGCATGCGCGTCCTGCGCGCCACCAACGGCAACACAACGCTGGAGCTCGACTTCGGTGAAATGACGGCCGGCGTCAACAAGACATACACCGCCGCCTTCGCCATCGTCAACGAGGAAAACTTCAGCGTCGACATCACCGACGTTGACGTGACGACCAGCGACACGGACTACATGCAAATCTGGCTCCACGGCGACCCCGACGCCAAAGCAGAAGACGACGCATCGAGCGTCTTCGTCTGGAACAAGGGAACCGACGTCGACGGCGCAGCCACCGCCTGGACATGCGGAGCCGGCAACAGCAACCCCGCTGACATGGACGGCGCCGCCATCGCCACAGCATGGGACAGCACCGCACAGGTCCGATACACCGAGGATACCACCGTGGCATCGAGCGGCACCGACGACTACGTCTGGGTGCAGATATCCCTCGACATCCCGTCAGGTGCCAGCACGGGCGCAAGCACCGGTACCATCACCTTCGACTTCGAGGCATCGACCCACTAGACGAGAGCAGACGCACCCGTCCAACCCCCCTTTTCCCCCTCCCTCCCTCTCTTTCCCCGTGCAAACCATGAGAAAAAAAATCGCTGTCATCGCCGTCCTGGCAACAGTCGCCATCTCACTGGGCAGCATGCATCCGCATCTCCTGCACGCGGAGCAGCACGCGGCCAGCGAGATACCCGGCGGATACACCATCATATCAGGCGGCAACGTCACCGCCACCTACAACTTCAGCAGCAACGCCGGCGTCGACAGATGGGCATACCGACATCAGACATCCAGCCAGCCACCCGACACGAACGACACCCCCGACATGGCGTTCAACGCATCACAGTACGCCCGCATCGCAGCCGACGAAGACACCCGGCAGATAGACCGGGCGACAGCATGGTTCTCCCACGCCGCCCACCGGTTCGTTTTCACGATCGCCCAGAACAAAAGCACCATCACCCTGCTCCATGTCAGCTGGAACGGCGGCGGAGTACACACCGGCTCAACCGACGGCGCCATCCTCTACCTCTGGAACCACACCGCCGGCGCATACGACCAGCTGGACAGCACCACGCTGGACACCGAGGTAACCCTCGAAGAGACACTCTCTGCTGGCGCCAACTACATCGACACCGCCGGAAACCTGACCGCCCTCGTCGTGCAGCAGCGCCGGACATTCCTGTTCTGGTACTCATACATCGCCACCGACTACATCGAGATAGCCGTCACCCACACGGGAGGTACATGAAATGGAGATGAACGCAAAAAAGATCATCGGAAACGTGCTCTTCATCGCCGTCCTGCTGCTCATCATCGGCCGGTTTCTCAGCATCGCCGCCGGCACCCCGTTCCCCCTCAGCGTCGTCTCCTCCGACTCCATGGAACCCGCCCTGTTCAAAGGCGACGTAATGCCCTGGATGCCCTGCAGCATCGACACCGTCGAACCGGGAGACGTCGTGGTCTACGCCAGCGCCCAGAGCTGGGATAACGAAAAACACGTCGTGCATCGCGTCACCTCGGTTCGCGAGACCGATGGAGAACGGACGCTCATCACCCGTGGCGACCAGAACAACTACACCGATCAGGCCGGCCCGCACGTGCCGGAGCCGCCGATAACCGGCGGGATGCTCAAGGGCAGAGCCATCATGCTCGGTGGGCAGCCGCTAAAAATCCCGCTGGCGGGCTACCCGTGGCTCATGATCCACTCCGGCGTCGACGCGCTCACCCGGTCCATGTCCTGGGGGCAGCCGCAGCCCGGCCACCACTATGGCGTGTTCGTGCCCGCCGTCGTCGCGATATCGCTCGTCGTCGCAGGCGCCGTGCTCTGGGCTCCCGGGCGTGGACGGAACATGCGGGAAACACTGCATGACTGCATACTGGGGCCGGAGCGGCTGTCCGGGCGGCGCATGTTTGCCTATATCTTCCTGTTCTATGTCGTGTTCCTCATGATAGCGGCCTCGTTTTCATATGACCGTCTCTCAGCGTCGATGGCAATCGGCGAAGCGGCGCCGGACAGCGACCTGTCGTTCGGCACCCTGCAGGCAACGTCGTCATCGTTCCCCCGTTCCGTGTCCGTGGTCAACCCGTCGATGCTGCCCGTGCGAGGGATGGTGTTCGCCTCCGGCGACATCGCCCGTTTCCTCGATACGGGCAGCGCGGCGACGTTTTCCCTGGACAGCGGGGAGCGGTTCTCGGGCAACATCACCGCCAGCATTCCCGCCGGAACCACGCCGGGCGTCTACACCGGCTCCCTCATCATCTACTCGTCTCCCTACTGGTCGGTCATCCCCGAATCGGGTGTCGACACCCTGCGGTCATGGCATCCCCGGGGCGCCATCGTCGCGCTCACCCTCCTCGCGGCTGGCACGCTCGCCGTGTCCACGTTTCTCCTGCTCTCCCTGCTGTCATGGACGATGGAGAAAAGCCGCCTCGTCCGCAGCTACCTTGCATGGCGGCTGCTGCCCGTGGAGGCACGTATGCCATCCTCGCGCCTGTACGCCGGGGCAGCCTTGATAGCACGGCGGCTTCGCCGCTCCTTCCGGCGGACGCTATCCTGGCTGGACACCACGACCGGCGACGACGATGCCCCGATGCGGCCCATTGCCGTGTCAATCGTCGGCCTGCTGGCGGGTGCTCCCCTGCTATACTGGCGGCATAGCATCCTGGCGGCGCTGCTCGTGGCATCCATTGTCGGCGGGGTGGTGGCCTACCTGGTGGGCTGCCGCTGGCGCTCCCAGTTTCTGTATGCGGCGCTGCTGACCACTGGATGGCTCGCCGGCATGTATGCAGCTGTTTCGGTGGTGCACGTGGTCCGGGCCGGGGGCTCGCTGCTCGTCCCGCTCGCCTCGTCGATGGCCGCAGCCGGCGTCATGCTGCTCATGTATGCCGCCCTGGCGGTGCCGGCAGCGCTTCTCTTCTGGCTCCCGGGCCATGTTATGCATTCGATTCGTGAAAAATTGAACCCCGTGGTATTGCTTCGGGGGTGTGACCTATGAAAAAACAACTACAGCATCTATATGAAAAAATAAAGAAGACCATCTGGCCGTTCTGGGGCACTGCCGTCGAGGGCGCCCCGGTCTACTACGAGGACACCGGCGACCGGATGGGCACCGTCGTCGAGGTCGTCAGAAATGCCGGAGGTGAGCCGTCGGGCTACCGGGTTCGCCATGAGGAAACCGGGACGGTGACCATGCTTCCCGCCGACGCGTTGCAGTCCACCAAGCGGGGGCTGCTGTTCACGCCCGTCTGGCACGTGGAGGCCGTATCGCTGGTCAGAGAGCTCGAATACGCGGCGCGGCATCCACGGCTCCATGACATCGTGGACGGCGCCTCGCTGGCAGACGACGAGCCGCAGGACATGGCGACATCCGACCCGGAGCTGCGGCGGAAAATCGACCATGCACGGCAGGTCAGGCGGTCGCTTGCACGTCAGCTCGAGGAACTCGAGCGGAAACGCCAGGATGTCAGGGAGCAGCTCATGGCGCTCTCGGAGCAGCGCCTGCTGCGGGACATCAGCCGCCGGGCGTTCGCCGAGGCGATCACCGAGTCACGGCGCCGCGCCCACATCCTGGACATCAACATTGAGCGCTGCAACGACCTGCTCGTCCGCTTCAACGATCTCCCGTTTCTGCCCGCGGAGGCGCCACGGCAGGATGACGCCGAGCCGGAGGATGTCATGCCGCTCAGGGAGATCATGCACAGCATTCCCATAAACGTGGCCGTGATGGACCGGTCGGGCGTCATCCGAAGCGTCAACGAGCAGTTCACCGAAAACCTGCGGTACGAGCCCGGAGAGGTAACGGGACGGCCGCTGTCCGCGCTCATGGTCGGCGACGGGCAGCATGTCGCCGAGATGTGCGATGACGGCGGCGCCAGCGACATGGAGTTCACCATCCGGGACGGCCGGGGGAAAGAGCGCTGCATGTACGGGCGGGCGATGCTGGTCTCCGACAACGGCCACGGCGAGGTCATGGCGCTCGCATTCCAGGAGAAAATGGAGGAAAGCGACACGTTCCGGAAGATGCTGACCGACCAGATATCCCACGAGTTTTTCAACCCGCTCTGCATCGCCCAGGGCTACCTCTACCTGCTCGACGAGGGCAAATACGGCGACCTGACATCGGAGCAGCAGCGGCAGATCCGCTCGATCGCCAAAAACCTTAAACGGATAGAGCAGCTTGTCAAGGAGACGGTGCAAGTGAAACCGTGACCACAATCCTCCTTGTGGATGACGAGCCCGACATCCACCACATCCTCGAGATAGCGCTTGAGCGGCGCGGCAGCCAGCTCCGGATGGAGCACGCATACGACGGCGCGGCAGCCATCGAGATGTACCGGTGGCTGCAGCATGACACCCCGGATGGGTGTCTCGTCCTCATGGATATAAAGATGCCGGGCATGGATGGCATCGAGGCTACCAGACGCCTCGTCGACATCGACCCGGATGCGTATATCTACATCTTCACCGCCTACGCACATACCGATTTTGCTGACGAGGCCGTCAACGCCGGTGCCCGGGGGCTCATCCAGAAGTCGGACGACATCCGGGAGATGCTGTCGCGCATCCACGAGACGGCCGCCCGGCTGGATAACATTTAAACCTCGCTGTGTATTACGGTATTTGGATGGGTGACATTCAGGCCTATTTTTCGGCGATAGAACGGCATGTTGAGCGATGCTACAGCATTGCGGAGAAGGCTCGTGCCAGGGGCTACGACCCCACCAGAGAGGTGGAGGTCCCGACGGCCAACGATTTCGCGGAGCGCGTCGAGGAGCTCGTCGGGCCGGAGGGCATCGCATCAGTTATCCGCAAACGCCTCGCGGAGATGAGCCGCGAGCAGACGGCGCTGTCCGTTGCCATCGACATCGCCGAGGAACATGCGGGGAGCACCGAGCAGACGGTCGATCAGGCGGTGCGGACGGGCCTGGCCATCCTGACGGAGGGTGTCCTGGTGGCGCCCATCGAGGGCATCTCGGCGGTGAAAATCGGCAGCAACGCCGACGGCAGCAGCTACGTCGACCTCTATTTTGCCGGCCCCATCCGCTCCGCCGGCGGCACGGGCGAGGCCATGAGCGTGCTCATCGCCGATGTGGTCCGCCGCAGGCTCGACATCGGCCGCTACCGGCCGACGGACGACGAGGTCGAGCGGTACAAGGAGGAGGTGCCCCTGTATGACCGCATAACGACGCTGCAGTATTCCCCCTCGCTCGAGGAAATCGAGACCATCGTCCGCAACTGCCCCGTCTGCATCAACGGTGAGCCGACGGAGCAGAAAGAGGTAACGGGCAAGCGGAACCTGCCGCGGGTGCACACCAACCGGGTCCGGGGCGGCGCCTGCCTGGTCATCGCCGAGGGACTGTGCCTCAAGGCGCCCAAGCTCCTGAAACATGTCGACAGCATGCAGCTCGAGGGATGGGACTTCCTCAATGCGTTCATACAGGACAACGGGGAGGAATCCCGCACCATCGCCCCGTCGGCGAAATACATGAAAAGCCTCATCGCCGGCCGCCCCGTGTTTTCGCATCCCTCCAGCAAGGGGGGCTTTCGCCTCCGCTACGGACGCGGCCGGACCTGCGGGCTGGCGTCAACCGCCATCCATCCGGCGGCGATGCACATCCTCGACGACTTCGTTGCCCTGGGAACGCAGCTCAAGACCGAGCGGCCCGGCAAGGGAACCATCGGGACGAGCTGCACGTCCATCGAGGGACCCATGGTTTTGCTCGACAGCGGCGACTTCGTGCAGCTCCATTCCTCGGCGGAGGCACAGGAGGTAAAGGAGCACATCAGCGAAATCATCGACCTCGGCGAAATTTTGGTTCCTTTCGGCGAGTTCGTCGAAAACAACGCCATCCTGCCGCAGGCCAGCTACTGCCATGAATGGTGGATACAGGAACTGGAGGAGGCCATCGATGTCACCGACGAGGACAGCGCGGCGGAGCATGTAGCCGAGCGGCTCGGCCGGGCGATATCGCTTCATGAGCCATCGCCTGAGGAGGCGTTTTCCATCGCGGAGACGTTCGACGTGCCGCTCCATCCACGCCACACGCTCTTCTGGCATGACCTTTCCATCGACGACATAGCTGCGCTCGCCGATGCGCTCCGGCAGGCATCCTACGATGATGGTCGCCTCGAGATACCGAATGAGGGGGAGGTCAAGGAGCTGCTCATGCAGCTGGGCGCCCTGCACGTGGAAAACGAGACACATGACCGGCTCATTCTGGACCGGTGTGCGGTCCCGCTGCTGCGCTGCTGCGGCTATCGGATTGAGGACGGCCGGGTCAGGCAGCATACATCGCCGGGGTCGGTCGACGCCACGGATGTGCTGGAGCTCGTGTCGGCGATCGCCGGCGTTTCCGTCAGGGCGAGAGCGCCCTCGCGCATCGGCACCCGGATGGGCCGACCGGAAAAAGCGGCGAAGCGAACCATGCGAGCGACGCCCCATGTGCTGTTTCCCGTCGGGCGGGCCGGCGGGCGGGAGCGACTGGTCAACGCTGCGGCGCGGGCAAACAAGATATCGTTCGAGGCGGGATCCCGGCGGTGCCAGCGCTGCGGCGACATCACCTACAAGACCCGCTGCCAGTGCGGCGGCACCACCGTTTCCACGGGGCGAATCGAGCGGCGGGAGGTCAAGCTGTACATGGAGGTCGACGAAGCCAAGGAGCGCATCGGCATGGTGCACATGCCCGACAAGGTCAAGGGCGTCATCGGGCTGTCATCCCGGAGCAAGACCCCGGAGAGCCTGGAAAAAGGGCTGCTCAGGGCGAAGCATGACATCTACGTTTTCAAGGATGGCACCGCCCGCTTCGACATGACCAACATGCCGCTCACTCATTTTAAACCGGAGGAGATCGGGACATCGGTGGAGCGACTCCGCGAGCTCGGCTACACCCATGACTGGCGGGGCGACCCCCTCGAACGGCCTGACCAGGTCTGCGAGCTCAGGGTGCAGGATGTCATCCCGTCCCGCTCGTGCGGCCATTACCTTGCACGGGTCGCCCGGTTCATCGACGAACTCCTCGAACACTATTACGACATGGAGCCCTTCTACAACGTTGACGAGCCATCGGACCTCATCGGCAGCATGGTGGTCGGCATGTCCCCGCACACCTCGGCCGGGGCGGTCGGCCGCATCATCGGTTTCATCGACGCCGCCGTGTGCTGCGCCCACCCGTTCTATCATGCGGCCAAGCGCCGGAACTGCGACGGCGACGAGGACACCCTGATGCTCCTGATGGACGTGCTGGTCAATTTTTCGCTGGAATACATCCCGGAGAAGCGGGGCGGCCACATGGACCTGCCCCTGGTGCTCGCCACCCGGATATCGCCCGCGGAGATCGACAAGGAGGCGGAAAACCTGGACGTGCTTTCCCGCTACCCGCTCCCGTTTTTCCAGGCGACGACACGTCACGCACACCCAAAAGAGGTGGAGGAGGAGATGGATCTCGTCGCAGGTCGCATCGGCACCGGGCGGGAATACGACGGCTTCGGGTTCACCCATGACACCGGGGACATCGCCGACGGCGTCACCGTCTCGGCATACAAGACGCTGGGTAAGATGGAGGAAAAATTGTATGCGCAGCTCGCCCTTGCCCGTACCATCCGCGCCGTCGACGAAAGCGACGTTGCAGCCAGGGTGATACAGACACATTTCCTGCCCGACCTCATCGGGAACCTCAGGGCGTTCACCAAACAGCAGGTCCGCTGCGTCAAATGCAACACCAAATACCGGCGCATACCGCTCAAGGGGCGATGCACCAACTGCGGCAAATCGCTGACGCTGACCGTCCACGAAAAATCCATCAAAAAATACCTCGAGCCCGCCAAGCGCATCATCGAGGACTTCGAGGTGCCCACCTACACCAGACAGCGCCTTCTTTTGTTCGAAAAATCCGCCGAGTCATTGTTCACCAACGACAAGGTCACGCAGACGAAGCTGCCGGGCTTCGGATAAAAAAGAAATACATAAATATTTCCGGTCGTTGGTATAGCCGCCGTGCTGTACCGACACGCCCGGCATGGAGGAGTCCCATGTTACAACGTTTCCGCAGCCTGTTTTTCCACGAGCCGGGAGCACCGGGCATGCGGTTTTCAACGGTGCAGGAATGGCGCGAAAACGTTTTCTACGCTATTTTCGTTGTGACGCTCATCCTCGGCGCGGTCGCGCTCCTCGTCAGCGCATTCTACGCCGTGCGGCATGGAGACTGGCTCAACCTGGCCGTTTTCTGCGGCGTATATGTCCTCGCCCTCATTTTTACGTTCACCGCCCGGGTGCCCTTCCGCATCCGGGTGACCGGCTGGCTGGCTATTTTTTATCTGCTGGGCCTGGTGACGTTTCTGTCGCTCGGGCCGGTGGGCAGCTTTCGCATCTGGTGGTTTTCGCTGGCCGTCATCGCCGGCCTCCTGCTCGGGCTTCATGAGGGCATCGCCGCGGTGGTCGTCAACGCGGCGTCGCTGACCCTGCTCGGATACCTCGCCGCCGTCGGCCATGTAAGCTGGTCATCTGACGCGTTCGCACCAGAGACATGGGCGATCACCGGGGTAACCTTCGTTTTTTTGAACGCGGTGGCCGTGGTGTCGGTCGCGCTGCTCATCCGGGGCATCGAGCATCTTTTCGTCACCGCCACCCGTCACGCCGAGGCGCTCCGTGCGTCGCACCGCCGGCTGGAAACCGAGGTAATGGAGCGGAAAAAAGCCGAGGAGGAAATGGAGCGCGCCCTGGAACTCGAAAAACGGTTCAAGGCTGACGCGGCGCATTTCTTTTTGAACCCTATCGCCATCGCCAAGGGCTACATGGACCTCGCCATGGAGCGGATGAGCCAGCCGGGGCGACGGCGCCTTTCCGCGGCGCGTGCCGCCATCCGGCGCGTGGAATCCGTCATCAAGAACATTGTTGAAAAGGGAGAGATATGCGAATAGCCGCTATTCTTTGAGGTCGCCGTCGTAGATGACGTTTTTGACCACGGTTTCAATCCGGGCGAGCGCCTGCCTGGCCGCCTCGAGCATCGCCTCGTCGTCGCCGTCGCTTTCCCGGTTGAGCACGAGCTGGAGATAGCCCTGGGCGATGCAGAGCGGATTGAAAAAATGATGGGAGATGCATTCCTTGAACAGCCGCTCCCGGCAGAGCTGGCTTTGCAGGTTGTGTTCCATCTGTTCGACCATGTCGAGGTTTCTGACGACGCCGACATAGCGCGGATGCGTGCCATTGCTGGCTACCCGATGGAACCGTATCTCTACCGTCGTCGCGTTGCCGTTGTTCCGGAGGGAGCGGTAGAGCAGCCGGCCGCCGTCCCGGAGCGTGTCCATCACGTCGCCGTCGTCCTCGGATGCGGGCTGGAGCAGCTCCTGCAGCGGTACATCCAGCGTTTTTTCCGGGTGTCTGCCCAGGAGCGAGGCGGCGGTGTCGCTGAGATGGATGCAGCGTCCGTCTGTGTCGAGCAGCATGATGCCCTCATCGGTGCTGACGCCGGCGGGGGATGCCTCTCCGGTGACGGTACATAGCTCCATGGTTGCCTCGTTTGCTTGCAAAATACAAACATTATACAAACATTGGTATATATTGTTTACTTTTCACAATTTTGTGTTGATGGCACAACACGGGCGGCGCATGTTTTTTGTACCGCAGCCGCTTCCCCATACATGGAGATACGAAGAGCCCGTTCAGACGATGCGGCACACATCGCGGCGCACAACATAGCACTTGCCCGGGAAACAGAAAACAGGTCCATCGCCAGGGACACGGCGCTCCGGGGCGTCCGCGCCGTCCTCGACGATCCCTGCAGGGGCTTCTACCTCGTCGCAGCAGACGATGACATCATCGTCGGCCAGCTCATGGTCACCTCGGAATGGAGCGACTGGCGTGCCCGCCCGATATGGTGGCTGCAGAGCGTCTACGTCAGACCTGCATGGCGGCAGCGGGGCATATTCCACCGGATGCTCACCTCGCTGCGCCAGATGGCTCGCGAGCACGACGTCTGCGAGCTCCGCCTCTACGTCCACCGGGACAACCAAAAAGCATGCAGGGCCTACCGCCAGCTCGGGTTCGCCCGGCTGCCCTACCAGATGTACGGCATCGACGCATAACCAACGCATCCTTTTTATAGTCGCTGTTTTATCAATACAGCCATCGACCACGCGGCCCGGATGCCGCGAGGAGACACCACATGTCCATGTCAACACATTTCGAGGACCACTCCGGGTTTCTCTGCACCGGGGAGCCATACGAAACGGCAGACGTCACGCTCTTCGGCGTCCCCTATGACGGCACGGCCAGCTTCACCCCCGGGGCACGGCACGGCCCCGCAGCCATACGGCATGCATCATGGGGGCTGGAGCCATACAGCCCGGCGCTGGAGCGCACGCTGCTCGACCTGTCCATCTGCGACCTCTACGACCTGCCGATGTTTGGCACCCAGCGGGAGATATTCCGCAACGTCAGAGCGGCGGCGGAGCAGGCCGCCAGGGATGGCATGCCATTTCTCGCGCTCGGCGGCGACCATTCCGTCACCTATCCACTCGTCGAGGGCGTCCACCGCGCGGTGGACACTCTCGCCGTGCTGGTCTTCGACGCCCATCTCGACCTCCGCGACACCTACCAGGGCAACCCGCTCTCCCATGCCTGCACGGTCCGGCGCTGCCATGAAACAGTCCCCACGCTATACCATTTCGGCGGCCGCTCCGGCGTCGAAGAGGAATGGCAGGACACGGGGATACACCGACATGCGGAGCTGCTCCCACAGACAGTTGTCGAGGAGATCATGGACGGCGAATGCCGCCTCTATGTCAGCATCGACATCGACGTGCTCGACCCCGCATATGCCCCCGGTGTCGGCACACCCGAGCCGGGCGGCTGCACCACCCGCGAGCTTATCAGCGCAATCCACCGGCTCAGCATGCTCCGCCATCGCCTCGTCGGCTGCGACATCATGGAGGTCACCCCCACCCATGACAATGCCGGGATAACCGCCGCGGCGGCGGCGCTCCTCGCCCGCGAGCTCCTCATGCTGCTGGCATAGAAATAGTTAAAAGAGAGGCGGCCATGTTGCCCTGATACCATGGACACCGAGCTGGCAGTTATCGGCGCCGGCGCCGCCGGCTACACAGCCGCCATCTACGCCGGCAGAGCCGGCATCGACGCCATCGTCTTCGACACGGGCATGGGCGGCGGTCTTTCCACCTGGGCACCCCGGATAGAAAACTATCCCGGCTTCCCCGACATATCCGGCGTCGACCTCATGGACCGGATGAAAGAACACGCGGAGCCCTACGCCGACTTCCATTACAACGAGGAGGTCACCGCCATCGAGCCAGACGGCGACGGCTTCAAGGTCACCACGGCAAAAAACACCTACACCGCCGGCGCAATCATCATCGCCACCGGCACCACCCCGCGGCAGCTCGATGTCCCCGGCGAAAACAAGCTCCGGGGGCGCGGCGTCTCCTACTGCGCCACCTGCGACGGCTCCTTTTTCACCGACAAAAAAGTAGCGGTCGTCGGCGGCGGCAACAGCGCCGTCAACGAGGCCATCTACCTCCACGGCCTGGGCTGCAACGTCACCCTCATCCACCGGCGCGACCAGCTCCGCGCCGAGGAAGCACTCGCCCAGGAGGTCGACAAAAAAGACATCCCGGTCATCTGGAATACCGTCGTCGAAGAAATACGGGGCGACCCCGTTGTCGAAACACTGGCTCTCAAAAACCGCAAGACCGGCGAAACCACTCAGCAGGCGTTCGACGGCGTGTTCATCTCCGTCGGCGAAACACCGCAGTCATCGCTCGCTACCTCCCTCGGCATTGAAACCGACAGCCATGGATACATCCAGACCGACGAACGGCAGCGCACCACCGTCAACGGCGTCTATGCCGCCGGCGACGTCACGGGCGACATCCGGCAAATCATCACCGCCTGCGCCGAAGGCGCAACCGCAGCCCTCACCTCGATGCACACACTCGGCAAAAGTTATCCGTTTTAGGCCACCCGGCTCATCCGGAAGGCGCCGGTGAGCCTGACCTCGTCCTGTTCGAGCAGGTAGTCGATCCAGTTGCGGGAGACGACCTCGCCGCAGCCCTGCGCCCGTATCTGCATGCGGGCTCCCTCCTCCTTCATCTCGATGACGCCGTCCATGAGATGCTTGATGGTCTGCACCTCGAGCTCCTCGTGCATCCCCCGGGTCATCGTGAAAATCGATGTTGAGCCCATCCGCTGGCAGGTCCCGCTCACCACCTGCAGGAAGCGGAAGACGGCTTTCGCGTCGGCGTACACGATAAGGGTTGACAGCGAGTCCAAAATGAGCCGATGTTGCTCGTATTCCTGGGTGAACGCTTTTTCGGCTTTGATGATAGAAGCGGTTATCTGCTCACGGTTGACAGGGCTGTCGACAAAGGTTACATGGGGACCGGTTTCGTCCAGCTCGACGCTTTTCGAATAGACGTCGATGTAGCGCACCATGCCCTCGTCCTCGTAGGCGGCATAGTCGTCGTCCAGCTGGTCCATCTCTTTTTTCATGTCCATGAACGACCGGTCGGTCAGCACAAAAATAACTGGCTCGCCGTTTTGCAGCCCGGCCAGCGCATAGTATTTCATGATGATGTCCTTGCCGATAAAGGGAGCCGCGTACAGCAGCGTGTTGGTCACCGCTGGCAGTCCGCCCTTCAGCAGCTCGTCCAGCCGGTCGATGCCGGTTTCAACAAGCATCTGACACCTCCTCCAAAAGATCGGTGAGCGCCTCGAACGTCTCCAGCACGCCGCGCCCCGAGGTTGCCACGGTCCCGATGACGGGCACGTCGGGGATGTCGAGCGCCCGCCGTATCTCCCCGTCGCTTGTGGCGTCCGGCAGGTCGCGCTTGTTGGCTGCGACCACGAACGGGATGCCGGCATCGCGGATGTAGTCGACTGCCTCCCGCGCCTTTTCAAACGAGGGCTCGGCGGCGTCGATGACCAGGATGGCGCACGAGGCGGTGGCACCCATTTTTTCCATGAGCGGCGCAAACCGTTCCTGTCCCGGGATGCCGAACAGCTCGGCCCGGTAGCCGCCATGGTCGACCGTTCCATGTTCGACGGAGACGGTGGCGCCCATCCGGTCGACCTGTGTTGACCGCTCGGAGAGCGCCTTGATGAACGTGGTCTTGCCGGCCTTGAACGGGCCGACCACCAGCATCTTTGGAATGTAGAGCTTGATGCCGCCCGGACGAAACACTTTGAAGGGCACCGACACGCCGGTGACGCCGTTCCAGCTTGTTTGCTTCACCCGGAACGCCTGGCCGGTGAACGCGCCCTGGCTGACCGAGTGCACCTCGACGATGCCGTCGAAGCGGCGCTGTATCCGGTACATGATGTTTTCCTTGTAGGGCCAGGCCGTGAAATTGTAGATGGCGACGCTGTTCCGCTCGGCGATTTCCTCGTTGATGCGCTTGACGCCCTTCAGGGCGTCGCGTTCCCCGCAGAGGTCCATCACGTTGGACAGCGAGTCGAAGGCCAGCAGCGAGCCCTCGGGCACCGATCCGAGCAGCAGCTCCTCGATGACGTCCTCGTAGCTCAGGATGTCATGTGGCTCATAGATGAGATAGTCCTCGTCCGATGGAGCGCCGATGAGACGGGAGTAGCCGTCGACCATCCAGAGCCGCCCCGGGTAGTCGTCGAGCGGCCATCCGAACTCCTTGAAGGCCTGGCGGACCTGTCTGGGCGATGACTTTGACACGATGTAGATACAGTCGTTTCCCTGTTTTAGGTTGTGCTGCAGCACATGGATGCCCATGTTGCTTTCTTCGACCTCGGGCGAGATAGAAAACAGGAGGGATTTCTGCTTCGGAATACCGCCGTCCAGGTATGTGTCCAGCCGCGGTATACCTGTTTCTATCATGTCACCATCACACCATCTCGGTAATCGATTTGGCCGCCTTCCGCATGGCCTTGCATACCTGTGTGCAGTCATCCGCCGGGGTGGCAACGGCGAGCAGCGCCTGCGGCCCGGCACCCATGACGATGAGGGTATGTTCCTTTGTTTTGACCTGTACATGTGAGGGCACACCGCTCCCGATTTCGTCCATGGCGGTTTCGGCAGCTCCCAGCAGGGTAGCAGTCATCGCGGCGAGAGCCTCGGGGCTTGTCCCGCTGGATGCCTCCGCGGCCATCAGGAGCCCATCGCGAGAGATGATGAAGCTCTGCTCGACGTCTGCCTCGGCCTCCAGGTCGCTCAGAATGTTTTTATACTGCTTGCTCTGCATGGTTCGCGCTCCTCTACCTTGGATAAATGCCTTATTTTATAATAACTTTTCTAAATACGTCGCCCTGGCTACATGACGAGCTTGAACAGGATGTAGGTCACGATGACCATGACGGTGCCGTGGCGCAGCCCAGCCGCGATTTTTCCCTCGCCGAGCAGTCCGGCGACGACGCCGTTGCCGATGGCCTGGACCAGGGCGGTGCTGACGTAGATGAACTTGTATTCCTCGAGGTCGACGTTGCCGAACGAGATGCTGCCGACGCTGGTCGAGTTTTCGGTTGCCGCGCCGAACTCGGGGAGGAACGTGGTGGTGAGGATGACGATGACCGCCAGGAAGACGAAAAAGGCGACATATATGATTAGCAGGTACATCTGCATCTCCATCTTCCGCTCGGCCTGCAAAATTTTTATCTCCCGGACGTTTTTCGCCGCGGCCTCGATAACCTCGGCGATTTTGCCGCCGGCCTCCGCCGCCTTCACCACCAGGGAGGTCGTCCGCCGGACCAGCGGGGTCTTGATGCGCTCGCCGAACCGCCAGAAGGCGTCGGTGAACGAGGTGCCCCATGATATCTGGACGGCCATTTTTTTGATTTCGGTGCTCAGCAGCCCGTAGTCCCCGCGCGCCGAGGTTTCGACAGCCCGGGCCATGGTCATGCCGGCCTTGCGTGACTCGGACAGGTCGCGCAGAAACTCGGGGAATCGTTCCTCCATCAGGTTCATCCGCCGGAAGCGCGCATATTCGTAGAAGCCGAACGGGCCGATGGCGGAGAGGATGGCGAACACGGTGAAATCGATGGCGTTTTTCTTGATGAGCGAGATGGGGCCGAGGCTGGTGATGACGCCGAACTGGATGAGCATGGCGATGGCGATGAACACCGCGGTGAAGGCGGCCGAGGTCGACAGCACCATGATGCGCTGCAGTGTTTCCTCGTCAAATTTTTCTTTCAGCGCCCCGGTCTGCTCGGGCATGATGAGGATGATGTACAGGATGAGGCTGACCAGCAGGCCGACGCTGACCGCGATGAACGCGTATTCCCATGGAAAATTGCTCAGGCGGACGCCGCCGGGCAATCCGAACACCGCGACCAGGTTGACGATCACGAAAAGGATGATGAAGATGAGGATGCTCAGATAGATGACGTTGCGCTGCATGATCATCGGCCGTTCCTCGCGGAACTTCGCCCGCTCGTAGACCCCTGTCACCGACGCGGTCGGCGAGGGCATCTCCCCGCCCAGCATCAGCGAGGTGACCTCGAACAGCAGCGCGACGTTGAGGAGCAGCAGCGGGTTTGACAGCTCGATGAGCAACGGCGCCGCGTTTTCGGGCAGCTCGATGCCTGTTTCCAGCTGCGACCCGATGACGATGACGGTGAACGCCAGCGCGACGAGAAACAGGATGGTGTACCCCTTGCTTTTTTCGACCGTCGGGATGGACAGCACCGTGTACAGCATGAGCAATATCACGCCGCCCAGCAGCACGGTGACCAGCACGTCGGATATCGGCATGTCGAAAAAGATGATGAACACGTTGAGCAACGTCGCGAAGATGACGACGATGAAGGCGACGAGCGAGGACATGAAATATTTCCACTCGGCTTCCTTGAACTCCTCCGACACGAACCCGAGCATGTCCTCCTTGATTTTCCGCTGCGCCCAGGAAAAAACCAGGAAGCCACCCATGGAGGCGCCGAGCAGCAGCGTGGAGGCCGTCGGCATGTCGACCGCCCGGGTCACCACGGCCAGCGCGATGAGGGTCAACAGCGACACGAACGCGATCCAGGAGATCTTTTTTCCTATCATTTATACCTCCGGAGTCATCGAGGTAATCACGACGGCGAAGCCGAGATGCGCGAGCGGCAGCATCACGAATGCGACGAGGTACATGACCATCACGGAGCTCCCGCCCATCCCGCCGCCCTGGCTGACCATGCTCATGACGGATATCATGACGATGAGGAACAATGGCGCGGCGACGACGACGGTGACATAGCTCTCCGCCATGACGCCCAGCGTCTCCAAAAACTCCTTCTGCTCGCGGCGGTTTTCCCGCATGTATTCCTCGGCCTTGGTGAAAAAATAGCTTTTCAGGTTGCCGCCCGACGTCACCGTGGTGATGGCGCCCTGTATGAACTCCTGGAACTTTATCGATGGCGTCCGGTTGGCCGCGTTCCGCAACGCGTTCACGATGTCGATATTGAAAATCGAGATGTCACGATAGATCCAGGCTGCCTCCTTCTGGACCTCCCCGTAGATGGGCTGCTCCGCCAGCGCCTTGAACGCGATCGCCGGGGTCACACCCGCCGAGGCCATCGCCGCCAGGAAGTTCAGCGCATAGGGCAGCTTGTTTTTGATGTCCTTCCGCCGGCTGTTCGCCTTGCTCTCCGGGATCATCATCGTCACCAGGTAGGCGACGGCGCCCACGAGGATGGGGGCAGGAATGATGACGATCAACAGCTTCGGGGGCAGCGTGATGCCCATGGCCGGCATCACTACAAGCGCAAAAATGATAAACCCGACACCGGCGACGCCGCCCAGGATGCCGTTCATCCAGGCATAGGCGATGTAGGCCTCCGGCCGCATTTCGAGATAGGCACGCTCGATGGAGCGCTTGATGTATTCTATCTGCGTCGACTTCGATGCCTTGTCGCCGAGGAGACGATAACACAGGCTCTGATATCTATTCAGCGGCATGGGATGCCTCGTCGTCGCGTTCTTCCATTTCCGCGTCCGGCTCCCCTGGTCCGGCGGGCTGCTGTTCCGGCTGTTCCTGTCCCTCCGTCTCGCCCTCGGGCGGTGGGCGCTGCGGCGCAGGTATCTCCTCCACGTCGACATCCTCGGGGAATCCCTCTTCTTCGGCCTCGGCGGTCAGCGGCACCGGCTCCGGTGATGCCTCCTCGCCGGGTTCCGGTTCACCCTCCTGCTCGGCGGGGGCTGGCTCCGTGGCCTGGCCGTCGCCGCGGACGCGTTTCATCACCCGGTCGGGGTCCTTGTAGTAGGCGGCCAGTATCTCGCCGACGTCGACATAGTTCTTGATGCCGTTGTCCACCATCCATTTGATGACGTCGCGGCGGCGGTCGAACTCCTCGTTGAGCTCCCGGTCCGTCCAGTTCCGCTGCTCGGCGACCTTGTCAAGCACATGTCCCTTGCCATAGTAGTCAAAGGTGTCCTTCCGGGGGTTCCAGCTAAAAACCTCGTTGGTGAGAATGTCCTCCGTGTTCGGGTCGATGCCCACCACCTCGACCACTTTTCTGATGCGGCGTACGCGCTTCCGACCGATGCGGAGCAACGCCTGGATCGCCACCACGTTCAGCGCCTGCAACTGGACCCGCGGAATGTTGATGGGGTCGCCCTCGAGCCGGTGGACGACGGAAAAAATAGAGTCGGCGTGCATCGTCGAATACACGGTATGCCCGGTCGCCATCGCCTGGAACAGCACCACGGCTTCCTCGCCACGTATCTCGCCGACCAGGATATATTCGGGTCGCTGTCGCAACGCCGCCTTCAGCAGGTCGAACATGCCCACGTTGGCGCCCTTCTCGGATTCCTCTGACCCCTCGCGGGTAATCGAGGCGATCCAGTTGGGATGCGGCAGGTTGATCTCCCGGGTGTCCTCGATGGAGATGATCTTCATCTGCGGGGGGATGAACAACGACAGCGCGTTCAGCGACGTGGTCTTCCCCGAGGCGGTGCCGCCGGCCAGGACGGCGGACGCGCCGTTTTCCACGGCCATCCAGAAATAGGCCGCAACCTCCGGGGAAATCGTGCCGTATTCGACGAGATGGCTTGGGGTGAAGGGCTCCTCCCGGAAGCGCCGGATGGTAAAGTTGGAGCCCATCGACGACACCTCCTTCGACAGGCAGGCCTGGATGCGGGAGCCATCGGGCATCGTCGCGTCCATCAGCGGCCGGGCAATCGATATATGGCGGCCGCATTTCTGCGCGAGCTGGATCACGAAGCTGTCGAGCTCGTCGTCGGACGAAAACGTGACGTTGCTTCGAATCGACTCGTAGTTGCGATGATAGATGTATATGGGCACCTGCGGCGAATCGCAGGAGATATCCTCTATCATCGGGTCGATCATCAGCACGTCTATCTTGCCGTAGCCCAGGAAATCCCGGATGATGTAGTACATGATTTTTTCTTTCGGCTTGTCGTCGATGGAGATAGAGTAATCGCTGAGAATCCGCTCGGTGTTCTTCCGCAGGTAGTCCTTGGCTTCGTCGTCGGTGAACTCGGTTATCTCGACATCCATGGTCTTGATGAGCGTTTCCTTCAAAAACTCGAATATTTTTTGCTCCTCGACCGAGAGCGTCGGCTCGATGACCTCGTAGATGTACTCGTTCTTGTGGTTGTTAAACAAAATGCGGACGAAGGAAAACGGCTTCTTTATGGGATGCTGCTCGACGACCTCCATGTTTTCGTCCTTCGGCGGCGACAGGTCGACGACCTCCTCGTATTCACCGAGGATGTCCTTCACCCGCTTGCCCGCCTTGAGCGCCGACAGCCGCTCCCGCGCCTTGGATTTTTCCTCCATCTGCTGGATGTTCAGCAGCTCCGACAGCTTATCATCGCGGGCGGACAGCCGATCGCCTATCTCAAGGTCTTCGATGAGCTGCGACGCCCGTTTTTCTTCCTGCTTCTTCTGAAGCTCAAGCTCGCTCTTTGCCATGGAGCCACCAGGTGCTAAAACAACACCAGCCCCTATTTATACGTTATTATTTTTATAGAGGCGGGCCGTGCGCGCCGGCTACGGCATGTTGTCGATGATCTCCTGGGTCATCTCCAGCGTCGACGCGCTGCCGCCCATGTCATAGGTCAGCATGTCGCCCTGGCTGATGGTCGTTGCGATACCCTCCTCGAGCCGCTCGGCCATCTCCTGCTCGCCCAGATACTCGAGCATCATCTTCGCGGAGCGGAGCATCGCCGTCGGGTTGACCTTGTACATGCCCGCATATTTCGGGGCGGAGCCATGCGTCGGCTCAAACAGGGCATAGTCATCGCCGATGTTGCCGCTGCAGGCAAAGCCCATCCCGCCGATAAGCTGCGCCGACAGGTCGGACACGATGTCGCCGAACATGTTCGAGGTCACCAGCACGCCGTAGTCCTGCGGGTTTTTCACCAGCCACATGCACATCGCGTCGATGTTGGTCTCCCAGAGCTCGATGTCCGGGTACTCTTTCGCGATCTCCCGCGCATGCTCGATCATCATGCCCGATGTCTCCCGTATCACGTTGGGCTTCTCCACCACGGTGACCGTCTCCCTGCCGTTATCATCGGCATACTCAAAGGCCTGGCGGAGGATGCGGCGGCAGCCCTCCCGGGTGAAAATCCGCGTCGAAATGGCAAGCTCGTCCGCGGGTACATCCCGGAAGCGCTCCATGTTGGGATGCTCCATCAGCGCCTCACGGACCCCATCGGGCACCGGCCGGAACTCCACCCCCGCATACAGCCCCTGCGTGTTCTCCCGGAAGACGATTAGGTCGATGTCATCCCGGAAGTTCAACGGGTTACCGGGATACGCCTTGCACGGACGCATATTCGCATACAGGTCGAAAAGCTGGCGGAGCTTGACGATCGGGCTGAAATACTCACGTCCCTTGAGCTCCGGCGGCAGCTCCTTTTCGGCCTCCTGCTTGGGCTTCGAGGTGATAGCGCCGAACAGGCAGCAGTCCGTCTCCCGCAGCAGGTCCACGGTGCGCTCCGGCAGCGGGTTGCCCTCCGTCTTCCAGAACTCCCAGCCAACGTCTCCCTCGATGTAGTCCGCATCCAGGCCGAGCGCGTCGAGCGCCATCCTGGCGGCTTCCATTACGTCCTTGCCCACGCCGTCTCCGGGCAGCCATGCAATCTTATATGTCATGTTTTTTCCTCCTTTTTTGTACAATGTATTACGTCGCCCTATTAATGATTTGCTTTCGCCGGAAAACATTAAAACGGCAGCGCCCTCTGCAGCCATGGCCACACCGGACGACCTCCACGCCAGGCTGCACGAGCTCATCAATTCACCGGTCAGCGACACCGTCCGGCAGCGGATGCAGCAGTTCAGCGATGTCGACGACCCGTTCTGCGAGCTCTGCTTCTGCACATTGACGGCGAACACCTCCGCCGAAAAAGCCATCGAGGTACAACGGGCGCTCGGCGACGACTTCTGCCATCTGGAGCGGGAGGAGCTCCGCGGCAGGCTCAAAGAGACGGGCTACCGTTTCACCAACCGCGCGGCCTACATCTGCCACAACCGGCGCTACCAGAACATCGGCACCATTCTCCAGCGCTACAGCGACGCCCACGAGGCGAGGGAATGGCTCGTCGAGCACATAAAAGGCCTGGGCTACAAGGAGGCAAGCCATTTCCTCCGCAACACCGGCTACACCGACGTCGCCATCATCGACCGGCACGTCCTGCGGGTCATGCACCGGCATGGCCTCATCGACGGCATCCCGGCGTCGCTGACACGGCAGCGCTACCTCGAGATGGAGCAACGCCTGCGCGACCTCGCCGCATCGCTGGATGTCACGCTGGCGGAGCTCGACCTGTACCTCTGGTACATGGAGACCGGGAAGATACTGAAATGATACGTCGGGCCGCAGATATACTCTTACAGCCTTGCCTTGCGTTTTCGGACTACTTCTTTTCTAGCTCAGGTGTGATGCTTGTAGGCGATGAACGGACAGAAGCCGACGGCCTGCACGAAGCAGAAGATGATGCCGGTGAACCCCACTGTTATCGCCTCGATGGTTTCTCCGCCATCCAGCTCTATCGATCCGCCGCCGCCCACCCCCGTGCCTATATACGCCAGCGGAGGTTGAACATGCCCACAAATACAATATCACAGTAGTCAATTAGTAGTTGGTCATAGAAGTAGTGTGAAAAGTACTATCGGCAGATATTTCCTTCCTACCAATCCTCCACATTCTTTCCACATGAACGAGGAGGTTTTGTGGATGGGAGCAGTACTTTTATTCTATCTGCTTAAACGCTGTGCACAGCGTAAAACCTATACCCAATCTTCCAAATAAGACAATGCCTGTAAAACCCAGTGTAAATGCAATTGCTTTTCCTGTCCTAAATTCTCCCGTTGATAGTTGCCCAAATCCCCCATAGGTGGATAGATGGCCATGCGGGTAGGGCATCCCACCCGGCTCAATAATCCAAAATCCTATTGTTGTTGGGTGGGGAATAGTATTTAGTAACATAAAGGAGGTCATTAACGGTAAGGCCAATAGTTGGAGTGGAAGTGGTAAATTGTAATATCCGTCCCAGTATCGTAAAAACTCAGGGATGCAATTCCATGGATGAAAACCAAATACTTTCCCTTCTGCTTCAAAAAAACACATCGGATGTACTGCCCACCTATATTGGCTCAACGAATGTGTCATCAGTTCCATTTTTCTGGCTTCGATATCGTTTCTCATCCCTTCGGTTTTTCCGGTGATGAGTTCTCGTGCCCGTTGTATGGAGAGGTTTCCCAGCAAACCGTACTCCTTCATTTGGTAGAGGAACGTATCTATAATCTCTTTTGCCCCCTGCTGTTGCTCAGACGATGCGTGCGAGCCGTGCAGCAATTCCATTGCATCCCGGGTTTCGTTGAGCAAACTATGTAATGCCCGCGCCTCAGCAATCGGCAGCTCCCGTGTTATTTGTCTCACACCGCTGCGCGTGTGAATCTCCACTGGCACCTCCACCATCTGAGCATCGGCCTGAACTTCCGCTGCACCGACACTGGGCTGCCGATGCTCATTTTCCCCGTTTTTTTCAATATCTATCCAATGCTGGCTGCCGACGACGGGAACCATCGACGCCGCCAACAGGATGACGACGGCGGCCACTGCAAAGCCCGTCTTTCCATTCATGGTACCATTCACGGTATCATATCATCCTGAGTAATATGAAGACTTTTTTCTGTCAGCTCTCTAACTGTGAGGCATGCTGCCGAGGTGTGATGCTTGTAGGCGATGAACGGACAGAAGCCGACGGCCTGCGCGAGACAGAAGATGATGCCGGTGAACCCCACTGTTATCGCCTCGATGGTTTCTCCTCCATTTAGCTCTATGTGTTGTCCTCCGCCGCCCAATCCTCGTACCTCCATACCGCCAGCACCCGGGGCGGGACCGGGGTTGAGAGAACGTCCAATGTTCCAGTGGCCAATGGTGGTTGGGCGTGGAATTAAGTCAACTGTCATCAATATCCCGAGCAGAATGATTGGTATCCGCCATGCGTCTGGGAAAAGATTATGCAGCAAATCGGCGAGGGCCAGAATGGGGACTTTGACAGGGAATGTTGCCCCAATTCCTCCCCAGGCATGGAGATAACACATGGCTTTCGTGCGCCATCCGTTTTGCTCGAAAAGATGTGCCATGCTCGTCAATCGCTGCTCCCTATCGTGGTCGTGCGCCGTGCGGTATCCGCCGGTGACGAGTGACTTCACCCTCGCCACCGACATGTCTCCCAGCAAACCATGTTCTTTCAGTGTGTGGAGAAATGTATCAACGATGAGATGTGCCTCCTGTTTTACTTCAGCCGAGGCCTCTGCCATCTGTAACATTTGAACTGCCCTCTGGGTCTGGTTGAGCATCGAATACAACGTTTTTACTGTCTCGACGGGCAGTTCCCTCGTTATCTCTTGGACACCATGCAGCGTGTGAATCTGGACTGGCACCTCCACCATCTCAGCGTCGGCCCGAGCTGTTGCAGCGACGCCGGGCTCTTGCTGCCCGTCTCGTCCACCTTCTCCAGGCTCTATCCAATGCTGGCTGCCGACCACGGGAACCATCGATGCCGCCAACAGGATGACAACGGCGGCCACTGCAAATTCCATCCTCCCGTTCATGGTATCATATCATCACCGCGCATATATAGGTTTCTTTTTCGTTCGGTTCCACGCCAGTATAAAAACCGTTGCATATTGTATCTGAAAGTGGAGAATGTCGGCGATGCCGTCGAAGTATCCGCCAGGATACTGAAATGGCCCCGGCAGTTATATATACGCCAGCCCGAATAGCCGCGTGAGGCACATGAGAACCATACATGTATTTTTTATCCTTGGAGTGCTGGCGGCGGCTTCGGTTTCCCCCGGGCTGTGTGCGGCACCCGGCGCCGTGGCCTCCGGTTCTTCAATTGGTGAACAGGTCACCGCGCATGGGCATTTTTCGCCCGACTGGGCGTTCATCAGGCAGAGCCTGACGACCAGCGGGCTGACCAACCCCTCGTTTTCATCCACGACGGCGACGATGCAGCTCACGTTCAACACCTCGGGCGGCCCGGTCACCGGCTCGGGTACCCTGGCCTGGACGGGCTCCGGCTCCGGCACCAACTATACCTGGGACGGCAACGGCGAGCGCCTCTACACCTTCACGGGCACCTATTATCCAGCCCGGGCGTACATGGAGGGCACCTGCTCGGTGTCAGTGACCGACAGCGTCACCGTTCACTTTTCCGACGGCGACGACTCCAACACCTGGACGGACGCCGGGACACTCACCTGGACTGCCCAGGTTGACCCAGCGGGCACCATAGACGGCGACCTCCAGGGCGACCTGGACATGCCATTCTCGGCGCAGTTCACCCCGCAGCCGCTCACCGTGCAGTGCGACGTGGCCGGCGTCGTCGCCGACGGCTCGTCCAGCGCCGCCATAACGGTCACGCTTCCCGCAGCCGATGATGCGACGGTGACGCTCTCCGACGGGGCGGCCACGATGTCCACATCGGCGTCCAATGGCATGGCAACGTTTACCTACGTGCCCGACCTGGAGCAGCTCGGCATCTCGCTGGCGGATATCCCGGCCGCCGGCACTGAGATAACGCTCACCGCTGCAACGCCGGACGGCACCACCGGCGACGTGTCGCTCCGCCTCTTCCGGCCGCCCGTGCTGCTGGTCCACGGCCTCTGGTCGGACGGCCACATGTGGGACAAGATGGTGCAGCGGCTGACCGCCGACAGCTTTGCCGTCTATACCGTCGACTACCCCAACGTGGACTCGCCCGCCCGGGTCGCCATCATGGAGTTCGCCGGCAAGATACAGGCCATCCGGCAGGAGTATCGGCAGCAAAACATCAACGCCTCATCGGTGGACGTCATCGGGCACAGCATGGGCGGCGTCGTTGCCCGGCATTACATCAACCAGTATCAGGGCGGCCCCGAGGTGGACGTCAACACGCTCATCACGGTGGGCACCCCGCACAAGGGCAGCCCCTGGCCGCAGATATACTACGAATGGGTGAACGCCCGGTCGAACCTCGAGATGGGGCTGCTCCTCGCGCAGCATTACCTGCCGAAAGGCTCGATGGGCAAGATGGGCCCCGCACTGTCAGCGCTGATGCCGGGCAGCAGCTTCATACAGCAGCTCAACAGCCAGCCGCTCAACCCGCACGTGGACTACATCGCGGTCTGCGGGACCTACAACCTGCTTTCCAACATCTGCATGCTGGATATATATGACAACCTTGACGACTACGAGCGAATGGTTGTCGAACAGACCCGTTTCAGGCAGCTCGTGCAGAGCATCGCAGGCAGCGGCGCGCAGACCATCCAGGGTGACGGCGTCGTCGAACTGAGCAGCCAGCGCTACGCCGAGCGGATCTCCGAGGGCTACTATGTCAACGCCTGGCACTGCGGGGAGGGCGGCAACCGCGGCGTTTACGAGATAGCCTCCCGTATTCTCACCGGGCGGAAGCAGGCGATATCCCCTGTGTACCGTCACCCCTCCCAGCCGACGATAACCGTATCACATTTCTACGCGACGTCGGAGACATTCGAGCTCCTCCGACTGGGATACATACAGGGATTCACCGATGAGACGCTGACGGCTGGCGACACCGTCGAGCCCGGCGACGTCATCGACCTCATGTACGACGACTACACCATATACAAGGACGACTACGCCTGGGTGAAACTGCAGGTAGCCGACCAGGGAAAAACGATTGGCACCCTGTTCGTGCGCCTGGGATTTCCCCAGGGCGGATGGACCGAGAAGGACTGGGTCCGGCTGAAGCCGCTCGTCCGTATAGACGTGCTGAGCCCGCAGAGCTTTTACATACATAATCCCTACGAGGGCGTCGTACGTGCCCGGGTGTCATACGGCGGGGCGATGTCCGTACTCACCGACAATGGCCTGTTCACCAGCCCCGACCCCGACCTCGTGCTCTCTATCGACGAGGCGAACACCACGCAGGTGGCGCTTCTCGAAGGCGAGGTGACCGTGCATGATGCATACAACGGCAGCGCCGCGCTGCAGCCCGGGCAGATGGTGGCGCTCCCCGTGGATGCCCCCCTGCAGCCTCCGATCGACGTGACGATTTCGGGTATGGCACGGTGGTGGGCGGCCGACCTGCTGGAGCACGTCCTGTGCACCTGGGTCGATGCGGCCGGGCAGCCCACCGGGCCCACGGCATCGTTTGCCGTCGGCGACGCGGCGCATTCGCTGCTCCGCCTGGAAAACGTGTCACATGGCGACGTCGTCACCTGGCAGTTCACCGGCCCTGGAAACCTGTCCCACATGGCGTCGTACACCGCCGACTGGAACGGCGAGGGCTGGTGCTCCGCCTGGGTCAACCTCTCCGATTATGGCAGCGAAGCTCGCGGAGACTGGACGGTCGATGTCACGATGAACCAGGAGCCACTGGCCGCCGCCGGGTTCACCGTGGGGGAGACGTCGTCCACGCCGGCCTTCGAGCTGCTGCTCACCCTGCTGGCCGTGATGGCCCTGGTGCTGCTGCGGAAAAAACGCGCGGGTTAGCCGTCGTTGGTCAACGCGTGCAGCGCCTGCTCCAGCGCCCGTTTGCCGTCCCGTACCAGCGGCGTCCCGGTATGTGTTCTGAGCGTGCCGTCTGCAAGGGTGACGTTCCAGGCCACGGTGGCATGGCCACGGGCCAGGTCACGTTTTTTCGCCGCCTGCTCCTCCGCGGGTATCGTCCCGGTGTAGACGTATACGACGACGGCGGTGGCCGGGAACAGTGGCGCCGTCGCTGTCTCGCCGGTCAGGGCGTGCGCCTGCTCCATCAGTTCATCTCTTTCTTCCCGTGAGAGCCCGTCGGCGGTGACAAAAAAGAGTACCGTTTGGGTGTGCACGACCACTGTGGATTTTTCCTTGGCTATGACCAGGTCGAACGATGCCGGCGCCGCGTCCACGATGTGCCATCCCTGCCCCGTGAGCAGCTCTGCCGCCGTGCCGATAAACCGGGCGGCGCTGCCGGGTGCTGCCATGGCAGTATATCCGCGGCTGTTTAAAAAAGGGTTGCCTAGCGTATCTTGAAGCGGAGGATGCCCGCCACGCCGCCGAACGCGTCCAGCAGGATGCTGCCCTCCTCCGTCTCGTTGGAGATGATGGTGACCTCAGTGGACACCTCTTCGGCCATGTCGGCATATTCTTCCAGCATGTCTTTTTTCTCCGTGATGGTGACGGGGCCATCGCATTCCGGGCAGGTCAGCGCTTTCAGGTCTTTCACGGTTTCCTCGCCCTGGTGGTCGCATTCGTCGCAGGTAAACGTGACCTTGTACTTGCGGAGCTCGTCGGAGAGAATGAGCTCGTCGACGGCGCCGATCATCAGCGCCCGTTGGACCTCCTCTTCGCCGTAGACGGCCAGCCCTGAGCTCTTTTTGAGCTCGCGCATGAACCGGTTCATGACTTTTTTTTCGCGGATGATGTCCATTTCTTCGAGGTCGTCGATGGCCGTGTCGACGAGTTCTCCGAGCCCGAATTCGTCGGTGTAGCCCGTGTCGTAGATGCCGATGAGGCTGTCTTTGACCCGGTAGTCGAGGTAGTCCTTGTTGGCGAACGTCCGCTTGGTGGGACCGGGGCCGCCGAGCAGGATGCCTCTGAGGTTCTCTTTGTTCAGGAACAGCTGCGAGGCTTTTTCCCCGGCTTTTTTGAACCATTCGTTGGCCGCGACCTCGATGAGCCGTTCGAATCGGCCGGCTGACTGGCCGCCGCGGCTGTGTTTGCCGGGCACCCGGGAGGTCATGTAGGCGGCCATCTCGATGTTGTTGCCGTGCAGGAAGCCGATGGTGCATTCCCGCCGGTCGATGAGCAGCAATCCGTAGACGTCTTTTTCTTCCAGCATCTCCTTGAGCGGCTCGATGTAGAAGGAGGAATCGCAGCGGTACAGGTACATGGAGATGGGTATCGGCGGTTCGATTATCTCGGAGACCATCTCTGTTTTGTTGCCGTCCGTCTTGCCTTCGCCGACGAAGAAGACGACCCCGTTTTCCGGGGGCTGGTTGAAGTATTTGAGCCGGGACATGATGGACTCGATGGCGGAGAGCACGTTTTTCCGGGTCTGCTTGGACTTGATGTTGGAGGACTGCGAGTATTCGTCGCGCAGCTGCGCCGTGACGTCGGATATCTGCTTGTCCGGCGGTATGTAGAGCGAGATGAGCTCGGTGTGCTGCCCTGACACCTGCTCGAGCTCTTCGAGCTGCCGTTTGAATCGATATTTTTCCGCCGGTGAGAGGCGCTGCATGCCCGGCAAATCCCGCCCTCTTTTTAAACTTTGGGACATCGTCTCCCGGAGACGGTGTGGTCTGTCCCCCGGATGACGCCCAAAATATAAATTACACGTAATCTTTTTTACTATAAATATTATTTTAACCGGACTTAAAATGTGTTCAAACCGGCTTGACAATAAGCATTTATGCCTCCCCATTTTTAACGACTCACACGTGCATGCGCCGCCACGGCGGCAGGATGCACCAGGATACCATGTACACCCCCCGGGAACTAAAAGACCGTGAATACATTCCGCAGCGGACATACCTCAAGCTCATGATAGGCGGCACCCTGTCGCTGCTGAAAACACTGACGCTCAACCTCGGAACCCTCAAAAAGCTGCGCAACAACGACAGCACAGACATATACGTCCGCCCCGAGCGCCCCTACGACATCCCCGCCTACAGCCAGGACATGGAGCACCACGTTTCAGACGAAAAATATCTCCGGCCGACGCTGTACTGCAATCCACGCCATCCCGACATCGTGGCCATGGCACACGAGCTCGGCGCCTCCCGGCTGTCAGACCGGGCCTTTGCGGAGGCGGCCTTCGAGTTCGTGAAACGCAACGTCACCCTCGAAATCCTTCCATTGGACGGAGCCGAGGACACCCTCCGCCGCGGGACGGGCACCTGCTTCCACCAGATATCGCTGTTCATCGCATTATGCCGGGCCGCAGGCGTCAAGGCCCGCTACAAGATGTTCGCCATGAACCTCATCGACGCCTGGTACGACGCCGTCGTCGAAGTCGACCCGCTCATCAAAAAATGGTACGACTCCATGGGCTACTTCATGATAGAGGGCGAGGGCGAGGCACATGTCGACGGCGAATGGGTCGTCGCCCACGTGGGGCCCAAGCCGGAGCGCCAGGCCGCCGCACACATCCCGGTAACAAAGTTCGGCGAAGACTCGCTGGGCAGATGGTTCCACGCGCTCCCGGGCACCATCATGCGGATGGAGTCCATCCCTTACGGGCTGGGCGGCGCCACCCGCATCCTGAAAAAAATCGCTCCCGGCTCCATGGCCCGGGTCAACCAGAGCATCCTCCAGCAGATAGCCCACGGCCACCAGATCATCGAGCAGGCCGGCGGAGAGGAAGCCTACGACCAGCAGGCCCGGCAGAAGTCGGCGCCCGAGATGCCCACGGTCAGCATCCAGCGGCACAAAGCAGTGACATTTGCCCACTAGTTTTCGCGTTACGCTACCGGAAAATACGTTATTGGAAAAAGGCAGCTATGTCCAGCCCAGCGCATCGAAGAAGAACCGGGATGTAGAAAAAGCCCGGGTTACCAGCCGCGGTCCTGCAGCCGTTCACCTTCGGGAATCTGGTCGATGTTGGTGCCGGCCATCGCCTTGCCCAGCCCGCGGGATATCTCCGCGATGACCTCGGGTTCGTCGAAATGCGTCACGGCTTCCACGATGGCCTTGCCCATCTTCATCGGGTTCGCGGACTTGAACACGCCGGAGCCCACGAAGACGCCGTCGTTGCCCAGCTGCATCATCAACGCCGCGTCGGAGGGCGTAGCGATGCCCCCCGCCGCGAAATCGACGACGGGAAGCCGCTGCCGCTCCGCCACCTCGCGGACCAGGTCAAACGGTGCCTCTATCTTCCGGGCGACGTCCATGAGCTCGCTGTCCTCTTTTTCCTTGAGCTCCCGTATCTGACGCAAAATGAGACGGCGGTGGCGGACCGCCTCGACGATGTTGCCGGTGCCCGCCTCGCCCTTGGTGCGAATCATCGCCGCTCCCTCATGGATGCGCCGCAGCGCCTCGCCCAGGTTGCGGGCCCCGCAGACAAACGGCGTATCAAAGGTATGTTTCCAGACGTGCTGGAACGGGTCGGCCGGGGTGAGCACCTCGCTTTCATCTATCATGTCGACACCCAGGCTTTCGAGCACCCTGGCCTCGGCGATGTGGCCGATGCGGCATTTCGCCATGACCGGGATGGACACGGCGTCCATGATCTCCTGCACCGTCTTGGGGTCGGCCATGCGGGCGACACCCCCGGCCGCGCGTATGTCGGCAGGGACCCGCTCGAGGGCCATGACCGCGACGGCACCCGCATCTTCGGCCGTGATGGCCTCCTTGGGCGTGGTGACGTCCATGACGACGCCGCCTTTCTGCATCTTGGCGAAGCCGCGCTTGATGAGCTCCGTACCATATGTAAGTCCTTCAAGGTCGAGGTCAAGGGACATGGGTGGCATATTGCCCCGGCATTTTATAAATTTTGCGTACCTCCAGGCATGCCGGTTAATTCTTTTATAGTACCTTTCGATTGAAGGCACATGAAACCACGACTCATGTCCATCTGTATCGTCCTGCTTTTCATCGGCGCGTCCTGGGCGCTGCTGCCCGAAACCCACGGTGACCAGGTCACCCTCACGACATCGGAGGGACTGCCGGACAGCTACGATCTCCGCGACGTCAACGGCAGCAGCTACGTGACCTCGGTGAAAAGCCAGACCGGGGGGACCTGCTGGTGCCACGGTGTGATGGCCTCTATGGAGGGCAACCTGCTCATGACCGGTGAATGGAGCCAGGCCAGTGAGCCCAACCTGGCGGAGTATCATCTCGACTGGTGGAACGGGTTCAACCAGTTTTACAACGATGACATCAGCCCGCCGGAGGGCGACGGTCTGGAGGTGCATTACGGCGGTGACTACCGCGTCGCCTCCGCCTATCTGACCCGGCATGGCGGCGTCTACTCGCCGGCGGCCAACGACGACACCGAGGCGGACATGCCCTGGTATGAGGAGGCGCCCCAGCGGTGGAGCGACTCCTACCAATACTACTATCCCCGCGCCATCG
>Ga0207797_1000316_pt1 | contig 37086 bp, 31 predicted proteins | sample PRCRCaboRojoPR_6_FD_187275 | JGI IMG/M metagenome (GOLD analysis project Ga0207797, IMG submission 187275) | Marine sediment microbial community from Cabo Rojo, Puerto Rico - PR CR 10% Liquid 1 (SPAdes) | ecosystem: Environmental > Aquatic > Marine > Coastal > Sediment | place: Cabo Rojo, Puerto... | reverse complement strand
AATTCCCTTCACCCAGCCGGATAATCCAGGTGATCACATGCTTCGCATCGGCTTCAAAAGCCGGAAAAACAGCTGGTGGTCAGAACCCGGATATGAAATTTGTTTCGATGAGTTTGAGCTGTCCTTCGGCTCCCCGTCGAAAGAGAAGGATCAGCCCGCCATGCCAGAACTGAAGATTGAGGAAAACCGTTATGAAATCATCCTCACAGGAACCGATTTTCGGTATATATTCGATAAGCAGGAAGGCAGGCTGGAACAGATCAATTACCGCAACCGGGATTTTCTGGCAAAAGGCCCTGAGCTGAACGTCTCCAGGCCACCCATTGTAAACGAAATATCAACCTGGGGACTCGCCGAATACGATATGTGGTACAACAATGGCCTGGATTCACTGAACCAGGAAGTGGAATCGATATATACGGAAAAAATCTCTGCATCCGAATTTTTTATCCGGGCAAAGATCAACTCCTATTCTTATGAAAACAAAGCTTTAAACTTCAACAATGTATTCACTTATACATTCCATGGGAATGGAAAGGTTTTGCTGGATCACCGGGTGATTTGCAACCTTGAACGGCCCGGTTACGGATTTGAACAAATCATGCCCTGGATACAGAAGATGGGGCTGAAGATGGAACTGGACAGTGACGTTAAAGAACTGACCTGGTACGGCAAAGGGCCTTTTGAGACTTATCCCGACAGAAAGACAGGTGCCAAAAGGGGCATTTACAGTGAAAACATCGATTCCATTTCCATACCCTACATCATTCCCCAGGATTTCGGCAACCATACCGGGGTTAGATGGGCAGAAATAACCCATAGAGATGGACCCGGCCTGCTCATCTCGGCCGAAGAAAAAATGAATGTCAGCATCAATCCTTACAAGAATTCATCAGATGCCTGGTATCCCTATCAGCTTGAACGGACGAAATATCCCACACTCAACATCGACAACCGGGTAACGGGTGTTGGAGGAACGCCCGTTACTGTCAGGGATCAGTTTAAAACGTATCCCGATGAATACAACTACCAGCTTACAATTCAGCCGGTAAAAAACTTAAAAAATAACGAATAAAAACATTGACATATGAAATCACTCAGAAAACTCATCATCGTGCTTATTTTACTGTCTATGTGCATCTCGTGTACCCTGCAGACAGGAGACCAGCAGGAAACAAACCATCCCCGGGGTACCCTGGTTCCTACCCAACCGAAAAACGTAGGTATGTCAGCCAACAGGCTTTCCCGGATCGATTCCCTTATGGACCGTTATATGCAAAGGGAATGGCTGCCCGGCTCGGTAGCCTTCATCGCCAGAAAAGGAGAAATCGTTTATCACAAAAGCTTTGGAATGCGTGATGTCTCGGAAGATGATCCCATGGAAAAGGACGACATCTTCAGAATTGCCTCCATGACCAAGGCCGTCACCTCGGTTGCCGTGATGATGCTTTACGAGGAAGGGCATTTCCTCCTCGATGATCCGGTGCATAAGTACATTCCCGAATTTAAAAACCCGGAAGTTCTGGTTGAAGTGAACAAGGAGGATTCTACCCATACATCCAGGCCAGCAGACAAACCGGTTACCATCCGGCATCTGCTGACCCATACCTCCGGCATTGGGTATGGATTCACCCATCCCCGGCTCAATGTTCTTTACACTAAAGCCGGAATACCCGATGGATTGGTGACGACCAGCGCCACTTTGGAAGAAAAGATCCCTAAACTGGCCAATATGCCCTTGCTGCACAATCCGGGAGAAAATTTTACATACGGGTTAAACACCGATGTATTGGGCTATCTTGTTGAGGTCATATCGGGCAAATCCCTGAAGGAATTTTTCGAAGAACGTATTTTTGATCCGCTGGGCATGGACGATACCCATTTCTACCTGGAAGAAAGTATGGCAGATCGGCTGGTGCCCGTCTATACCGACGGGGAGCAAGGATTTAAAGAATCTGCCGTTGAGGGTTATAATTACCCGCTGGAAGGGGCTAAGAGCTACTATTCAGGTGGTGCCGGCCTGCTTTCCACCGCACATGACTATGGCAAGTTTATTCAGATGCTGGTGAATGAAGGCACCTATAACGGCCATCATCTGCTGAGCCGCAAAACCCTTGAGCTGATGACCAAAGACCAGGTGGGAGACCTCAGGGAACAAAGCGGATTCGGACTGGGCTTTGGGATCACTACCGAAGAAGGATCCAAAAAAAGGCTTAGCTCGCCGGGCAACTTCTGGTGGAGCGGCTATTTTTCCACCAGCTTCTGGATCGACCCGGTGGAAGACCTGGTGGCCGTGCTGATGACCCAGAAACACCCCGACAGACATGGAGAAATACATAATAAATTCAAGGTGCTGACCTACCAGGCCATCGTAAAATAAAATATTATAAAACCATGAAAAGAAGAAGTTTTATCAAAACAGCAGCCATAGGGAGCACCGCAGCATTTGTGCTGCCCGGAAAAATGATGGGCCGGTCTTCAAACAATGATCACAAGATTCCTTTGGGTGGCCCTGTATTTGCAGAATATCAATCTCCGGAAGAATGGATCGGTTATTTGCAGCAGGTAGGCTATGGAGCGGCTTACTGCCCGGTTGGTACCAATTCATCAAAGGAAGAGATCAACGCCTATGAAAAGGCAGCCAGGGAGGCAGGCATCATCATCTCCGAGGTGGGTGCCTGGAGCAATCCGATCAGTCCCAATGAAAAGGAGCGGAACGATGCCATCAACAAATGCATCAGGAGCCTGCAGCTCGCCGATAAGATAGGTGCCCGGTGCTGTGTGAACATCAGCGGGTCCAGGAACAAAGACAACTGGGCAGGGCCCCATAAGGACAACCTCACAGATGAAACCTTCGACCTGGTGGTAGAGACCACGCGCAAAATCATCGATGCGGTAAAACCCACCAGAACCTACTTTGCCCTTGAAGCCATGCCCTGGGCATTTCCTTATTCACCCGACTCCTACCTGCGGCTGGTAAAGGCCATGAACCGGGAAAGATTTGCCGTACACCTCGATCCCATGAACATGATCACCAGCCCGAAGATCTACTTCAATAACGGGGTTCTCATCAAAGAATCGTTCAAAAAGCTGGGCAAGTGGATCAAAAGTTGCCATGCCAAGGACATCATTCTGGAAGAGGACACCTATACCCCACATCTGACCGAAGTGCGGGCCGGTAAGGGGCAAATGAACTACAAGGTTTTCCTTCGGGAGCTGAGCAAGCTGAAAGATGTACCCCTGATGATGGAGCACCTGGATACTGCAGAGGAATACAGCATGGCCGCAGAATACATCCGCCAGGTGGCAAGGGAAAACGGGGTTGCGATATCAGGAGGTTAGTGAATATTGAACTAATGCAATCCTTTTTCTTCTTTCCAGTTGACCAGGCATGCCTGTAATGCCGCAATGGTAGCATCTAAGGTGAGCTGATCCATTACGCTTTTGTTGCCAGTGGCTTCCTGCATATATTCTTTTTCAAGCAATTGCTCCAATTGTTCGATGGTAAAGTCAGGGTCATTGTTTTTACGATATTCTATATTGTCCACGGTCGAATCGTATACCTTTTTATATTTTATCTCTTCCAGCTCTTTCATCGGTTAAAAATTTTAGTGGTTGAAGCATTCATTTTATGATAACGATTTAACAAGATCCGAAATTTTTGAAATATAAATGACAATCCATAATTCCTGCCCTTTAAGCAAAATTAAACAAAAGCCTTTAAACAAATATTAAGGGTTAGTAGTTTATATTTTTAAAGGACCTATGAATTCTTTGCATTCGAAACTGTACCGTAGGTTTTTGCCTGATCAAAAAGCGAGAATCTGTATTGAATGTTGAAATACAAAATATGTGATAACATGCAGTCTTTAATTCATTCCAAATACAAAAAACTATTTAGCCTGTTGCTCCTTTCTGCCTTTCTTTTGGGATGTGGTCAAAATGGAACGGAAGAGGACATTGAGGCCATAAAAGCGGTTAGCAGTGCAAGGGCAGAAGCCTTTAACAATGCCAATGCCGAAGGCATAGCGGTTCATTTTACAGAGGATGCCACTCTCATGCCTCCCGGAGAACCTTCAAGGACAGGTAGAAAAGCAGTTGAAAATTATTATCAGTCCATTTTTGATGAATACCATGCTGAATTAACCAGTGAATATAAGGAAGTGGACGTAGACGGTGACCTGGCTTATGGAAGAGGCCATGCGAAGGTAATGCTCATACCCAAAAACGGTGGCGACACCATCCATTCGGAATCAGAATATCTCAACATCCTCAAGAGGCAACCTGACGGAACCTGGAAAACCACCCATGATATCTGGAATAGCAGTAATAAATAAATCCGAAATCCTCCCCCAGGCGCGCTAGGTATTTTCGGATTTTCCGGAATTGTCTCTCAGTTTGCCTGGTGGTTTCGGAAGTCTCCGAAATCGTCCCGCAAGTTGCCTGATGGTTTCGGAAAATTCCGAAAAATTTCCGCATGTTTCGCAATAATTTCGGAATTTCCCGAAATCATGCCACAGGTTGCCTGTTAATTTCGGAAAAAAATTTTTTTAGGAGCGTGCATTTTATAACATTTTTTTGTAATTTACCTCCCTATTTCAATCAATTATTAATTAAAAAGTTCGAATTATGATTCAAGTTCCTGATTTCTCAAGATTTAGAAACGGAGAATTCGTTAAGTTTAACGATCTGACCGTTTCTGTTTTAAACAATTATGATTTGAATGCGCTTCAGGTAAGCGAAATTGCAAAAGAGGTTACAACTGCTGGCGAGGACATGAAAGGGGTTTATAAAGCCGATCGGGGCAGCAAAATTACCAAAGCCATTATGCATGAAGATGGGCTGCGTGATAAAATGTACTTTGCTATTATCCAGATTTTGCGCGCTCACGCAAAATATCATCTGGATGAAACATTAAGCAAGAAAGCAAAAAATCTGTGGAATATATTTGAAAAACACGGAAGTGACCTCTATAAGCAAAGTTACCACCAGCAAACAGCCAACCTGGAAGACATTTTTGAAGACATAGATCGGAAAGATCTTAGGGGTGACATAGAACTCTTTCACCTGGAATCATTTTACAAGCAATTGATTGCATCTAACAGAGAATTTGACCGGCTCTACCTGGAAAGAAACAAAGAATATGCCCAGGCCCCTGATGAAACCATGCCGGAACTGCGTGAAAAGGCTGAAAGTGCTCTGAAAAATCTGTTTAATCGTGTCAATGCATTCATCACCATCGATGGAACTGAAAAATATCAGCCCCTGATGAAGGAGCTCAATGCCCTGATCGAAAGCTATGAAACCAGCATCGAAAGAAGGCTTAGCGCAGGTGAAGAAGATCAGGATGAAGAAAACGAACTGGACCAGGATTTTGAGGAAGCTGCGGAATAATTATCAGAAAAAAGGCTTTATAAAAATTCAAAAAATCCCGTTCATGAACGGGATTTTTATAATATCTCTCCGGGATTTTTTGTTTATAAGATAATTCACTATCTTTATAAACAACTAAACATAATGAATATGGATATACAATATATAAAGGATGAAAAAGGAAGAACAAATGCTGTGCTTCTTCCTATCAAAGAATGGGAAAGAATAAAACGCAAGCTTGACTTATTGGAAAAGTTGAAGGAAAAATCAGGCCAAAAACCATCAGAAATATTTTATGGTAGTATTTCAAAGGAAAGAGCTGATGAGCTTCAGCAAGAACTAAAAAAAATGCGATCCGAATGGGATAGAGATTTTTAAGATCTGGTTAACTCTTATTTGTTGATTTCTTGCAAACAGCAGGTATATATGTTCCTATTCGCTTGATGAATCAATTGTAGATCAGACAATAAATTTACGTAAAGAGTATAAAATAAAACTGCCTGATGCGATTATTGCAGCTACTGCTCAGTTATTTGATTTTACTCTTATTACCAACAATACAAATGACTTCAAGAAAATTAAAGATCTAAAACTAATTAATCCTTATAGCAATAAGGTAATATAGATATTCTGTTGCGCACTTTAAGCGACAGGGGGCTTCCCCTCTCAATTCCTGCTGTTTTGTATGATCTCCTTCAGCATCTCCTCATATTGGGGCATGCTGGGATTGGCCGCTTCCTCTATGATATCGTTGTGATTGACGAGGAAGGCTATAAAGCCATATTCTCTGTGGTATTTGTTATCAGGGTCGATAAACACGGGGATTGGAAACAAATAACAATCACTAAAAGATCACTTGCCCGACCGATTTGTTGAATGACGGGTTTCATAATGAGAGATATTATTTATTGATTTCACAAAAAAGCACTACCGGGTTATCATTTTCATCAATGTTTTGCAGTACTTCATCATTCACAACCTTTTTTCTCAGTTCCTCACGGTTAGTAATGAACCCATAAGCGCTGGACAGGTAAACCAGTTGGCCGTTTCCGGTAATCGCAACAGGATGTGCGAAGGGAGAAGTAGGATCGTATTTGGATTGCAGGATTTTTCGGTACAATTGGCCTTGCTGGCGGTCATAGAATAGATGATGTATATTCTTTTCCTGCTTCTTTTGCTGAACAACGATCTCAAAAAATGCACTGTTAGCGTTTTCAAAATAATTTACGATGGTGGCAAAATTATTTTCCCGAATCATCTTGATGCCTTCGGGTAGATTTTTTACCTCATAAAAGGCGTCAGGGATTGCATATTTACCATAATCCAGGTTGAATGTACTTTCCAATGTTTCCCCTCTCAATTCGTAAACCGAATTGTTGAACATTTCCGGAATACAGATTGATGAGCCGGAGCGGTACATGTTGATAGTTGCAAGAGGCATTCCCCATTCCTTATTATCCTCCAGATATTGGTCCGTTATATTCCCATTTTCATCGGTCAACAGAAGCCGGTTTTTGGACGGTGAGGATACGCCATAACCTGTATACAAAGCATACCCGGTTTCCGTTTTTTCAAAAGACATGGAATAGATGTCAAATGTTTTGGAATACAGGAATTCGCCATTTTTATGATATCCGATAATGTTTGATTTGGGTCCTCCGTCTAAAAAATCAACCGTATCCCCGTGAACCGTAAAATCTGCCGGCGGAATGTACTCTTCGGGGCCTCTTCCGGGTTTGCCGACCTTGTTCAGGAAATTTCCCGCTGAATCGAACCGCAATACGGATTTGTGTTCCTCATATTCATAGATGAAAAATTCGTTGTTGTGGATGACGAATGCTGTCCTGTCGCCAATCAGGATATCTTCACCCGTCTCCAGCGGAACGGCCCTTATAGATTCAAATGTAAGCTCCTCTGCCGAGTTGCTGAACACATCCAGGTGTATAGCCTGGTCTTTTCCTTTCCGGGCATCTTCTCCTTTGCAGGAGAAAAGGAACAAAGGAAGCAATAGAAGAATCAGATTTTTCATAATCAAAGCTTTTTATGGTAAGAAAAATTGGATCTTATAATATTCGATGGGTTACATACATTTTTTATACTGAATCTATATCAAATATATAAAAAAGCGCTACCAATATTTTATATCATAAAAGACTAAATGTAAATGCTATTACAAATAACTAAGCTGACGGAGATTGTATAACTATTTAGAATGTATATAGATTTTATCGCGCACTCTAACGAGGCGCCGGGTATCGTTCGTTGAATGGGTGCTATCGCTATTGGCCTTCTACGAAGGCGGCATTGAGGCTTCTGTTGTTACACGGTAACTTAAACCAGCCAGAATTTATGGGTTGGTCAATCGGCTATGGCTGGTAATCTGGTTTTTGCTCATGTGCCAGCCCTCCTGATGCCGGGCAAGTATGTGTCCAAAAAACAAATCATATAAGATAATAAGGTTAGAAATTGAGGAGGAACAGGGCTACTGAGATTAAACTCCAGGAGCAATTCTCAAGATAGGCAATTTACAGATACAATATATATCGTAATATTAAACCCCATGTATAATAACCAAAAATCTGGCCTGATAAAATGCCTGAAAGGCATTCCGGTAAAAGCACAGGGCGAAATGAAATGGAGCCCTGTGTGATGAAACCCAATTCGTCTGCGAGGGCTGAAAGCCCGATCGGTGATATTTCATTTAAATGAGTTTATGGTTAAACCAATATAGCAATTTGATGGTCGATCATTCTGTATATAATAACCGAACGCTCTTTCAGAGCTTCCTGCTCGTTGCTTTTGTTACACAGGGTTGGTCCGGCAAAGCCAGACCAACCCTGTGCTTTTACCGGTCGGGGCTTCGCCCCTTCTACGAAGGCGGCATTGAGGCTTCTGTTGTTACACGGTAGCTTAAACCAGGCAGAATTTATGGGTTAATCAATAGGCTAAGACCGGTAATCTGGTTTTTGCTCATGTGCCAGCAAAAAAAATTTTAACCATAGAAGGCATATAAGGACATATAAATATCTGTTGCGGATGTTATGCAGTGCTTCCCCAAATGGGGTAGTATTTCTCTTTCTTTGCGCGTGAAGCCTTTCTGCAAATACAAAAAATGACCATTGTATCTAACTGCCAGCTTTAGTGTCTGCAACAGTCCTCGAATAAAACATACATACGCTTCACAATTAATGACAATAAATGACCAACAATGACTATTTAATGACCATTTTATCTAACTGCCAACTTTCTGCAAAACTCTTGTCGAATTCTTCGTCAAACATTGTAACTATTCAACATCAATCATCGCCTTCATCACCCCGTCCCTGTAGTTGGATACCAGGTCGAAGGCCTCGGGGGTCTGATCCAGGCTGTAACGGTGTGTCACCATGGAGCCAGCCTGTATTTTACCGGCTGCCATCAGGTCGAGGGTTTCCTGAACGGTGCCGTTCTGCCGGCGAACATTGATGAAAGTGATCTCCTTTCTCCTGCCTTTGCTTTGATCAAATGACCACGTGTCTGTTGCCGGTATCCCAACGATCAGGATCTTCCCTCCGGGCTTCACCAGGTCAACGGCATTGTCCAGGGCATCCTGCTCGCCGCAGCATTCGAACACCACATCCAACTGGGAGGATTCGGCCTCATTGAACTTCTGAGCCACATCCTCCTCATCCGGATTGCCGGTTTGTGTGGCGCCGGCCTGTCGGGCGATCTCCAGGCGCGGATCCAGCTTGTCGGTGACATAGGTGTTACCGGCTCCGTACGCTTTGGCGGTCAGGTACACGCTCATCCCGATGGGACCGTAACCCAGTATCCCGATGTTCATATCCTTTTCAAGCCCGGATTGCTTTACCGCATAGAGGCCAATAGAAAGCGGTTCCGAAAGGGCGCCCTCATCAAGGGATAAATTTTCCGGCAAAGGAAAGCAACTCTCCTCCGGCATCACGATGTGGTCGGACAGGCTGCCGGAAGACTGGCCCGGGCAGCCAAGGAACCTTATATTGCGACAGGTATGCGGCCTGCCCGCCAGGCACTGGTCGCACTTTCCGCACGATATGGCCGGATCAACCGCAACCCGGTCGCCGGGTTTAACCCTGGTCACATTTTTACCGGTCTGCTCAACCGTCCCGGCAAACTCATGGCCGATGGTGAAAGGGTATTCGACGATCTGGTCGCCGATCCGGCCTCGCTCGTAATAATGTACATCGGAGCCGCATACGCCGACCACCCCAACATTGATCAATACATCTGTATCGCTCGAGAGCATTGGGTCGGCCACCTGGTCAATCTTGAATTCTTTTATATCAGTTAATAGTGCAGCTTTCATAATCTTTGGTATTGGTAGGTTCAATCCTGACAAAGTTAACGAATTACCAGAAGAGAGAAAATAATCTAAAGATTATTTAATTTGCTTTCTCCTTTTGTTTCCCATAATAAATACAGCAGCGGGATATAATTTTAAAAGATAAAAAAATAAGCACCAAAATTCAAATTCCAAATCACAAATAAATTCCAATAAATCAATGACCAAAACAACCAGGGTAAAATCATTAGATTTATCTCCTGGGATGTTTTGAATTTAGATAATTGGAATTTGGATATTATTTGTAATTTGATGCTTGTTATTTGGTGCTTATACTTGGTACTTATATTTGTTATTTGCCTGCCTGTCGGCAAGGCAGGATGCTTGTGTTTTGGTGCTTAATTTTATATGCGGCTTAAGTCAAATTATTTTCACGTAACCACACCTAAGTTTATTCTGAAACTTTAATGGTGCCCTCTGCCGGTTTTGCTGCTCCCAGCTCCCGGCTTCTCGGACCAGGTGATGCTTCTGCAATGGTAACAGTATAGGCTCCCGGCTCAATCACTGCATTACCGGCCATGTCAATCACCTCCATCATCTCCCGGGTGATCTCGAAGCTTACCTCCTGTGATTCGCCCGGCTCAAGTGCAATCCGTTTGATCCCTTTGAGTGAATGATCAGGTACCCGGAAAGATGCCTTAACATCGGTTAGATACAACTGAACTACTTCCTCGGCGCTCATATCGCCGGTATTGGTTACCGTAACCTGAACATTGACTGTTTCTCCCTTGTCTATTTCATCAGCAGATAGCTGCAGATCGCTGAACTCAAAACTGGTGTAACTCAAACCAAAGCCGAACGGGTACAGTGGCTCTTCATCCATGTACTTGTAGGTTCGGCCTTCCATGTTATAATCCTCATATGGGGGAAGCTGATCTGTTGATTTCGGGAATGTGATCGGGAGCCTTCCGGAAGGAACCGCATCTCCAAAAAGGATGTCGGCCACCGCATTGCCGCCCTGCTCACCGGGATACCATGCAAACAGCACTGCATCGGCGATCTCCTGGACTTCCGGTACAGCGATAGGGCTACCACCGGTCAACACCACGATTACCGGGTTGGGATTGTCGGCTTTCAGCTTTTTGATGTACTCCAACTGATGCTGAGGCAGGCCAATCTGCGGACGGTCTCCTTTACTGGGAGAGGCGAGGGACTCCCCTTCTTCGCCTTCCAGCATCGGAGTGATGCCCATAACAGCGATGGTGGCATCGGCTTCGGATGCCGTACCGGAAGCCCAATCAATGGGATTTACGTTTTCACGGTCCAGCAATACACCCTGTTTGTAACGAACGCTGTTACCCAGCTCCGTTTTTCCTACGATGCCTTCCAGAATGGTAACCAAATTATCGGACAATCCATAATAATTGCCCAGCAATACCTGTTGATCGGTGGCATTGGGACCGGTGACATATACCATATCCAGGTCTTTCTTCAACGGCAGCGTGTTGTTTTCATTCTTCAGCAGTACCATCGATTTTTGGGCAGCTTCCCGTGCCAGTTGCCGGTGTTCATCAGAGTTGACCACATCGGTGGATATGGAAGTATAGGGATTCATCTCAGGCGGATCAAACTGGCCAAGTTTAAACCGTATTTCAAGTAACGTTTTTAGCGCCGAATCAATGGTAGCCTCTTCTACCAAACCTTGTTTTACCGCCTCAGTTAGGTGGGGATAGGTATTGCCGCAGTTCAGGTCAACTGTGCTGTTGATGGCAAGGGCAGCCGATTCCACAGGCGTGTCGGTGTAGTTGTGGTTGGCATGGATATCGTTCAGGGCCCAGCAGTCGGATACAATATACCCATTGAAATTCCAGTCTTCCCTGAGAATATCCACCAGTAGGGGTTTGCTTCCGCAGCAGGGTTTGCCGTTTGTACGGTTGTAGGCACACATTACCCCCTGCACACCGGTTTCCACGAGTGACTCGAATGCGGGAAGGTAGGTTTCATACATATCTTTAGGGCCTGCCTTGGCGTTAAACTCGTGCCTTAAAGCTTCGGGACCGCTGTGCACCACGTAGTGCTTGGCACAGGCCGCTGCCTTTAAATACTCGGGATGATCTCCCTGTATGCCCTTCACGAATGCACTTCCAAGCTCGCCAGAAAGGAAGGGATCTTCACCATAAGTCTCCTGACCTCTGCCCCATCGGGCATCCCTAAAAATATTGACATTGGGCGACCAGTAGGTCAGGCCCTGGTATTGTCCCTTGTTGCCTTTCTCCTGTGCAGCATGATAAAGCGCCCGGCCTTCATCGGAAATGGCTGTAGCCACCCGGTGAACCAGGTCGGGGTCGAACGTGGCACCCAGCCCAATGGCCTGGGGGAATACCGTGGCCCTGCTGAACCTTGCGACTCCATGCAAGGCTTCGCTCCACCAGTTGTATTGGGGTACATCCAGCCGGGGGATTGCCGCACTGTTGTAAGTGAGCTGTGAAACTTTTTCCTCAAGCGTCATTTGGGAAAGCAGTTTCTCTGCCCTTTCCTCATTTGAGAGGGTATAATCCCAGTAAGTCCCTTTCTTTTCTTCGGAAAGTTCGGGTTCTTCTTTTTGTTTGCCTGTATCACAGGAGACCAGGAACAGAAGAAGAATCCATCCGGTAATTAATGTTGCAGTTCGGTTCATAACGATTCAAATTAAAGGATTTATAAATTTTTGGGTTGATATCATCTTGTAAAAACTGAATTCATCGCTGTGCCATGCATCCATTTGATCTTTACTTTCAAAATTAACCATTGATCGTTTACCATGAAACAACAATCGTGACAAATAATGGGGCGATCATGCCAAACCATTTACGCGAAATTCATCCTGTATTTGTGGGGGGTTACCTGAAGGTGCTTTTTGAACTTTTTGATGAAATGGTTTACATCGGCAAAGCCCACTTCATAGGCAACGTCTGAAACAGGCAGGCTGGTTGTGCGCAGCAGTTCCCTTGCTTTCTGAAGCCTGATTTGAATAAGATAATCCAGAGGGGAGTCACCGGTAGCATTCCTGAAAATGCGGTGAAAATGGCGTTTCGACATGCAAGCTCGCTCGGCCATTTCATCGAGATAAATCCTCGACTGATAATTCTGTTCCAAATACTCGATCACTTCACCTATTCGAATCAAAGCACGTGCTTCATGGGTTTCAATTTTTGAATACTGGCGAGACATAATTATGATCAGATCTTCAAGGAGATTCCTCAGAATGGTTTCATAACCGGCTTCTTTATGATTCTGTTCCAAAAACATGGATTCCAGGATGAATTCTACTTTGGCAAGTTCACCGCGGTTAAGCTGAAGCCTGTTTTTAAACTGGCGTGTGTTACGGTACCTGGGTTCCAGAATAAAAAGCGCATTATACCCGGGTAACTTTTTAATCTCACTAAGATCGAGCATATCCGGCCTTTTCTTAAGGTCGAACATCACATTTACAATTTCTACTTCGCTGGCATCTATAAACTGGTGCTTCTGGTAATCCTGCAGCACAAAAGCATCTCCGGCTGAAACTCTGTATTGCTGATTTTCGACTTCATGGATTCCGCTGCCCTTAAGGATCACTACGATTTCAGTAAAATCATGGTAGTGCAATACTTTCGTAAGATCATAGGCATGACTGATTCCTTCATGGTAGTATACTTTAGTGACATGAACCGGGAATAGCTGCGTTCCAAAGTAATTGGTTCCTTCAGCCTGTAGTGGCATATCTTATTTTTGGCAGGAAAATACGATAATTAAATGAAAATATCAAATCGTGTACGCAAACGGGAAAGATTTTTTATATTTGCCGTGTACGGACACGGAGTGGCTTAAAGCAACCCTATATGGATAAAGGCAAGGCTCGAATCAAGGATATTGCAGAGATGGCAGGTGTTTCTCAGGGGACCGTCGATCGTGTCATCCATGACCGGGGAGAAGTGTCGGAAGCCACCAAACAGCGGATACAGGTAATCATCAAGGAACTGAACTACGAACCCGATCTATCTGCCAGGAGGCTGGCATCCGGGAAAACATACAAACTGGCAGTATGCATCCCGCATGCTCAGTATGAAAGTTCCTTCTGGCAGAGCCCAATCATAGGTATCGACAAGGCCACCAGCGAAATCGACCATCTGGGTGTTACCAATCGAAAATTCCTTTTCGATCAGTTTGACAAAAACTCGTTCAAAGAGAGCATTAACCAAATCATAGAATACGAGCCTGACGGGTTAATACTGGCACCGGTATTTTCGAAAGAATCGGAGCGTTTACTGGAATACTGCGACCATAACCACATCCCCTATTTATTCATCAACTCCGATCTCGGTGGAAAAAATAACATTTGTTTCATCGGCCAGGACGATAATCAAAGCGGAAAGGTAGCCGGAAAGCTCATGAAAAACTGTTTGTCAGTAAATGATGAAGTTCTTGTTGTGCATATGGCTAAATCGGTTGAAACACATCCCCATCTTAAAAACCGACAAAAAGGTTTCGAAAGCATCTTTGAAGATCCCGGAAAAATTGGTCATCTTAACATTCGGAGCAACAAAAGCAGCATCATAACACAAAATCTCAATGCATATCTGAAAAAAAATCCCAATACCCGGGGTATATTTGTCAGCAATTCCAAAGCCTTTAAGTTGGCCCAGTTTCTGGAGGAAAATCAGCTGGATCTGTTTCTCATAGGATACGACCTAACAGAAGAAAATCTCTTTTATCTGGAAAAAGAGACCATTGATTACCTGATCAGTCAGAAACCCTTTGATCAGGGTTATTTAAGTGTCAGAACCCTCTTCAACTCACTGGTATTAAACAAACCGGTGGAAAAACAATACAAGCTGCCAATAGAAATCATCATTAAAGAGAATATTAACCATCAAAATACATCCAATTCATTATGAAACAGTATAATTTCAATGATTTAAAAGATAAGGTCTGCGTCATTACAGGTGGTGCAGGTATAATCGGTTCTGCACTGGCAAAAGGGCTGGCTTCTGTCGGAGCCAAAACGGCAATCCTGGAAATGGATTACGACAGTGCTGAGAAGCTCTCTGCTGAACTGAAAAATGAGTACCAAACAGACTCAGCAGCCTATAAGGTTGATGTACTTGATAAAGACAACTTGAAAGGTGTAAAAAAGCAAATCAACAAGGATTTGGGAAAAGTGGATGTACTCATTAACTGTGCTGGGGGAAATTCTCCCAAGGCCACTACAGATAAAGAAATCCTTACAAAGGAGGATCTGGATGATCTGAAAGGCTCTTTCTTTGATATGTCCATGGAAGGATTTGATTTTGTCTATTCACTAAACTTTAAAGGCACATTGCTTCCGATAATGGTTTTCGGCGAAGATATGATGGAGAAGGGAGAAGGAAACATCCTGAACATTTCATCTATGGCGGCAATTTCTACAATTACCAAAGTTCCGGCATATTCTGCTGCAAAAGCAGCCATCACGAACTTCACCAAATGGTTATCGGTACATCTGGCACAAACAGGAATAAGGGTAAACGCAATGGCCCCAGGTTTTTTCCTAACCAACCAGAACCGTTTCCTGCTAAAGGATGAAGAAGGTAATCTGACCGAAAGAGGACAAAAGATCGTCAACAACACACCTTTCGGAAGATTTGGCGAAGTAGAAGAATTGGTAGGAACCACCCTGTTTCTGGTTTCTGATCTTTCAAGCTTCGTCACAGGAAGTGTCATCCCGGTGGACGGAGGCTTCTATATATGGGGAGGGGTCTGATTACAAGGAATTCTATAAAACCCCATACATATGACCCTGTTTTATTAAGCGCCGGGTGAATAAGATTATAATATTCCTGGCTGATTAGAAATAAGAGCTGAGAGACAAGTTATGGAGCATACATGGCGATGGTTTGGACCCCATGACCCGGTAGGCCTGAATGAAATCAGGCAGGCCGGGGCAAGAGGAATAGTAACGGCCTTGCATCACATTCCTGCCGGGGAGGTTTGGAGCACTGAGGAGATCATGCAAAGGAAAAACATGATTGAGAAGGCAGGTCTCCAATGGCGGGTTGTGGAAAGTGTTCCGGTTCATGGTGACATCAAAAAGCAAACAGGAGATTACACCCGATACATAGAAAATTTTAAACGGACCATTAAGAACCTTGGTGATTGTGGGATTAGTACGCTATGCTACAACTTCATCCCCATGCTCGACTGGACACGTACAGATATCAGTTGGATGTCGCCTGATTCTACGGTAGGCTCAAGATTTGACATGAAGGCGTTTGCTGCCTTTGATCTGTTTATTTTAAAACGGCCCGGAGCCAAATCATCCTATTCGGACAAAATCCTTGATGAAGCGGAGCAATATTACAACAGACTGGATGAAGAAGGCAAAAAAAAGCTTACCGATACCGTCCTACTCAGATTGCCAGGCACTGAAGAAAAATATGAAGTGGAAGACATTCGGGAAATGTTAAAAGGGTATGCACATATTGACCGGAATACCATGAAAGCCCATCTGTTTTATTTTCTGCGGGAAATTATACCTGTAGCTGAGCAGTCAAAAGTTAAGATGGCCATTCATGCCGATGATCCGCCATTCTCCTTATTCGGGTTACCCAGAATTGTAAGTACCAAGCAGGATGCGCTTGACATTATACATGCTGTTGATTCCGAATACAACGGACTGACAATTTGTAGCGGCTCATACGGAGCCGGTCATTTCAATGATCTGGCAGAAATGACCCGCGAACTCGCTCATCGCATTCATTTCGTGCACCTCCGAAATGTAAAAAGAGACACTGAAGGGAACTTTTACGAGGATCATCATCTGGATGGTGATATTGACCTTTACAGGGTAATCAGGGAATTGCTTCTTGAGGAGCAAAGAAGAAAAAATTCGGGATTACAAAACTGGCAGATTCCAATGCGCCCAGACCATGGACACAAAATGCTGGATGACATCAACAAAACATTTTATCCGGGCTATTCCCTTATCGGTAGGCTGAAAGCACTGGCCGAACTCAGGGGACTGGAACTCGGTGTAAAAAGATGTCTTTTCGACGAACAGAATAAAAATCCATAAAAGATACATAGCCATGAAAACTTTCATACATGAAAATTTCCTTTTAGAAAACAAAACGGCGGAGAAGCTTTACCATGAGTATGCCAAATCGATGCCGATTATCGATTTTCATACACATCTGCCGCCGGATGAAATTGCCACTGACAAGCAATTCAAAAATCTGGCAGAGATCTGGCTTGGCGGGGACCATTACAAATGGAGGGCCATGCGGACCAATGGTGTCCCTGAAAAGTACTGTACCGGAAATGTAAAAGATTTTGAGAAATTTATGAAATGGGCGGAAACAGTGCCGCATACCATGCGAAATCCACTTTATCACTGGACGCATATGGAACTCAAGCAGTCTTTTGGCATTGAAAAACTATTAAATCCGGAAACCGCCGAAGAAATTTACGAAGAAGCCAATAATAAACTGCAGCAAAAAGAATATTCAACCCTGAATCTCCTGAGGAAATGGGATGTGGAAACAGTCTGCACCACTGATGACCCGGTTGATAACCTGAAAGAGCATCAAAAGATCCGGGATAACAGCAACATTCCTGTTAATGTATATCCAACCTGGAGACCGGATAAAGTGCTGGCTATACAAAACATAGATGATTTCAACAATTACATTGATAAGCTTGAAAAGGCTTCCGAGGTAAGCATCAACAATTTCGAACAATTGATGACGGCACTCCGAAAGCGCCATGATTTCTTTGACAGCATTGGATGCAAGAGCTCCGATCACGGAATTGATACATTTTATGACTGTGATTACACAGAAAGCGAAATAACCGGCATTTTCAACAATGCCCGGTCAGGCAAGCCTGTGACTACAGAACAGGCACGCAAGTACCAGATGGCCTTGCTGCATGAGCTGGCAGTGATGAACCATGAAAAAGGATGGGTACAGCAGTTTCACTATGGAGCCATGAGGAACAACAACACACGGATGTATGAAAAACTGGGCAGGGATACCGGATTCGATTCGATCGGAGACCAGCCGGTGGCTCATGCCATGTCCCGTTTCTTTGATAATCTGGATATGCAGGACAAACTGACCAGGACCATCATTTACAACATCAATCCCAATGACAACGAGGTGATCGGTTCTATGATCGGGAACTTCCAGGACGGTTCGGTTCCAGGAAAAATGCAAATGGGCCCGGCCTGGTGGTTTAATGATAACATCCGTGGAATGGAGATTCAAATGGATGTGCTTTCCAACCTGGGGTTATTGAGCCGTTTTGTAGGCATGCTGACCGATTCCAGGAGCTTCCTTTCTTTCTCCAGGCATGATTATTTCCGCAGAATTTTGTGCAACATGCTGGGCAGAGATATTGAAAACGGGCTTCTGCCGGAAGATTATGATTTCATAGGACAGATGGTAAAAAACATCTGCTATCATAATGCAAAAGACTATTTTAAGTTTTGATCCTAATTTTAAAATAAAAATAAAACATATGCCTTATGAATAATCATGTGGTTACCTTTGGAGAAATCATGCTTCGACTGGCAGCTCCGCAAAATTTGCGCTTTAACCAGGTAAAGCAGTTCAATGCCTCATTCGGGGGCGGAGAATCCAATGTGGCGGTATCCCTTGCCAACTTCGGCGTGCCGGTGAGCTTTGTCACATGCCTTCCGGAAAACGACATAGGCACCGCCTGCATCCAGGAACTCAGAAAGCACAATGTAAATACAGATCATATTCTTCGCGGGGGCGAGAGGATCGGTGTATACTTCCTGGAGACCGGAGCAGTAAGCAGGGGCAGTAAAGTGATCTACGACAGGTCACATTCCGCCGTTTCCCAGGTAGAAAAGGGGATGTTCAACTGGAAGGAAATCTTTAAGGATGCGACCTGGTTCCACTGGACCGGCATCACCCCTGCCATATCCCAGGGAGCAGCGGATGTTTGTAAAGAAGCCATTGAAACGGCCAATGATATGGGCATGACTGTATCGTGTGATCTGAACTACAGGAAGAAACTCTGGAAATACGGTAAAGATGCCCAGCAGATCATGCCCGAACTGGTCAAGGGGTGTGACATTGTTCTGGGTAATGAAGAGGACGCGGAAAAGTCGCTGGGTATCGTTCCTGAAGGGGTTGATGTAACTAAGGGAGAAGTGGATGCAGAAGCCTACCGCTCGGTTTCCAGGCAGATCATGGAGCGATTCCCGAAAGCCAAAAAGGTGATCACCACCCTGAGGGGTTCCATTAATGCCAACCACAACACATGGACCGGAACCCTTTATGATGGAGAGCAGCTTTATATTGGAAACAAATTCGATATCACCCATATCGTTGACCGGGTTGGTGGCGGTGACGCCTTTATGGCCGGGCTGATTTATGGCCTCCTTTCGGATATGAATGATGAAGATGCCCTGAATTTCGGCATCGCCTCTTCATGCCTGAAGCATACAGTTCATGGTGATTTCAATGAAGTTACCGTAGATGAGGTTAAAAAGATCATGGGGGGAGACGTCTCCGGCAGGGTATCCCGGTAGTTATTTCTTGATATAAAAGCTCAATTTTGAGTTTTTTTATATATTTACCGTTTATTCTTTTTATCCCCCGCGAGCCAACAGCGAAAAGCGGGAGCCACTTCTTTGAATACACAAAAAGAGGAAGTTTCGCTTTAAATTGGTCTCCTGCGGGGATGTGAATAAATGCTAAAAAAGCAAACTATGGCAACATTTAAAAGACCGGAAGTTATCAGGATGATGAAAGACACAGGCATTGTACCGGTTTTTTTCCATTCCGATTTCGAAACAGCCCGCAGCATCGTGCAAGCCTGCTATGAAGGCGGGGCAAAAGTTATGGAATTCACCAACCGGGGAGATTTTGCCCACGAGGTTTTCTCAGAGCTCAGAAAATACGCCCGGGAAAAGTTGCCCGGGATGTGTCTTGGGGTTGGTTCAGTGATGGATGCTCCTACGGCCGCATTATACATGCAAAGCGGTGCTGATTTTGTTGTATCACCCATTCTGGATGAAGACACAGGAAAAATCTGCAATCGCCGAAAGGTACTATGGGTTCCCGGCTGTGGCTCGGTGACCGAAATAACCAGGGCTCATGAACTGGGTGCAGAGATCGTTAAGATCTTCCCCGGCTCCCAGGTCGGTGGTCCCGGCTTTGTTAAAGCAGTGCGCGGCCCGATGCCCTGGACCGATATCATGCCCACAGGTGGCGTGGAACCTACCGAGGAAAACCTCAGGGCCTGGTTTGAGGCCGGGACCTGTAGTGTAGGGATGGGTTCCAAGCTGATCACCAAAGAACTGGTCAAAAACCGGGAATTTGACAAAATAAAAGAGAAGACAAAAGAAGCATTGTCCATTGTTCAAAAATTCAAATAAAAATACAACCACCATGAAGAGAAGAAAAGGCCTTTATCTAATTAAAACTACTGTTATACTCTTTATTTCTATCCTTCTATTCTCAGGCTGCCAGCAGGAAGCTCAACACACTACCCTCCGCCTGGCCCATTCGCTGGATATGTCTCATCCGGTGCACAAGGGAATGGAATACATGGCCAAAAGAGCCGATGAAATCTCCAATGGCAGATTGGAAATAAAAATTTATCCCAGCTCTCAGCTTGGCTCGGAAAGGGAATGCCTGGAGATGCTTCAAATTGGGAGCCTTGCAATGACGAAGGTATCCTCTGCAGTGATCCAGAGTTTTGTACCAGAATACAAGGCACTGGGTATGCCCTATGTATTCAGAGACATTGATCATTATCACAAAGTGGTGGACGGCCCGATCGGAAAAAGAATTCTGAACGCGGGAACCAACTACTGGTTGAAAGGGCTGGTGTTTTACGATGCAGGCAGCCGGAGTTTTTATACGATTGACAAGCCCATCCGGGAACCGGCGGATCTGAAAGGCATGAAGATCCGGGTGATGCAGAGCATTACCTCGGTAAAAATGATTCAAGCCATGGGCGGATCTCCAACACCAATATCCTGGGGAGAATTGTATACTGCTCTGCAGAATGGGGTAGTAGATGGTGCTGAAAACAACCTGCCTACTTTTCATACTTCCCATCAATATGAAGTATGCGAATATTTCAGCATGGACAAACACGCCAGCATTCCGGATGTGCTTTTGGTCAGCACCCATATATGGAATGACCTCACGGAGCAGGAGAAAGAGTGGCTTCAGCAGGCTGCCAGGGAATCCGTTACCAAACAAAGGGAATACTGGCAGGAGGCACAAAAAGAAGCATTAAAAGTGATCAAGGAAGCGGGAGTTGAAGTAATCCGTCCCGATATAGAACCCTTCCGGGAGAGCGTTCAGAGCGTATATAGCTATATCGAGCGAACCAGTCCTGAGGTCTATAAGCTGACCCAGAAAATTCAAAACGTAAAGGTCGCCGAAGCCGAAAACAAACAATAAGTTTCATTATAAAAGGATGCCCTATGAAAGTGCGAAAGACGATTGACAGGATTTTAGAAGTTTTAGTCGTAGTAGTGATGGCTGTCCTGGTACTGGATGTGGTATGGAATGTCGCATCCAGGTACCTGCTGAATGCTCCAAGCTCCTTCTCGGTGGAGCTGGCCAGGTACTTGCTCATCTGGGTAGGTTTGCTGGGTGGTGCTTATGCATCAGGAAAGAAAGAACACATAGCCATCAACCTGCTTCCCCAGAAAATCCAGAAAAGAAATCCGGCCAAAAGAAGACGGCTGGACATTTTCATCAATATTCTCATCATTCTGTTTGCCCTGTTTGTCTTTGTCATCGGTGGGTCCAGGCTGATGTACATTGCCTTTAAGATGACCCAGGTATCAGCCACCATGCAAATTCCAATGGGAATTGTATATCTGGCACTGCCTCTGAGTGGTCTACTTATTATATTTTATTCAGTCCATGAAATTATGCATGGATTGCCCCAGGAGTTAAAAGAAAAAACAATGACATCAGAATAAAAAATTAAACAAAATGGAATTATTCGGAATCATCATATTAATAGTCAGCTTCATTATATTTCTTTCCATTGGAGTTCCAATAGCCTATAGCATCGGATTATCAGCAACAGTAACATTACTTGTTAGCATTGATCCCATACCGGCCTTCACAACAGTTTCCCAGCGGATAGCAACGGGTCTGGACAGTTTCACGCTTCTGGCCATTCCCTTCTTTGTGCTTGCCGGCCAGTTGATGAACCAGGGAGGTATAGCGATGAAACTCATCGATCTTGCCAAAGCGCTTGTGGGAAGATTTCCGGGTGGACTCGCCTTTGTAAACATACTTTCGAACATGCTGTTTGGTGCCATATCGGGTTCTGCTGCTGCCTCTGCTTCAGCCATTGGCAGTTTCATGACCCCCAGAATGGTAGAGGAAGGATATGACAAATCATACAGTACTGCGGTTAACGTTACGTCTGCTACAACGGGTCTCAGCATCCCCCCTAGTAATGTATTGATCGTTTACTCATTGGCTGCAGGAGGTCTTTCCATCGGGGCCCTTTTCATCGCAGGTTACATACCGGGAATACTCACCGGCCTTGGCATTGCAGCCGTTGCGGCTACCATTGCCTATAGAAGGAATTATCCCCTGGCAGAAAAGGTAACTTTCAAATATGGCGTTATAAAATTCCTGGATGCCATACCGAGCCTGGGCATGATCATCGTAGTCATCGGTGGAATTATTGCCGGTATTTTTACTGCAACAGAAGCGGCAGGTATCGCTGTAGTCTATGCTCTGATCCTGTCATTCATTTACAGGCAGATTTCCGTTAAAGACCTGCCCAACATTCTGCTACGGTCAGTAATTACCTCCACGATTGTACTCCTGTTGGTTGGAACATCCATCGGCCTTTCCTGGGTAATGTCCTACCAGGAAATTCCCCAGGAGGTTTCCAATGGACTCCTGGCGTTAAGCGAAAATAAGTTCGTCATACTGATTATTATCAATATACTGCTTCTCCTTGTAGGGGTATTTATGGATCTCTCTCCTGCGGTTCTGATCTTTACACCGATCTTCCTGCCTATTGTCACCAATATTGGGGTAGACCCCATTCATTTTGGGATCATCATGATCCTGAACCTGAGCATAGGGCTGTGTACACCACCTGTTGGTACACTGTTATTTATCGGTTGCAGCATCAGTAAGATTGGAATAGAAAAGGTAATACGGCCCCTTTTACCCATATATGCGGTAATGATCTTCATCCTTTTAATAATTACCTACTTCCCTGAACTGACGTTGTGGCTGCCCAGACTGTTCGGATTTTAAATTGACAAAAACAGTATACCATGAAACTAGAAAAATATACATTCGGCATAGGAGATCGTTTTGCCCACCAGGGGAAAGCCCAGCTTAATGCCCTGATCAAGGCAAAAGAAGCAGGTTTAGATATAGCACCTGTGTGGAATAAATCATACCGGGAACATCAGACTGTAGGATCCAATCATTTAGAAACAAAGAAAGAAGCCGATGAAACGGTAAAGGCCTTGAATTGGGAGGATAATTATTATATTGATGCCGACCATATCAAACTGGCCAATGTAGGTGAATTTCTGGATTACGCGAACTTTTTCACCATAGATGTAGCAGATCATATCGGGAAAAAGGCAGATGAAGGTGAGATCTCCAAATTTGTGAAATCCAATTCCTCCCTTATTGGAAAAACAGAAATCCCGGGTATACAAGAAGATTCTGAGATCACAGAGGAAATCATCCGTAAAATCGCGGAAAAATATCTCTATGCGGCACAAAAGGCAGGGGAAGTGTACCGGTTCATTGCGGATAACAAAGGTGAAGAAAACTTTGTTGCCGAAGTTTCCATGGATGAAACCGATTATCCCCAAACGCCGGCCGAATTGTTGGTTATTCTTAGTGCTCTGGCGGATCAAAAAATTATGTTGCAAACTCTGGCTCCCAAATTCTCCGGCCGATTCAACAAAGGCATCGATTATGTCGGGGATGTCAATCAATTTGAAAAAGAATTTGAGGCGGACGTTCAGATAGTTGATTTTGCAGTGAAGGAATTTGGATTGCCGGAAAACCTAAAGTTAAGCATCCATACGGGAAGTGACAAATTTTCCATTTACCCGATCATTGGAAAGATCATGCGAAAATATGATAAGGGGATCCATGTAAAAACAGCAGGGACCACCTGGCTGGCTGAGGTCATCGGTATGTGTCTCGGTGGTGATGACGGTTTCGAAGTGGCCAAAAAGATTTATCTTACAGCATATGACCAGGTAGAGAGCCTTACAGAAGCCTATGCGGCCGTTATTGACATTGACCAGTCACAACTGCCTTCCCCGGAAAAAATTAATGGCTGGAATGCAGAAAAGTTTGTCAACGCACTCCGTCATGTTCCCGGTCATCACGAATACAATTCGCACTTCAGACAACTGATGCATGTTTCGTACAAAATAGCGGCGCAATTGGGTTCTGAATTCACCGATATGCTGAAGAAACATGAAAAAAACATTGCTTCTGAAGTAACGGAGAATCTTTTTGAAGGTCACATTAAAAGGCTGTTCTTATAAAGACTCATCAATATTGAATTACTCGAGGAAACCTATAAGGTAAAAAATGAAGGATAATACCTCCTATGCCCCAAAAAATAGCCATACTGGATACCGGATACGAGTCCTATGAATACGAAAAAAGGATTTTAGAAGAAGCGGGCTACGAGTTGCACATCTTTTCAGGTGAAAGGAACGATCGTCAAGGTAAGTTGACCCTGGCAAAAGATGCAGTAGGATTGATGATCCGGTGGACAAACATCGATGAAGAATTTTTACAGGCCGCTCAACAGTTAAAAGCCATAGTAAGGTATGGTGTGGGTTATGACAACGTAGACCTGGAAGCAGCTACCCATCATGATGTCAAAGTCGCCAATGTTCAGGGATATGCCAATCATTCGGTATCCGATCACGCACTGGCCATGATATTTGCCTGTGCCAGGGCACTCCCCCGGGGTGAACAATTGGTAAAAACTCATTTTGCAAAACCTCCTGTCAAACAAGTACTCGAACTTCACGATAAAACCCTTGGAATTATAGGACTGGGAAGGATAGGAGGGACACTATGCAAAAAAGCACAATCCCTGTTTAAAAGGATATTGGCAACAGACCCTTATATTTCACAGGAGCGTTTTAACGAACTGGGCGCTTCTCAAACCAGCCTGGACGATCTGATCGGGCAAAGTGATGTGATCTCCATCCATTGTAACTTGACCCGGGAAACCGAGGGACTGATTGATAATAACAAACTGCAGTTGATGGGGGATAAAACCATACTCATCAATACAGCAAGGGGATCTGTTGTGAATGAAAAAGATTTGCTGGCAGCCCTGCAGTCAGGTAAGCTCCACAGCGTGGGTCTCGATGTGTATGCTGATGAACCTCCCTCAATCCGGCAGGATGATCTTATTGATCACCCCCGGGTTATTGGTACCGGTCATTATGCATGGTACTCCACAAAATCCATCAATGAACTTCAGAAACGGGCCACAGACAATCTGTTAAGCCTGTTGCAGGGAGGAATTCCAGATGATTGTCTGAATTCCTAGAATTTTATGTTATATTTGATGAATAACCGAAAAGAGGTTGTCGCTGTAAGGGAAATTCCACCTTGTTATTGATTATCAGAATATCATTATATATTTGCTTTCAGAATATTCGGTAAAAACCAAGGATCCATGCAAAATAAAATTAACATCCCTCCAAAGGGTCTGGCAATCATTGCAATTGTAGGACCTTCCATTGTCTGGGCGGCAGAATACATCGGATCTGGCGAGGTAATCCTTGCAACCCGTACGGGGGCCATTCTGGGCACCTCTGTTATCTGGGCCGTTGTGCTGGGGATGTTCCTGAAATACTGGATTGGGATGAGCGGTGCCCGGTATACCGTTTGTACCGGTGAAGGTATGATGGATATGTTTGACCGAATGCCGGGTCCAAAACACTGGAGCGTTTGGATCGTGCTGGTGGGTCAGTTTGCTGCCGGGGCCATTTCAATTGGATCGGTGGCGTCGGCCGGCGGTATCTTTCTAAGCAGCTTAATTCCTGGCTTACCCTCCTTTTTAAGCGGATGGCTGATCACAATATTTTGTATCGCTGTGGTATGGAGTGGAAAATTCCAATGGCTTAAAATCGTCATGAGCATTTTTGTACTTATGACTGTAATTGGTGTTTTTTATGTGGCATTCCAGGTTGTTCCCGGTGCAAGTGAATTTTTTGAGGGTCTTATTCCCGGTAAAGCAGGAGTGCCCAAATGGGCCCTGGATAAAGGAGCCCATGAGAATCCCTGGAGAGAAATACTCCCCTTAATTGGCTGGGGTGCTGGTGGATTTGCAAGCCAGGTTTGGTATACCTATTGGGTTTTGGGTGCCGGATATGGTGCAACAAAAAACAGAAATTACGGAGAATCTGCCGATACCAATTATCTGAAGAACATGCCGAAACTCGACGCCAAACGCATTAAGGGATGGTGCCGGGTAGTTTATACCGATGCCACTTTTGCTTTACTTATTGGGGTTTTGGTTACGGTTGGATTTCTGATTGCCGGAGCAGGCGTGCTTCGTCCACAGGAACTGGCTCCCCAGGGACCAGAAGTAGCGCTCACCCTTTCCAAAATATTCTCATCACGATGGGGATCCCTGGGCGGATTGCTTTTCATGATGGGTGGCACCGCCGCACTTATAGCTACCCAGGTTGGCCAGCTGGCAGGTTGGCCCCGGTTGCTTGCGGATGCATTCCGGCTCTGCATACCCGGTTTTAAAAGGCGGTTTCGCTGGAAAATTCAATTCCGGATTTTCCTTGTATTTTTTCTGATCACCAATCTCATTATTGTTTATTCATTTGGCCTGAAACCTGTGGCACTGGTGAAGCTGAGTGCAATACTGGATGGACTTTTGTTAACTCCATTACAGGCAGTCCTGGTGATGATCGGACTTTATTTTGTTATGCCGAAATTGTTAAGCAAAGAGGCAAAATCTATACTCAAGCCGCATTGGATCTTTGCTGCAGGATTAATCGTGGCGTTTTTTGTATTTAGCTATTTCTGTATTTTTCAGATTCCCTATATCCTTTAACATCAAAACAATTGATGTCTGAATCACCCACAATAAAGCAATAAAAATGAGTCAACAAACGGCTTTGGTTTTCGATTTGGACGGCACATTGGTGGACAGCGTCTACCAGCACGTCCTTGCATGGCGTGAAGCGCTTCATGAGGTAGGGATAGAATTATCGGTATGGAAAATCCACCGGCGAATAGGTATGAGTGGCGGACTTTTTGCCCAGGGATTGCTGCGTGAGATGGATCATCCTATGGAACAGTCGATTTTTGAACGTTTGCAAAATTTGCATGCTGAATACTACAAGCAGAAAAGTGACCAGGTAGTACCACTTCCCGGGGCCAAAGAACTGCTTTCCCGCCTGACCGAATTAAAGATACCCTGGGCCATTGCCACCAGTGGACGGATGAAGTCTGCGGGAGCTACCCTGGAGACACTGGAAATCCCTGAAAATGTACCGGTGGTGACCCGGGACCTGGTACCCTATGCCAAACCCAATCCCGATCTGTTCCTGGAAGCAGTACGGCAGTTGGGAGTGGATGTCACCGATACCATCGTAGTAGGCGATAGTGTTTGGGACCTTTTAGCTGCCCGAAGAGCCCGCACCCTGGGTGTTGGACTGTTATCAGGTGGCTACGGGCAGGAAGAACTGGAAAGGGCCGGTGCCTACAGGGTATACGAAGATCCGGCAGAACTGCTAAGACACCTGGATGAACTGGGGGTACGTTCCACCTAATCTTGAAGAAAATTATTCAAGCCCATCATCAATTCTTCCTAATCCGTAAAATACAAGAAGCGCAAGTTAATAAACGATCATTTCCTGTGTTTCTTCACAGCATCAACAAACGCCTGCAGATTCTCTGAGGATACACCGGGAGGCATACCTCCTCCGCACGACATAACCACACGGGAGCGATCTTCCAGGGAGTTGATCAGATCGTCAACTGAGCGGGATACATCATCGGGGCTGCCATTGGCCAGCACATCACGGGGTGGAATGTTGCCAAGAAGCGTTACCTTGTTGTCGGTTTTCTCCTTGAGCTCATTCAGGGTGATGTCATAGCCCATGTTGAAAAAGTTAACTCCCATCTGAGGAAGATAGGGTGCTGAAACTTTACACGGGGCATCGTTGTGGAAAAACTTCACCGACACATCCACATCATACAACTCCTGAAAATAGGGCAGGGCAAATTCCTTGAAATGGTCCTCGCCTATAAAACCCACTATATCATCAAGTAACAGCATGCCGTCAATCGTGGGGATGGCATCCATCTGTATTGCATGCCATTCCTTCAGATAGTCAGTAATGATCCTGAGTAATTTATGGATCTTGTCCGGATCGGAGATCATGGCCGGCAGAAGCTCGGTAGTGCCCATCAGGTAGGAGGCCACATTCAGCGGGCCCCGGGTCACCGAAAACCGGATTTTAAGACCATTCTTTTCTATCCGCTCCCGGTTGAGCTTAAGCCTGTTCAGGATGAAAGGATTGAGCCCGTCGGCACTGGCCCTGGGCTTTTCAAGCTTGTCAATGTCTTCAAGAGATTGAATAACGGGAAAAGCGTGGGGGAATTCATCCTCCGGGAACCGCCCTTTGGCCCCAAAGGCTGATGGTTCGCCACACATCCCGTACTCTGACCAGAATCCCGGCAAAAACATGCAGTCGGGAAAGTCATTGATCACTTTCATGTTGGCATCAAACCACATATCCTCGCTGGTATAGTAATCCAGCTTGGTGATGCCATACCAGTTCGGCAGCCACGGGCTGTCGATGATAAAACCTATCGGCAGGTCTGTATCTTTTCCGTTGATCGTATCAAGTAAGGTGTTCCACTGTTGGTCGGTCATAAGTTAATGATTGAATGATTAAATGATTGAATTTATAAATGTTATGCTTGAATGCATGAATGCTAAAATGATTAAATGATATAATGAGAGTATATAATTGTAATGCTTGAATGATTAAATGATTAAATGGATATTTTTAATGTAAGCTACATTTAATTATAAACAATGTAACAACGTATATCTACACGAGCTTAGCGAGTAATTTGACAATCCGTACCTAATATTCATATTTTTGGTTTGTTATTCTTTCCCCATTCTTGATCTTTCTTCCATTCAATCATTCGATCATTCAATCATTTTATCATTCATGCATTTAAGCATTTTTCTCCTGTTATTCACTCTTCCTGGCCATCTCCAGGGCGCGGGTAGTCAGATAATACTTCACCCGCATGTAAGAAGTCTCCCATTCAGGCATTTCACCCTGGCGGAGATACTCCAGGTATTGTTCCATCACGCTTCTGAAATGAGCTTCATGGCCTTCGCGGTGTTTGTCGGGGATATCAACCCTCCAGGTATTGTCCCCGGTTTTGGTAATGCCAAGGCCCTCATGGCCCAGCTCGTTTTCAACAGCCTCCTTTAAACGCTTCTCGTAGGTTGAAGGATCGACGTCACCGGTCAGCTCAACATATAGTTCAGGCTGGTAATTCTGCTCTTCTCCCTGGCGGATGATCAGGTTGCACCGGCTTCCCCGCATGATGGCATAATGGGTATCCCCGCCACCCTCAGGAGCCTGGTAATGCCACTCTACCCTGACCCGCGCATGCATATCTTTTAGGGTATAATTCATCTCTCCGTTGGAATATACTTGGAGTTTGCCATCCTCAAGTTCTTTTTTCAGGTACGAAGGCCACTCGTCTTCGCGTGTAACCTTCTGGAACTGTTGCAGGCTAAGCGGTGTGGTCCAGTGGGAGGCACTGAGCAGCTCGATGTCCGATTTTTTTAGCACTTGTTGAGGGTATGTTTCCCACTGGATCAGGTCGATCAGGTGCGTGGAAACCCCTACAATGGCCTCTCCCTGCTGCGTTTCATCAAAAAACCAGGGCGGCCGCTTGATGGGCTCTCCGGCTACATATTTGAACCAGTGATGTACACTGCTTTGAATAAAGGCAGGATTTTCTTCTGTGCCTTTCAGCATCTGTCCAAAAATCTCCGGCATATGGGCCAGCCGCTTCTGAAGGATCGCCGTTACCTCGTTGCGCTCGGTCATGATATCATAGACAAAAAGGCCTTTCTTATCTGCAATATCAAATGACTCTTCCAGTTCCGGGTATTTATCGGGCGAGATCACCATAGGCTTATCTGCCAACACATTGAGACCATTATCCACAGAGGTTTTTATATACCTGGTTTTTTTGGCGTTGTTCCCGGAGATGACCACAACATTGCCCGGTCGTTCCTCTACCATCTTCTCGAGGAAATCGTCTCCTTTATACACATGCTCCTGCCAGTTGGTGGGATTTTCCTCCCTGTTGTTGAAATTCTCAATCCGGTCCAGGTGTCTTTGCACATCAGGGCCATCAGGGGCATAAACATAAGCATCAGGAGAAACCTGCGGCACCATGTATTTTTGCACCAGCGAGGCATGGAAATGCCCGGGATCAAGGGTCATAAGAACCACTTCATTTTCTGCACCGGTAAACGAGGTGTCCGGTGCCTGTCCGCTTGCCTCCCCCTGCTTTCCGGCCTGATTTTTGCAATTGTTCATAGTCAGGATGATACTTCCTAATATTATTGCTAGTAAAAATATTTTTTTCATTATAAAAAAGTTTGTTATACAATGATCGGCTGTTTCTACTTCCCATGTCCCATAAAGGGATATTTGCCGGCTGCTTTTGCTTTTACTGCCGACGACAGGTTCAGATAATCGATCCCGTAAGGATAGCGCTGGGGTCTTCCAAGCCGTTTATTGGCCCAGTCATTGTTCTTGAACTGCTCCCGGTGGGGATCGAAGTAGAGCTTTTTGTCTGTATGCATGGCAATATGGCTGATCAGGCAAGCGCTGCAGGAGCGGTGGCCGATCTCTACCGGTGCCACGGGTTGCTTGCGCGACTTGATCGAATCCAGCCAGTTGCGGTGGTGTTCCATATCACTGCGGTACAGGTGGACTTCATTGGGACCGATCTCAGAGTCCAGTATTTTCGGATCGCTGGCATCCAGTGACTTGCCTCCGCCGCCAGAAGATCCCGGATCGCTTGCGGTAACTTTCGCCGGGCCCCGCTTGCAGGATATCCAACCTTCTGTGCCAACCCATTTAACGCCCTGGTCGTTCTTGTTGCTGATGTCCATGATCATGCCGTTGGCGTACTTGTTGCGCACGTGGAAATCCGTATGCACATCCCACACCCCGCTCCGGGGGAAGGTAGCCTCGGCTTCCACCTCGACCGGGCCGGTATATTCGGTACCCATGCCCCAGTGGGCGGTGTCTACGTGGTGGGCACCCCAGCCGGTGATCATGCCGGCGCCGAACTGCTCGATACGCAGCCAGCCGGGTCGGCCATAGCCTTCCTCGGGATGTACCCCTTTTTCCGTATAGGGAATCCTGGGGGTAGAGCCCAGCCACATGTCGTAATTCAGGCTGGAGGGTACTTCCATCCTGGGCTGTTCCTCCCCTGAGGGATCGGCGCCAAAGCCAACCAGAACTTCCTGTATATCCCCGATACGCCCGTTACGGACCAGCTCAGCGGCCCGGTGAAACTGCGGCCAGGGGTCAAGCGAACGCTGCTGGCTTCCTACCTGCAGAATTCGGCCGGTGCGGTGGATGACATTGCTCAGCACCCTTCCTTCTTCTACAGTAAGCGACAATGGTTTTTGAACGTATACATCCTTTCCGGCAAGGGCTGCTTCTATGGCAGGCTGAACGTGCCAGTGGTCAGGTGTGGATACGATTACCGCGTCGATTTCAGGGTCATTGACCAGCTCGCGGTAGTGCTCGTACATCTTCACATTGACCGGGCTGCGTTGTCCCTTGTTCTCTTTATACCAGTTCTCAATGTAGGCCTTGCCGTCTTTCATCCGGTCGCGGTCAACATCGCATACGGCCATCACCTGTACATCATCATGGCGCATGCATTCCGGCAGATCGTGGCTGCGGGCAATACGGCCAAAGCCGATCTGCCCGATGTTGATCCGGTTGCTGGGAGCATTCTTTCCCAAAACCGATGAAGGTACAATGGATGGTGCAGCAATCGTAAAGGCCAGACCGGTTAAACCGGTTTTTATAAAGTCTCTGCGTGTGTGTCCTTTCTTTCCGTCTTTCATAATGTAGTCTTTTTTTGATTCGGTAAAATTTGCTTTCTTATTGTTTATTTTCTGATTGATAGTCTTCAAAACGGTCTGCAATGTCGGCTGATTCATGGTCGCCTGAATGCACAAGCACGCGATAGTGGAGTTTTATATTTTCTCCTTTTTCAAACTCCCTGCTTTCACCATTTTCAGGCCAGTACATCGGGGTAGGGGAAAAGAAGCCATAATCGCGGGTGAACCATTTCGAGGGATACCATATGTTGGAGGGATGCTGCATAATGGCCAGCCCTTCTGTTTGGTCTCCTCTTTGGCCGTAGTAATCCATCCACGGGGAGGCTTTTCCCCAGGTTCCATCTTCTGTTGTTTGTCCCTCGGCATTGATCATGGTACCGCCGTTGATCACAGCCAGTGCCGGGTCCATGCGTGCGCTGAAGAGGGAATGGTTGGTTTTTCTGATCTCTACATCCTGGAGCATCTGTAGGGTAATGTCAAAGTCTATCTGGTAGATTCCTTCCGAAGGAGCGGATATGGTAATACGGCGCAAATCCTTAACCGGTGCCGATGCTCCTTTGCGCGTCCAGATGCACTCGTTTTCAATGACTACCTGCTGACCGTTGTTTTCTTTTATTTCGGCTCTCAGGGAGATGATCTGGCCCCGTTCCAGGCCTTCCTGCCAGTAATTGCCCCCGTTCACCTCGTCGCATCCAAAAAACAGGGAGCTGTGATGGGGGTAAGGGCTGTTGCGCATGGAGGTGACACTTGCCCCTGATGGGCCGTTTACCGGGTAAAAGAACGGGTATTTCTCTGTATCAGAAAAAATGTAGGTTGTGAAAAAATTGCCGTTGATTCGGACGTCTATAGATGACTCGTGTTTGACTGCGGAGACCTGACCCTGTGCCTGGATTTTCCCGCTGCACACAAGTGCGGTTAAAAGTATAGTAATTAAAAATTTGGTTTTCATATTACAAATGAATTATTTTATTGCATTTTATAAAAGGGGACTATTCCGCCTCCATTTCAACTTTTGGCGGATGGGCAAAATCGTTCCACACTTCTTCGGCTTCTTCTTCACTTAAGAATTCTCCATCAAAAACCATCATTCTATATTTCAGATTATAAAGTTTTCCAGGTTTAAGTTCCCAGGAAGAATGACGAATGGGACAGAACTCGAAGAAAAAATCACCCCTTCCACCGTTGGCATCAAGCGGCCAAACCCGCATCGGTTCGGGATATTCCCTGTTGGAAGGATTGCTCATGAACAAAATTCCCGAGGGTGTTTCTCCTTCAACATCGGCCCAGGTTACGCACCATCGGGCCCTTGTGCCGTCAGCTTCCTTGCGGTTCTTCCCTTCGGAAGTCAGCACCCTTGTATTTTCCCTTTTCCAGTCTTTTGTGGCACGAAACCCGATTCCGCCCCCGTAGCGATATTCATCAAGCATAACAGGCTTGTCGGTAGCACAATTCAGTGTAGTGCTCAGGTCCCATAGGAACACATCCTTGCCATGAACAGATACATTCCACACCCTGACATCCCAAAGCTCATTGATGGCTGCGGTTTCACCTTTCAGGTCGATGTGTTTCTGATGGGCTTTAAATCCTGAATAAACCGGACCTTTCACTTTGGAGACGAATCCATTGAACCGGACAGTCCCCTCTCCTTTTCCGAGATTCCAGAAATCAATGGCCTTCCCGTCGAAATGGGTCTTGGTCCAGGGGTTCCATATGCCATAGTGATGGTAATGATCCGGAGGTTGAATTCGTGTAAGTATGTTGCCTTCGGGAGAATAAAGCGGATGAATATAGGCACTTCTGGCATAAAGGTCATCAACACCTTCGGGGGCAGGATACATTGCATGTCGGTAGCCCAGCACGGGCTGGTCTCCTTTTTTCAATACCAGTGATTTGCTGTCATCTGAATAATCCATGGAAGAAATACCGGTTTGATATTTGTCTCCGGCACGAAGTTCGTAGGTACGTTGTGTATTTTCAGGCGTAGTTCCACTTAAAATCCACCAGATCCGGCCGGGATTACCAGCCTCCATCTGACAGTTTACTTCCTCTTCCTTTCCATCAGTGGTTTCTACCAAATAGAAGGGCTGATCGTTAAACGGATAATCCAATTCTTCAAGCGATATGCTTACTGGCGTGCTGTTTCGCTCATATGATCCGGTATTGACTTTAATTTGTGCTATCGGTTCCTGAGCGGCTGCGGTTCCCAAAATTCCAATAAAGAAAAAGAAAAGAAGAAACCTTACTGATGCCATTTTTTTATTGAGATGTTCCATCATAAATCAGAATTTGTTTTAATCGGATAAATTTAATGATTTTTCGCTCCAAATAAAAAAAGCTGCTTGCCTAAACTGGCAAACATTTGGTGTTTAGGGCAAGCAGCATTTCTTAATTAAATTCCATTAATACCCAGGATTCTGCGGATAACCTCCGGATGTCCTTTCTCTCTGCTGCGCCGGGATCGGACGAAGGAGATGGTATTCCTCTATATTAGGTGCTCCCTCATCATTGTATTGTCTGACTCTTTCAAGCAGTTTTCCGGTTCGTTTGAGATCCAGCCAGCGTTTTTGTTCACCGTACAATTCTCTTGATCGTTCATCCAGAATAAAATCCAGATCCAGTTCTGCAGATGTGATTTCCATCTGGGCTTCCATTCCATTAAAAGCTGCTCTTCTTCTGACCACATTAATCATATCCACTGCATCGGATATATTACCATCCTGATAATAAGCTTCAGCAGCGATCAGGTAAGTCTCTGCAAGGCGATAAACGATTACATCACGCGAACCAGCCATATAGTTAACCGAAGGCCGCTTGAAGTCATCGGTTTTTGTATTGCTTGGAAACATGTTGATGGGATAATACAAACTATCCTCAAAGGTAACTGGATCTTCGTCATTAATATCGTAATAATGATCCTGATGCCACGTAAACAAATTAATACCAGGATTTCTTTCCCTTATTATCTCGACTTTCTGTTCCGTCAATTTCTCTGAGGTCACCCATATGGCTGTATCTCCTATTTCAGCACCTTCAGGAAGACCTGTTTCAGTGTTAAAGTACCAAACATCCTGAAACATTTGGGTATAGCGGGCATCAACATCAAGTGGTCTAAAATTATCCAACAACCACTGAGTGGGTCTGAAACGGATCCATGGCCGACCGTAACCGGGTTCCAGGGAACGATCCAATCCAGTATTGAAAACTTCATACCATGGCCTGAACATCACATGGCTCCGATTCCCCGGCCCGTTGAGTAGCGGATCCTGGCTATACTGCACCGACCAAAGCACCTCAGCGTTTTGTTCATTATCATGATCAAAGACCTTTTTTGTAGTTTCCAAAAGACTATGATCATAATCGTTGATTACACTACTAGCCAAACTAGCAGCTTCCTGGAAATCATCAGATTGTGCATAATCCTTATAACCTCTGGTAAGCAATACCAAAGCAAGCAAATGTTTGGCAGCCGGTTCAGTGGCTCTTCCAAACTGGTCAGCTGAAGCGGGAAGGTTGTCAATGGCAAATTCCAGATCGCTTACTATGGCATCATATATCTCATTTTCAGGCGTCCGCCCTGCTTCTGTCTCCACCCCAACTGTCTCTTCCAGGGTCAGATGAACGGGGCCAAAAAAGCGGACCAGAAGAAAATAATAATGGGCTCTAAGAAAATGCACTTCTGACAATAAGCTATTCCTCTTTTCCTGAGACATTTCAACTCCTTCCCCTCGGCTTATTACCGTATTGCAGGTATTAATTGCCTGGTATAAATTTGACCAGCAATTCCAAAAAGGGGCACCTTCGGAATTCAATCCTAATGTATACTTGTCCATATAGTGATAGCCCCCATGACCTCCATGGGTAAACTCGTCTGTTCCCATAATGGTCATATACATCCCTTGCTGGGCACCATAATAATTCCTTAGCGGCTCATATGCTGCATTGACTGCACTTTCCAATCCTTCCTGATTTTCATAATACTCAGCGGTAACTTCTGAGACAATTTTCTCTTCCAGAGGATCTTCCTGACAAGAAACCATTGCTAGGAAGAAAAGGATAAATATTAAAGATAAATATTTGATAATTTTCATAGTGATTATTTTTTAAATTTTAACCTTAAAATGTCATGTTTATTCCAAGAAAATAAATTCTCTCAGTGGGGCTCCCATTTGATGATACATAACCCCCATATACTTCGGGATCAAGGCCACTTTGTAAATGAGAGAAAATAAACGGAGTCTCTGAATTCACATAGATCTGCATGGATTGAATTCCTATATTATTTAATACAGTTTCGGGGAGGTTATATCCCAATTTGATATTTCTAATTTTCAGGAAATCTCCATCCATATAACCCCTGGTATCTCCAAAAAGCGGATATTCCCTGTTAACATTGGGCTTAGGATGCTTATTGGTGGGATTATCCGGAGTCCAATAATCCATATCCAGCTGATTACTTCGCCCTTGTAGGTCTGCCATCGAGACATGGAAATTATTATAAATCATATGTCCGAAACTGCCAAATACAGAAACAGACAAATCGAAATTCTTATAAGTGAAGGTATTGGTCATACCGCCACTTAAAGTTGGCATATCGGATCCAAGAACAATTTTATCTTCCTCATTAAAAGTTCCATCTCCATTGACATCACGGATTTTTATTTCACCAGGATTCATATTATATTCTGCGGCTTCTTCTTCTTCATCAAGTTGCCAAATACCTACTTTGTCATAATCATAATAAACCGTTAAGGGCTCTCCAAGAAACCATTGATTTCCTACATCATCTTCACCTGTTCCATATAATGCCACAATTTCTTCTCTGTTGGCGGAAAGATTGAAAGTAGTTGACCACCCAAATTCACGTTCGCCACTGATATTTGTGCTGGTTACATTGAATTCAAAACCACGGTTTTTTGTTTCCCCAATATTCTGAAAAACCGAACCATATCCGGAAGTAATAGGCAGATTTCTCTGAAGCAATAGATCGGTGGTGTACGTCTGATATACTTCAAAACTACCACTTATGCGGTTATCCCACAAGCCGAAATCCAAACCGATATTGGCGGAAGTGGAGACTTCCCATTGTAAATCGGGATTGGATAATACATCGGGCCTATAACCATATCCGGCATTTCCGCCAAAATTATAGGCTGTTCTCGCTAAGCTTCCTTTGGTCTGATAGGGATCAATAACTGTATTTCCCGTACGTCCATAACTTACTCTAA
>Ga0207797_1000315_pt1 | contig 37105 bp, 32 predicted proteins | sample PRCRCaboRojoPR_6_FD_187275 | JGI IMG/M metagenome (GOLD analysis project Ga0207797, IMG submission 187275) | Marine sediment microbial community from Cabo Rojo, Puerto Rico - PR CR 10% Liquid 1 (SPAdes) | ecosystem: Environmental > Aquatic > Marine > Coastal > Sediment | place: Cabo Rojo, Puerto... | reverse complement strand
CCAAGGACGTCAGGGCCCTGATCAAAACAGCCGAAGCCGGCGAGTACGAGCCGCTCCTGCTCAAGTCGGTGCACCAGGTCAACGAGCAGCAGAAGCTGGTTCTGCCCAAAAAGATCGAGGCCTTCTTCTCCCTGCAGGACGGTCTGCAGAATGTCGTTCTGGGCCTGTGGGGGCTGGCCTTCAAGGCCAATACCGACGACATGCGCGAGGCCTCCTCAGTGCAGCTCATCGACTATCTGACCGCCCGCGGGGCCCGTATCAGGGCCTTCGACCCGGCGGCAGGGGAGCGGGCCAGAACCGAGCTGGCCGGCAACGACCGGGTCGAGATTGTGGACAATGAGTACGAGGCCCTGAATGGAGCACAGGCCCTGGCCGTGATGACCGAGTGGAACCAGTTCCGCAACCCGGATTTCCGGAAGGTCAAGGCCTTTTTGAGGCAACCTGTGGTCTTCGACGGCCGGAACCTCTATGACCCCGAGCACATGGCTTACCAAGGCTTCACCTACTTCTCCGTCGGGCGCAGATAGGGCGCAGAGGATGTGAGACAGTCTCGAGTCCACGTTGGAAAGGAGATGGCTTTCGCAACGGTTCGCTTCGGCGGCCGTCGGGGCAAGGCTGGAAAAGGGGCGGGGCTGTTTTTCCCAAGCGGTCGGCTGGGAATGGCCTCACAAAAAACCCCGTGGCTGGCCACGGGGGTTTTTTGCGAGACTCATCGGCCATGGAGACGGCCGAGACAGCAGCGAATCTGGAGCTCCTGCAAGACGGCCCGCTCATACTCGAGGTTGTAAGAAGGGATGGGCTCGGTGCTCTGGTCAAAGAACTTATCCAGGTACTGAGTTTCTTCCCAAAAGTCCAGGAGCTCGTCGTCAGGGAGGGTTTTGATCTGCTCCGCAACGGTCACATTTTCAAAGTAGGGAAAAAATTGGGCCATTAACCAATTTCCTCCTTGAGTCAAGGTTTTAAAAGAGAATACGCCGTTCTTTCCCAGCTGTCAAATAACCTCACTGGAAGCCCAGCCAGCCGCTGCAAAGGAGCGCGCTTTGACCGTGTTTGTACCCACTGAAATCAGAACCTTTCTTAATCAAAGAGATAGCAAGAACTGTACCATATATAAGAGCGGTCTTGGCAGTCAGGCTTGCCTGGCTCAAGGGATTCTGCGTCAAGGGCGAGATGTCGTGGTCATCGTGCCGGATCAGGGGACGCTTGCGCGCCTCTGGTCGCTGCTCCAATGCTTTGCGCCCTCCGTGGAGCCCCTCCGCGACAGGCAATGGGTCAGCTTCGGACCGTATCAGCCGGCAGAGCGGTCCAGATTGCATTGGCCGGAACGCTGGGCTTCGCTGTTCTCCCTCTTGACCGGCCCCAAGCATCAGGGCGTTATTCTGACCCTGGACAACCTCCTGCCATTCTGGCCTGCACCGGACGTTCTGGATCAGGAGTCCCTGCTCCTGTTCCGCGGCGAGGAGCGCGATCCCGAAAGCTTGCTTCAGACAGCCGTATCCTGGGGCTACTCCAGAGTCAACCTGGTTACCAGGCCTGGGGAGATCGCCCTGCGCGGCGATATTCTGGATATCTTTACTCCCGGATACAGCTGGCCACTGCGAGTGGAGTTCTTCGGCGAGCTGCTCGAAAACATTCGGCTTTTTGAGCCGGTCAGCCAGCGCTCCAAGCAGGACGTCGAGGAAGCGGTCCTGCTGCCCGTAGCTCCGGCAGTGCTCAGCTCGGAGAGAGTCCGGAGGGCCAAGGACTCCTGGACGGATCTCTGGAAGACCGGCCAGATCAGCAAGGCCGAGCGATCCCGTCTGGAGAGGCTGATCGAGGAGGGAGAGAATGATCTGCCGCCCGGGCTCTTCTATCCGGATGCCGTGCCCTTGCAGGAGTGGTTCAGGCCGGATGCCGTCTACCTCCTGGCCGAGGCCGACCAGCTCAGGACGCGGCTGGACGAGCACGAAGCCTCCTGGCAGAGCTTCATGGAGACCCTTCAGACGCAGAACGTCTTCTGGCCCTCCAAGACCATCGTCCAGCCGGCCTCCCGGGCCAGGCAGGCCTGGCTGGATCAGCAGCAGATCTTGTTTGAGGACTTGCCCCTCGGAGACAGGCAAGGCGGAATCTCGCTGCCGGAAAAGCGCTACGACACCTTTCCGGAGCTGTTCTGGAAGCCCGAGGAGCGCAAGAGACCGTGGTCCGCTTTGATGGAGAGCCTGCGGCGCTGGCGGACGATCAAAAAACAGACCATCCTCTGCTTTCGAAGCCTCAAGGGGCGGAGCACCTTCTTCAAGTTCCTCGAAAAGGAGGATGTTCGCATCCAGACGGAGTATAACCCCGACAGCTCGGGAATCTTCGCGTTGATCTCCGACTTTGACCGGGGGGCCGAGCTGGAGTGGAACCATCTCCTGATTCTTTCCGAGGATGTCTTCCAGCCCCAGCGGGATGCACGGGGCAGGAAGGCCGCCAGAACCGATTTCCAGGGGCTTCAGCGTTTTGAGGACATCGAACGGGATGCGCTTCTGGTGCACCGCGACTATGGAGTTGGGCGCTTCCTTGGCCTGAACAGGCTCACGGTCGGCGATGTCGGTAACGATTATCTCGAGCTGGAGTATGCCGAGGGGGACAAGCTCTTCGTCCCGGTGGACAGGCTGAACCTGATTCAGAAGTACAAGGGGCCGGAAGGCGCCGTGCCATCGCTGGACCGGCTGGGATCAAGCCGCTGGGCCAACACCAAGGCCCGGGTCAGAAAGGCCCTGCAGGCCATTGCTCACGATCTGGTGGAGGTCTATGCCTATCGCAAGGTGGCCAAAGGGTATGCCTACGGTCCGCCGGACGAGCTCTACCGGGAGTTCGAGGCGACCTTCGACTTCGAAGAGACGGCTGATCAAGAGCAGGCCATCGCCGACGTCCTGGCCGACATGGACCGGCCGGAGCCCATGGATCGCCTTGTCTGCGGCGACGCCGGCTTCGGCAAAACCGAGGTGGCCCTTCGGGCGGCCTTCCGCGCCGTGGCTTCCGGAAAGCAGGTGGCCATGCTCTGTCCCACAACTGTGCTGGCCGAGCAGCATTATCAAAACTTCAAGCGGCGCATGGAGGACTTCTCCGTGAATGTGGCCATGGTCAGCCGCTTCGTTCCCCAGTCCAAGCAAAAAAAAGTCTTGGAGCGGGCCGAGAAGGGGGAGGTCGACATCCTCATCGGCACGCACCGACTGCTTTCCGACGATGTCCGGCTGCCACGCCTGAGCCTGTACATCCTCGATGAGGAGCAGCGGTTCGGTGTTCGGCACAAAGAAAAGCTCAAGCGGATCCGGCGCAATCTGGATGTGCTGACCCTGACGGCCACGCCCATCCCCAGAACGCTCCAGCTTTCCCTCTCCGGGATCAGGCAGCTGAGCGTCATCGAAACCCCTCCGCAGGAGAGGAAGCCAGTGGAGACCTCCCTGGTGGAGCGGGATCCGGAGATGCTCCAGTCCATCATCAAGCGCGAGCTGCAGCGGGAGGGACAGGTTTTCTGGGTGTACAATCGGGTCAAAGGTATCAACCGGGTCAAGGAGTTCGTCAGCTCCCTGGCGCCTGAGGCCAGGGTTGCCGTGGCCCATGGCCAGATGAACGAGCGTGTTCTCGAAGAGACCATGCATCGATTCTGGCGCGGGGAGATCGATGTCTTGATCAGTACGGCCATCATCGAGTCGGGCCTGGATTTTCCCAGAGCCAACAGCTTGGTGGTCGACCAGGCCCATATGTTCGGTCTGGGCCAGCTCTACCAGCTGCGGGGCCGGGTGGGCAGGTCCAGAGATCAGGCCTATGCTTACTTCGTGGTTCCATCCCTGGACGGCCTGGCCGCCAAAGCCAGGAAAAGGCTGCAGACCATACTCGACTTGGACTATCTCGGCGCCGGTTTTCAGGTGGCTTTGGAGGATCTTCGCCTCCGGGGGGCGGGCAATATTCTGGGCGAGGCCCAGTCGGGGAACATCGGCAAGGTCGGGTTGGACCTCTTTCTGGAGATGCTCGAGCAGGAGGTCAGCAAGGTTAGGGGCGAGCCTGTCAGGGACGAGTCCGAGCCAGAGCTGAACATCAGCTTCGAGGCCAATATCCCCGGAGATTACATTGTTGATCCAAAGGAGCGATTGCAGTATTATAAGTCCCTTTCTGGGGCAGAATCCTTTGAACGGCTCGCGGAGTGGGCCGATGAAATCAGAGATCGCTTCGGTCCCCTCCCGAGTTCGCTGGACAGGCTCATTGCTGTCTTGGAGCTGAAACGAGTCTTGGCCACTCTTCAGGTGGAAAGGGCCGATCTACAGACCAACCGTGTGATGCTCTCCTGGCCGGACGACTCGCAGCCGGTCGATCCCAATACATTTCTTGTCTGGCTCCAGGCTCGCCAGGACAGGGCCAAGTTCACACCTCCGTCGAAATTGGAGTTGCGCTTTGACACGAAAGCAAGTATTTCTGAGGCCATTCGAGAAATCGGACGCGAGCTCGAAGGGCTCAAGACTGGAGCGGCCCTTGAAGGTGCCTGCAGCGCTTAAGTTTCTCAAGCCTGCCGCGGCTTGTCTGGCTTTTGTCGTTCTTATCCTCTGCGCCGTCTCAGCCTCAGGCAAGACCGTCAACAAGGTCGTGGCTGTAGTCAATGGAGAGGTCGTCACCCTGTACGATCTCAAGAGTCAGCTTGAGGCGAGCCAGGGGGCTCTGGATATGGCATCCGGCGGGGACGAGCTCGGCTTGGAGGGCCCTGCCTTGCGCAAGCGGGTTTTGGAGGCCATGATCAACGACATTCTGCTCCTTCAGGAAGCTGAACGGTTGGGGATCGAGGTCCCGAAAAGCATCGTTGAAAAGCGCATCGAGAGGATCAAGAAGGAAGAAAGCCTGACCGACCAGGAGTTTGACGAGCTGCTCGCTGAGGAAGGTCTGACCCGAAGCGAGTATGTGCAGAAGGTCCGGGAAGGGATCAAGAAGAACCGGCTCCTGCAGTCCATGGTTCGAGACAAGGTGCTGGTTACCGAGGAGGAGATTAAAGCCTACTACCAGGAGCATATAAAGCGGTATGAGATGCCCGAGAAGTTGCGCCTGAAGATCCTGGTCATGAGCGACCAAGAGGAGCTGAGCCGAATCAAGCAGCGCATCCGTGAAGGCACCTTGTCCTTCGGCCAGGCGGCCGAGCAGTTTTCCGAAGGTCCTGCGGCCTCGCAGGGAGGAGATCTCGGCCTGCTTCGCTGGAGAGACCTCCAGGAGAGATGGCGGCAGGTCCTGGCAGGGCTGAAGCCTGGGCAGATGAGCCCGGTGTTTCAAGTCGGCGAACAGTCCGCCGTGCTTTTGCTCGACGAGGTGCAGTCGGGCAATCCCCTCGATTTGGAGAAGGTCCACGACCGGATTCGAGACCGGCTGCAGGCCCAAAAGCTCCGGTCCCGATATGATGAATACATAAGCGATCTGCGCTCCAAAGCGGTTATAGACGTCCGTTTGTGAGCCTCCAGAGAATCAAGCGGGGTTCTGGTATGAATATGAAGGAGTTGGGCGAACTCTTACGCTCGGAACGCGAGAAGAAAGGGTTGAGCCTGGATGAGGTCCATGAGTCGACCAAGATAAGCAAGTCCGCCTTGCGCAGCCTTGAAAGCGGCTTGGCCGAAGATCTGCCGCACCCCGTCTATACCAAAGGCTTCATTAAGAACTACGCTGAGCTCCTTGGCCTTGACGGGGACGAGCTTGCAGCGGAGTTCACCCGGAACATCTCCCGGGAAGGTCGTTACGAGGAGATGGAAGAGGCGCACGAGGCGGTCATGGCTGCCGAAAGCGATTCCAAGCCAGGCCGAGGTACGGTCCTGTCACTGGTGGCCACGCTGATTTTGCTGGCTGTCCTGGGCTGGCTTGTTTACGATCTCTTTTTGAAACCCCCGGCTGATGTCGAGACCTCGACGAGCAAGCAGCCCGCCGCAGCGGCCAATGCCACACCTGAGGCATCTGGCTCAGGTGAAGAAGCCCCTGAAGAGCCTGATTCCGAAACGGCTGCCCCTGAGAGCAGCTCCGCGGCCGAGCAACAATCTCCCCAGGCGGCTGCTCCGGCTCCAAAGCCGCCTCGGACCGAGGCAGCAGTCCAACCGCAGGCGCGGAGGGCTGCCCGGGAACCGTCGGACCAGACAGCCGCGGAACAGCCTCCTGCTTTCAGTAAAGAGGCTCGGAACGCCTCGTTGGCCTCCCCGAGCCCTTCAGGCAATCGCAGCGAGGCTTTGGAGCCGGAGAGAATCACCTATGCTCCGGAGAACGGGACTCAGGAGAGCCCTGAGCCTGGGGCCGAGCAGGCATCGCCAGAGATATCCCAGAATCAGCACACCTTGCGCATCGAGGCCGTTGAGGCCTGCTGGTTCGAGGCTCAGGTCGACGGCGCGGCCAGAGACGTCTATCTCCGGCCAGGCGAATCGGTCACCCTGACCTTTGCCAATGACCTCATGATCAAGCTGGGCAACGCCGGGGGCGTTGACCTGTTTTACGACGGCGAAGAGCATTCGTTGGAGGCCAGCTCCGGAGAGGTCAGGACGCTTACCTTTCCTTGAGCGAGCCAGGGCTGGCCGATGGGCGCGATGAACAGGGACGAGTTCACCGAACGGACCATCGTCCTGAAGGTGGGCCTTTTTCGGGAAGCGGACTGCTGGGTACGCATCCTTTCGCCGTCTCGAGGCATCTTCACCGCCTTCGCCTTTGGGGGGACCAAGAGCCGAAGACGCTTTCCGGCCTGCCTGGACACACTGAACCACGTTCTTTTCAGCATAGCCATGAACCGGAAGGGGAGCTACTACTACCTTCGGGAAGGATCACTCCTGCACAGGTTCCCCCGCATCCACCGGGACATGGCCAGATTGGGCATGGCCGTAAACTGCGCCAAGTTCGTTGAGTCAGTGCAGATCGGGCCCGACAATGCCCAGAGGGTTTACGAGATCGTTTTCCGGGCCCTGGAGGTCCTCAACGAAGCATCGTTCGTTCCAGAGTCCTTCCCGCTGTGCTTTCGGGCCAGCTTGGCCCAGGAGCATGGCTATGGGCCGGACTTGAAGCATTGCTCCCGCTGCGGCCGAGCCATCGGAGAGGACGAGCAGGCCGTCTTTTTTCTCAGACGGGGAGAGCTGGAATGCTCGGCTTGCCAGCAGGACTGGTCCGGAGGGAGGCTCCTCGGCGGACAGAGCTTGGCCGCCCTGGACTCGGTGCTGCTGGGACAGCCGGAGGACTGGATCGCCTGCCCCTTTGACGGGTTTGAGGGTAAGCGCGTCCTGCAGATCCTCGATCTGTTTGTCCAGTATCACCTGGGGCTGGTCTGGGAAAGGGGCGGCTTTCGGCAGATATGATCGGCCGCGTCAGGAGGCGATACTGCAGAGCGACAGGTACGGGGTGCGGCTGTGGCCGGCCAAGGGAGCCGAGATATGGACGTGCCAGGCCAGGCCTGTGGCTGTGAGGCGGGCGTCGAGGCATTTCAAGAAATCCAGCGCAGACACTGCAAGAAAGTCGAGGTCTCTCCATGCATTTCCAAGACGTGATCATGGCCTTGAACAGATTCTGGGCGGATTATGGCTGCGTACTCCATCAGCCATACGATGTGGAGGTCGGAGCGGGGACCTTCCATCCGGCAACAGCGCTCCGGGTTGTGGGGCCCGAGCCATGGTACACCGCCTACGTCCAGCCATCCAGGCGTCCCACGGATGGCCGGTACGGGGAAAACCCGAACCGGCTGCAGCACTACTATCAGTATCAGGTCATACTCAAGCCGTCGCCGGACGATGCCCAGGACATCTTCCTGCAAAGCCTCTATGCTCTGGGAATCGATCCCAAGGAGCACGATATCCGTTTCGTGGAGGATGACTGGGAGTCCCCAACCCTCGGCGCCTGGGGCCTCGGCTGGGAGATATGGCTGGACGGCATGGAAATCACCCAGTTTACCTATTTTCAGCAGGTCGGGGGCAAGGACCTCGATCCAGTCAGCCTGGAGCTGACGTACGGCCTGGAGCGGATCTGCATGTACCTCCAAGGACGGGAGTCTGTCTTCGATCTTTCCTGGAACGACATCTGCACCTACGGGCACATCCACCATCAGACCGAAGTGGAGCACTCCCGATACAACTTCGAGGAGAGCTCCACAGAGATGCTCTTTCAATTTTTCGACGCCTGCGAGCAAGAGTGCCTCCAGCTATGCGGCAAGGACATGCCTTGGCCGGCCTACGACTTTTGCCTGAAGTGCTCGCATCTGTTCAATCTCCTGGACGCCAGGGGGGCCATTTCCATAACCGAGCGAACCGGCTATATCGCTCGGGTCAGGCATCTGGCCTCATCGGTCATGGATCTTTACGACAAGCAGCGTGAAGCCTTTGGCTACCCCTTGATGCCGGCTCAGTGATAATGGGAGCACCTATTCAAAGGATGGTTTCGAACCATTTGGCGGCTGAGCGCCTCTCTGTGACCGAGTAAACCATTTGGAGGCCTTATGAAATCTCGCAGCTGTTTCGTGTTTCTTAGCCTGGTCTGCTTGATTCTGGCTGGCTTTCCGGAGTCCGGGCGGGCCGAAACCTACAGGCTTGCGTACAGCAGCTTCTTTCCCTCGAGCCATATTCAGAGCAAGCTGGCCGAAGCCTGGTGCCAAGAGGTCGAGGAGCGCACAGACGGGACAGTCAAGGTCATGTTGGCCCCCGGGCAGAGCCTGACCCCCGCGGCCCAATGTTACGATGGAGTGGTCACCAGGAGGTCCGAGGTGGGCATGTCCTGTTTGCTCTATACCAGAGGACGCTTCCCGCTTATGGACTTCATCAACTTGCCCTTCGGCAACCCCAGCGGCGAGTTCGCCACGGCCGTCATCAACGAGATCTATGACCGCTTCAAGCCCGAGGAGCTGTCCGATGTCAAGGTCATGTACCTGCACGCCCATGGCCCGGGGTTCATTCATACCAAGGGGCACCGCGTCACCAAGCTGGAGGACCTGAAGGGGTTGAAGATCCGTTGCCCCGGATCGGTGGCCGAGACCGTCCAGGCCCTCGGAGCCACTCCGGTGACCATGCCCATGCCTGAGGTCTACCAGGCTTTGCAGAAGGGCGTGGTTGAAGGAGCCGTCTACCCCCAGGAGACGAACAAAGGCTGGAAGATGGGCGAGGTTGTCGACTCGACCGTGGCCAATTACTCCACTGCCTACTCCGTGGGCTTTTTTGTGGTTATGAACAAACAGGTCTGGAACGATCTGCCCAAAGAGGCCCGGAAGACCATCGAGCAAATCAACACGGAGTGGGCGGTCAAGCACGGCCGGGCCTGGGATGAGAGCGACTACGAGGGGGTCCGTTTCAGCCTGAAGCAGGGCAACAGCATTTTCGGGCTTTCGGAAGCCGAGTCCGAGCGCTGGGAGACCGCTGTAAAGCCGGCTTTCGACAAGTACATTCAGAAGACCGAGGACAAAGGTCTGCCTGGAAAGCAGGTCCTGGAGTACCTGGAGGCCAGGCTCGAGGCATACAACAGCGGCGATTTCGAGAGCGAGTACGTCCAGGGGCGGGAGTAGACATTTGTTTGATCAAACCCTCAGGCCTGCTGAGGCACAATCAAGAACGAAAAAATGTTCAGGGGGCGGGTCGCCCAAGGCAGGTTCCACAGAGGCACAGGCCATAGGGACAGGCAACGGCTCAGTATTCGATCCTTGAAGTCTCTTGACCTCGGAGTACAGGAAGGGCACCTATGGCTTCAAGGCTTCGCAACAAAGAATCCAATGGGCCAAAAGGCGATTCCTTTTTGCACGCTGCATTCAGCTTCGCGGGAAGGAGTTCCCGCTCCCTTCGCACAAAACAATCAACAACGTGTAGGGCGTGTTGCCTATAGAAAGGGTCACCCTCGGAACCTGGATGCAAGGAGGCGTTTTGATCGGTGTGTCTGCGGCAATTCAGACGATTTCCGTCTGGCTGCAGCGGCTGGCCGGGGTCCTGCTGGTTGGAATGATGCTCCTGACCTGCCTGGATGTGCTCGGAGGCATGGTTGTCCAGCCTATCCTGGGGGCTGAGGAGCTGGTCAGCCTGATGGCCGCTCTGCTCCTGGCCTTTGTGCTCCCGGCCGCGCACAGGGCCCGGGCGCACATTGGCATCGATCTCCTCTATCGCCATCTGAACCCCAAGGCCAAACGGATCAACGATGTGGCCATCGGCATCCTCAGTGCGGTTTTCTTTGTGCTGGTCTCCTGGCAATGCTGGATTTACGGGCTCGAGCTGCGACAGACCGGGGAGGTCTCATCAACCCTGCAGCTGCCAACCTACTACATCCTCTTCGCCATCTCCATCTCCTGCTTCATTCTGTTTCTGACCATATGTGTTGAACTCGTGCAGCGCTTGCAGGGTAGGAAGGATGCTTGACTTCGTCACCGTCGGCATCATTGGAATCGTCGTCCTCATTGGCCTGTTCTTTACCAGGATTGCCGTGGCCTATGCCCTGGCCATTGTCGGAGTGGCCGGCTACGCTGTTCTGACGGATACCTCGGCCGCCCTGACCCTGCTGTCCAGAGATGTTTACAGCGTCTTCTCCTCCTATGGCCTGGCCCTGGTTCCCCTGTTCGTTTTCATGGGCTTTCTGGCTTACTACGCCGGGGTGAGCCGGCGGCTCTACGATATGGCCAATAAGTGGACCGGCCGGATCCGGGGTGGGCTGGCCATGGCCACCATTGCCGCCTGCACCGCCTTCGGGGCGGTATGCGGCTCCACGACAGCCACGGCCGCGACCATCGGGGCCATTGCCATGCCGGAGATGAAACGGCTCAACTTCGGCAGCAGGCTGGCTGCCGGTTCAGTGGCCGCTGGGTCGGGCCTGGGCATCCTGATGCCTCCAAGCGTCATACTGATCATCTACGGCATCCTGACCCAGCAGTCCATCGGCAAGCTCTTTCTGGCCGGCATTATACCAGCCTTCTTGATCACCGTGCTGTTCATTCTGGCCATCGTCGTTTACTCGGCCCTGCATCCGGAGCAGGGGCAAGGCGGCCGGGCCTTTTCCCTGGGGGAGAAGCTCGCCTCCATCCGTGATATTTGGGAGACGCTGCTGGTCTTCCTCCTGGTCATGGGCGGCATGTTTTTCGGCTTCTTTACCCCGACCAAGGCCGGGGCGGTGGGCTCCTTTTTGCTGTTGGTCATTGTCAGCGTCCAGGGCAAGCTGAGCTGGCCGCGCTTTGTCCAGGCGGTCAAGGATACCTTGAACGTCTCCTGCATGGTGGTCATGCTGGTTACCGGAGCGACGATCTTCGGCCATTTTTTGGCCCGTTCACGGATCTCGTTCAACTTGGCCAGCCTCGTCTCGGGATTGGACTGGCCTGGCTGGGCGGTCATGGGGGTCATCTGCCTCATCTACCTTGTGGCTGGCTGCTTTATCGACGCCCTGGCCCTGATTACCCTGACCATTCCAATCTTTTTCCCCATTGTGACCAATCTCGGCTACGATCCCATCTGGTTCGGGGTCATCATCGTGCTCATAACCCAGATGGGCATCATAACTCCGCCGGTCGGGGTCAACGCCTATATTGTCAAAGGCATTGCTCCGGATGTCTCCCTTGAGGATATTTTCATCGGGGTGATCCCTTTTTTGATTGCGCTTTTGGTCGGAACGGGCCTGATGATCGTGTATCCGCAGCTGGTGACCTTTCTGCCGGCGCTCGTTCGCTGAGTTGGTGGCAACCGCGGGCAAGGGCGACCAAAGAGAACAACGCAGACAAACCGTGAGGACGGTCAGCCATGTCGCAATTCATCCTCGAGATCGGTATGGAGGAGATGCCGGCCAGATTTCTGCCGGACCTGGAAACGGAGCTCGGAGAGCAGGCCTCCTCGAGGTTGCAGGAGGCGCAGCTCGCATTCAGTAGCCTGCTGACATACGCCACGCCCAGGCGGCTGGTTGTTTCAGTCGACGGCCTGGCAGCCAGGCAATCCGAGCGCCAGGAGATCGTCACTGGACCGCCCGCCTCCATCGCCTTTGATCAAGAGGGCGGCCTGACCAAGGCCGGGACCGGCTTTGCTCGGAGTCAGGGCGTCGATGCCTCCGAGCTCTTTGTGCATACGACCGAAAGGGGGGAGTACCTGGCTGTCCAGAAGCTCACCGGCGGATCGCCGACCGCTGACCTGTTGCCGTCGGTCTGTCAGAAGATCTTATCGGACGTGTCTTTTCCCAAGAAGATGCGCTGGGAGTCCACAGGATTGCAGTTCGGCCGTCCGATTCGCTGGCTGCTGTCCTTGTTCGACGAAACGGTTGTCCCTTTTCGGCTTGCCAACCTTGAGGCCGGGCGGACAACCTGGGGTCACCGGGTACACGGGCCGGGTCCCTTTGAGGTGCCTTCGGCCGGCGAGTACTTTTCGATTCTTCGCGAGCGCGGCCATATCATTCTGGATTTGGAGGAGCGAGTCCAGATGATTCAGGGGGAGGGTGATGCTCTGGCCGCAAACAAGGGTGGCCGAATAGTCTGGAAGGACAGCCTTCTCCAGGAAGTGGCCAACCTGGCCGAGTACCCCAAGCCGATCCTCGGGGACTTCAGCCGGGCCTACCTGGAGCTTCCCAGGGAGGTTCTCCTGACCAGCATGGAAAGCCACCAGAAGAGCTTCGGCGTGGAGGACGCCGACGGAAGGCTGCTGCCGCATTTCCTCTGCACCCTCAATCTTGAGCCGCGGGACCTTGATCTGGTCAAGCGCGGCTGGGAGCGCGTTCTCAAGGCCAGGCTCGAGGACGCGGCTTTCTTTTGGAAGGTGGATAGCCGAGCCAGCCTGGAAGCCTGGGGCCAGGAGCTCGACAAGGTGGTCTTTTTGGGACCGCTCGGCAGCCTTGGGCAAAAGGCGCGACGGCTGGAATCCCTTTGCCGCGGCCTGGCTAAGGAGCTGAGCCCGGAGCAGGTCGATGAGGCCGCCAGGGCGGGCAGGCTGGCCAAGGTCGATCTCGTCTCGGAGATGGTCGGCGAGTTCGGGGATCTCCAGGGAATCATGGGCGGCATCTACGCCGCTCAAAAGGGGGAGAGCGGGTCGGTGGCCACGGCTATATCCGAGCACTACCTGCCCCTCGGTCCGGAAAGCGCTGTTCCGGAATCAGACTGCGGAGCCGTTGTATCCATTGCGGACAAGGCCGATAATCTCACGGGCTGTTTCGGGCTAAACATGGTTCCGAGCGGCACCCATGACCCATACGCTTTGCGCCGGCAGGCCCTGGGAATTGTCCGCATCGTCAGAGAGCACGGCTATCGGATATCCCTCAAGGACCTTTTGGTGCGTTCCCAGCAGGAATACCAGGAGGTCAGCTGGGCCATATCGCCTGAGCAGAGCCTGGAGAAGCTGCTGGAGTTCTTCGCCCACCGCATCAGGGCCTACTTCCTCGGCCAGGGCTATGATACCAGGATCGTCGAGGCCGTACTGAGCGCCGGAATGGACGATATTTGCGGCCTGGGGCTTCGCCTGCAGGCGCTTCAGGACTTCAGCCTGGAGAGCGACTTCGAGCAGGCCGTACTGACCTTCAAACGGGCGGATAACATTATTCGCAAGCAAGGGGATCAGGCGGCTGAGGCGCTTACCGGTCGTTACATCCGAGATCGTTTGATTGATGAGGCTGAAAAGGATCTGGCAGACCGGCTGGAGGAGCTCGCCCCCCGTTGGGAAGCCATGTGGGCCGCAGAGGAGTTCGGCCAGCTCTTCGGCCTGCTTAGGGAGCTCCGACCGGTGGTGGACCGGTTCTTCGACCGGGTCATGGTCATGACCGAGGATGCCGAGCTCAGGCAGAACCGGTTAGACCTCCTCCAGGCGCTGGTTACCCGCTTGGCCGGCTTGGCTGATTTCGCCGCCCTGCAGATCTGATATCTTGACAGCAAGTCAAGAGGCTGATACAGGTCTTGCTTTTAGCAGAAAGCCCAGAAGTTGGCTGCCCTGAGCGGGCTGCCAACTCTTTGAACTCCAGGAGGTTTGCGCTTTGGCCAATACGAAACAAGCTTTGAAGAGACACAGGCAGAGCTTGAAAGCTCGCGCCCGAAACCGTGCGGTCAAAAGCCATGTCAAGAAAGCCGTTAAGTCGGTGCGTGTGGCTCTGCAGAACAATGACAAGGAGCAGGCTCAGGAGGCCTTGCGCCGGGCCAACGCCATACTGGATAAGGCCGCCACGAAAGGCGTAATCCATTGGCGCAACGCATCCAGGCGCATCTCGCGGCTGAACGATGCGGTCAACAGGATGCACTGAGAGGCCTGCCTGCCAAGCTCTTATCAAAGCCCGCCGGGTAAGGCGGGCTTTTGTTTAATCTGTCGGTAGTCGATTTCAGCTGCCGCAAGGCGGAAAGCAAGCAGGAGGAGCTGAAGGGGATCGCTTCCTCCGCTGGACCGGTTGGCCCCGGGAAGACTCAGCCCTCGGCAAGTCCGAGCTTGCAGGATTTCCCGCCTTCGCAGTAGTTCCTGATGAACCTCCCCAGCTGCACTCCCAAGTGGAAGCATTCCTCCCCGCGCAAGCAGGCGTCGACATCCTGCTTCTCCAGGTGGGTGGACAGGGTGTGCTCCCCTTTGGTGAACGTGGCCATCCAGGCGTTTTGAGCCTCATCAAAGGAAAGCTCCATGGTCAGCCCGAACTGCTCGATCTCAGGATAAATCTCATGCAGCTTGGCGTGAATCTCCTCAGGTGATGTCTTCATAGCGTTCCTCCCTTTGATAGCGACTGGTGTTCCGAACCCCGGATTTCGATAGGGAAAGGATACACATGCTGAGAACAGGCTGCAAGCCTGTTTCGGTTGGACTCCTGCTGGTTAAAAGGCCGCATCCTTCTGCTGCTTTTTGGTCTTCCGGTATGGGCTGGAGCAATGCTCTGGCAGGCCGATCAGGCCCACTCGACCATCTCCAGGCTGATAAAAAAAAGCCGCCTCGAATGGAGGCGGCTTTTTTTTGGGATATAGACTCCCGGCTTCACCGGGGCGAATGTGTTGCCCTACCAGCGGGGTCTGGCCTCGTTCACCTTGAGGGTCCGACCTCCAAAGGAATTGCCGTTCAAGGTCTCCATGGCTGAATCGGCGCTCTCCTTGTCCATTTCCACAAAGCCAAAGCCTCTGGACCTGCCGGTTTCTCTGTCATAAATAATGTTTACCGATTTGACCTCACCGTACTGGCCGAACAGATCCTGGAGCTCTTCCTCGGTGGAGGAAAAAGGCAAGTTCCCGACATAAATCCTCTTGGTCATAAAAACACTACTCCTGAAAGAAAAAAGAAAAAAGATAATACCCTTGCTCCCCGCGGAGCGAAAAAAGGGTTACACCGAAATCATGGCGAGGTCAAGCGAAAAAGGAAAAAAACACCGGCTCATGGGGAAAATGTTTTCCAAAATTGGGCAAAGTGCGGCGAAAAATCAATCTACCCTTGCTTGATAGGCCGGATGGTGATCTCAACCCGTCGGTTCCTGGCATTGTCTGAAGAGATGGGAAAGTTTTCGCCGTAGCCGACTGACATGATGCGCTCGGGAATGATCCCAAGCTCGATCAGGGCCCCCTCGACCGTTTCAGCACGGCGCTTGGACAGCTTGCGATTGTACTCGGCAGGACCGGTGGCGTCAGTATGGCCTTCAACCACGATTGTCGTCTTGCGGTACTTGTTCAGGACCTCTGCGACGCGCTCCAGCTCTCTGCGGCCGCCGGGCTTGAGCTGAGCCGAGTCGAAATCGAAAAAGACCTCGGAGGAGAAGGTTGCCTTCAAAATGTCCTGCTCCCTCTGGATGCTGGCCGCTTTTTGCTCGGCCAGGGCGCGGCGCAGCTCCTCCTCCTGCTTGTCCATGTAAGAGGCTATCTGGTAACCGGCAAGGCTGCCAACGATCGCCCCTACGCCTGCTCCGATGAGTGTGCTTTCGGTATCTCTGCCGATGGCCTGCCCCAAAGCCGCGCCGGCCCCGGCCCCGACGCCAGCTCCAATGGCGGTCCCTTTCTTTTGCCGGCTCGAGGTGTTGGCGCAGCCGCTGAGCAGAAGGCCAGCCAGCAGGATTACGACGGTTCCAAGAACGATCTTCCTGGCCATGATCTGTATGCTCCGTTGTGAAGTTTTCGAAGGGCGGTCAGCTAGGGCCGACCACTGTATCGCAGTTTAACCGAAAAAGTTCGGGTTGGCCAGTGGGCAGATCCTCGCCAGCGAGGCTCGGGCGTCACCCTTCAAGAAGAGCTTACTGCGCTGTCTCATCCTTGGGCAGGACCTTCTCCTTGGCGAACTTCAGCTGATGCTCGAGCCGGTTCTTTTCGCGGATGAGCTGCTCGGCATTGGGATTTTCGGCCTTAAAGGCCTCGAGCAGATCGGAGTAAAAGTCCTGGCGGAGCTTCTGCACCGTTTCGTTCCGCTGGGTGCGCATCTTGGCCCGTCTGTAGCCGAGATACATCTGCTTGAACTCCTTCTCCAGCTTCTGTTTCTCCGTCTCCTCAAGGTCCTCGCTTTCCAGGCTCGTATGCAGCTTCTGGAGCTTTTGCATATCGATGTTTTCTTTGTCGAGGTTCTTTTTCAAGACCTCATTCTCAGTCACGACCAAGTCCTTGAGCTTGGTCTCCAGCTCCGGGTTGTTGTCCAGGGCGTTATCCCTGATGGTGGCGATCTTTTGTTCCAGCTCCTTGATCCGGCTGCGCATCTTGGCGATGCTCTGCCTTTCCTCCTGGAGCGAAGGGTCGGGCTCGGCCGGCTCATAGGCCTCAGGGAGCTCGGCCGAGCTGCCATTCGAATCCTGGGCGGGCTGGGAGGCATCTCCGGCCAGGCTGGGCCTGGGGATGGCTAGAAGCAACCCGGTCGCTCCGAGAAAGAGCAACACAGCGAAGGCGGCCTGCACTCTTGAAGCGCCGAAGGATTTCTGTGGCATAGACTCTCCTATGGCTCAGCCGCGGCTCGAGCCGGTTGCGAGGATGTTTCCAACAGATGGTCTGCAAGCCGGGTAGCTTGATTGGCAGTGGCGCCGTATACACCGATTAATCAAGTCTTTCTTCCTATAGCGGCGGCGTGCTTGTCAACATGAAATCATGGACAGCGGTGCGATGGCCTCTGGTTCCGCTGCAGGGTGCTTTGTTCAGGGCTGCTGAAATTGATGTCGCCGGGCTGGGTGCCGCCTCAGCCACCAGCGCGGCAGACCACGAGCTTGAGGTTGCCGGAGCGGAAGGAGCGCCTTTCCATGATTGTCAGCTCAGGGACACGGCCCAGCAGACCTTCGATGCCTCCATGATTGAGAAAAGAGGTGAAGCAGGCAAAATGCTCTTTGCCGGCAGCCCGCTCCACACCTTTGATCACGGCGTGGGCCAGCCGGCTTTTCAGAGAGGGCTCCGGAGCGTTCAGCTCGAGGATATAGAGCAGTCCGCCAGGGGTCAGCAGCCGGTAACCGGCATGGAGAACAGTTGCTCCGGCCTCGGGTGTCTTCTCGTGCAGGGCCAGGGAGAGGATCAGCGCATCGAATGAACGGTCCCGGAGCGACGGTGTGGCCGCATCGGCTAAGAGATAGCCGATGCTGGCTGGGCTTTTCCGCCGGGCTACCCTGAGCATGCCCATGGACAGATCCAGGCCTGCGATCGAGGGACAATTCGGTTGCAAGAGCCGGCACAGCCGGCCGGTTCCGCAGCATACGTCGAGGACACGTGCGGGACGGCTTCTTGCGATCAGTCTACAGAGCGTGCGTCTGATTGGATCGAGGAAGGGATTGGTCAACGGGTCGTAGACGGTGGACAGAAAACGATACGCGTCACTGCGGGCGCTCATGGAGGAGATCCGGGCAAAAGTGATCGAATTCGTTGAAGAAAGCCTGCCTGTTTCTGTACCGGATGACCTTGAGGCCCTGGCTCTCGGCCCGTCGGACATTCTCCGGGCTGTCGTCGATAAACAGGATGTTTTCGGGCCTCGAGCCCAGATCTGCGGCCACATCGCCGAAGATCGTTTCGTCCCTTTTGCTTTTGCCCAGATGGTAGCTATTGAAGACGCGGTCGAAGGCCCTGAAGAAGCCGAAGCGCTCGTTCAATCGATCGAGCCAGTCAACCTGATCGCTCAGAATAGCGCACCCGATGCCCTGATTCGTGAGAGAGCGGACCAGGTCGAGCATCCATGGCCGCAGCCGAAACTCCTGGAGGATGACCTCCCGGAAGTCCTCGTCCTGTCCGGTCAAGCCGGTTCGTTGCCGCAGTGCGTTCCAGAAGGCTTCTTCCTGGGCCCGGCCCACGGTGAAGCCGGTCTTGAAGACCAGCTCGACCCCGGCTTTGGCCATCTCGTCCGGATCGAGAGCTCTCTCTCCAGCCAGCCGCTTCAAGCCGTTGAGGAAGCCTTCCTCGGCCAGCACGCCGCCGAAATCGAAGAGCACCCAATGGACTGTGCACGGCAGGGCGGAGCTCTGCGGGCTGTGCCTGGACATGACCGGCCTCCATGAAGTTAAAGGAAACGCGCTAAAAGGGGAGGCCATTGAGCCTCATTGAAAAGGAGCTTAATCGAGCTGCACTCGGGTTGTCAAAGTGGTCAGCTGCTTTTTCGTATAACCGTCATGCCTGCATAGGCACAACCAAGCATGAAAAAATCACGTTTCGGCCGGGGCGCCGAGCGCAGGTTCCATAGAAGATAGATGCCTAAGCAGTTGGAAAAAAGGAGATCGATGAAGGTGTTACGGTTCGCGGGATATCCGGCAGGCCTGGCCCTCGCTGAAGGGATCAAAGGGTTCCGGGCCGAGGAGGCATCTGGTCCCGGCAGCATCGGCTATCCCCTGCACAAGCCGGGGAAAGATGAGTCTGTGCATCGGGTAGAGGGCCCACCAATACAGGAGGCCGAAGAGCCCTTTGGGCAGAAATCCGGCGATGAGGCTCAGCTCGGTCTTTCCAGGCTCCGGGCTACGAAGCTCGAAGTCCAGGAAGGCCTGCCCAGGCAGCTTCATCTCAGCCAGGAGGGTCAGCTTCGTGGGCGCATCGACTTGGAGCACGCGCCAGAAGTCCAGGGCGTCGCCGTTTCTAAGGGTGTCATGGTCACGGCGGCCACGACGGAGCCCGGGACCGCCGATGAGCCGGTCGACCAGCCCCCGCAGGCGCCAGAGGGGATTGGCAAAGAGCCAGCCGCGGCTCCCGCCGAGGTTGGCCACTATGGGCCAGACCGTCTCGGGCCGGCAGGGCAGCACCGCCCGGTAGCTCGAGCGGAATATCGTGCCGCCGGCATAGTCTGGATCGCCACAGCTCATCCATTCCGGAGCCCTCAGGCTTCCTGCGTCGGACCAGCAGGTTTCCACCTGCTGGCGCTGGATGGTCTCCAGAGCTCGCCCGATGGCCTGGCGGCAGCTCAGGAGCTGTTGCGGCACGAGGCCGCGAATGGAGCTTTCCATGCAGACTGCCCGGTTGCGGAGCCCTTCGGCCAGGGGGCGGGCCAAACTGGCCGGCACGGGTGTAACCAGGTGAATCCAGTAAGCGCTCAAACGCGGCGTCAGCACCGGCAGGGGGATGATAAGACGTCTTGGAAGGCCGACGGCCTCGGCGTACATGTGCATGAGCTGCTTGTAACTGACCAGGTTCGGACCGCAGATATCCAGAGCTCTTCCGGCTGTCTCTTCGGACTCCAGGCAGCCTTGGAGATAGCCGAGGACGTTGCTTACGGCGATGGGCTGGCTTTGCGTTCGGATCCATCTGGGAGTGAGCATGACTGGCAACCGTTCGGTCAGATAGCGAATCATCTCGAAGGATGCACTCCCGGCACCGAGAATGACAGCTGCGCGAAGCCAGGTGACCGGAACGCTTCCGCCGCTCAGGATCTGGCCGACCTCGCGACGGGAACGGAGGTGCTCGCTCAAATCATCTCCGTCCTCCCCCAGACCGCCAAGATAGATGATCCGTTCAAGACCGGCCTCGGCTGCGGCCTCCCTGGCATTTATGGCAGCTTGACGATCTCGGTCGGCAAAGCGTTTTGTGCCGGACTGCATGGAGTGGACGAGATAGAACGCGGCCCGGCAGGAGCGCATGGCTTGGCCAAGGGATTCCCTATCAAAGAGGTCGGCCTGGACGATCTCCAGACGAGGATGCTGGGCATATGGCCTGCATTGGAGCTTTTCCGGGGTACGGACTGCCGCACGTACCGCATAACCCGAGTCGAGCAGGCGGGGCAGAAGGCGGCCACCGATGTAGCCGCTGGCGCCCAGGATGAGGACTTTGCCGTTTCGCTTTGGTGCCCGATGAGGCATCACAGCGCTCCTTTGCTCCAGAGTGCGGAGTTCCATTGACAAAACATGCGGATTATACTATCGATTTCAAGAATAGGAAGAGCTTAACAACTGTATATGCTGTAAGTTCCCGAACAGAGCCATGAAAGCTCTTTCCCAGCGGCCTTTACGGCACTCGACGATCAGAGCCCCTGGCCTCAGCGATGTCGACAGACCGCCAAGGGCTCAAGCTCAAAGCATGCGTGGCTGTAGACCAGGCTGGAGCCCTCCGGTCGCGGAAGGCGCCGCAGGTCGGCTGGGCAGTCAGTTCAGGAGAATGGGAGTACCTCTCTGGAAATGACCTACCCCCCGAGTGTCTCGATCACCGAAGTCGGTCCGAGGGACGGGCTGCAGTCAGAGAACCAGGTGCTCTCTACTCAGGAAAAGATCGAGCTGATTACGGCCTTGAGTAGTGCCGGACTGCCCTCGATTCAGGTCACCTCTTTTGTCCATCCCCGCGTTGTTCCTCAGCTGGCCGATGCTGAGGATCTTTTGGCCGGTCTCCCCCCTGCCGAAACAACAACCTACACCGCCTTGACCTTGAACCGCAAGGGAGTCGAGCGCGCCGCGGGTTGCGGCCTCCGGTCCGTGGAGGTCTCCGTGTCCGCGAGCGACGCCCACAGCCGCAGAAATGCAGGCATGACCAGCCAGGAGGCCCTGGACCAGGCTGCAGACATGGTTGCCTTGGCCAGGCGCCAGGGGATGGATTGGATCCGCGGAAGCATTCAGTGCGTTTTTGGCTGTCCGATCGAAGGTCGAATCCCCATACAGCGCATCGCCGAGATGGCAGCACGGTTCAAGGGGTATGGCCTCGACTGCCTCGTCCTGGCCGATACAGCCGGCATTGCCGATCCCCATCAGGTCCGTACAACCGTGGCCCGTGTCCTTGAGGCCACTGGAGATCTTCCCCTTGGTCTGCATCTGCACGATACCTTCGGGCTTGGTTTGGTTAACCTCATGGCCGGGCTGGAGATGGGCATATCGAGGTTTGATACGGCCCTCGGCGGGATGGGGGGATGCCCTTTTGTCCCTGGCGCGGCTGGGAATATTGCCACCGAAGACAGCGTCTTCCTGCTGGAGAGGCTGGGTCTGGCTACCGGTGTAGACATAGCCGGGGTTGCCGCATGGACAGCTAGGCTTCAGGAGCGCTTTGGCAAGGCTTTCCCAGGACGGGTTACCGATAGGCTTCTCAAAATCTTTGGAGGCTGCGCAGCAAAGGCCTGAGTGGGCCCGGCAACGGCCTCCATTTTTGTCCGGCGCATCTTGAGCTGAAGCGGAGATGAACCCCTGGGGTATTCAGGGACTCGGCCGAGTGACCAAGGAGGGCGGGATGGACTTCGATTTGAGCAGAGAGCAGGAAATGATCCGCAAGGAAGTGCGCAAGTTCGCCAAAAGTGAGATCGCGCCGGTCGCACCGGAGCTGGACGAACGAGAGGAGTTCTCCCCGGAGCTGACCCGAAAGATGGGGGAGATCGGTCTCTTTGGGATTTTCGTCTCAGAAAAGTACGACGGCCAGGCCATGGACTACCTCTCCTACATCATCGCCGTGGAGGAGCTGGCCAAGGTTGACGGCTCCCAGGCGGCCACCGTGGCCGCAGGCAACTCCTTGGGGATTGGGCCTCTGTACTATTTTGGCACGGAAGAGCAGAAGAGCAGGTACCTGCCCAAGCTCTGCTCCGGGGATTTCGTATGGGGCTTCGGGCTGACCGAGCCTTCTGCCGGCTCCGATGCCGGAGGAAGCAAAACCACAGCGGTCAAGGACGGTGACGAGTGGGTCATTAACGGATCCAAGATATTCATCACCAATGCGGCCTGCGACATGAGCCTCGGCGTCACTGTCCAGGCCGTAACCGGGACCCTGGAGAGTGGAAAGCCCGAGTATACCTGCTTTCTGGTCGAGAATGGCAGCAAGGGGTTCAAAGCCGTGCCCATGCACGGCAAGATGATGTGGCGGGCCTCGAACACCGGTGAGCTCTTCTTTGACAGCGTCCGCGTCCCGGAGTCGAACATTCTGGGCAAACGTGGGGATGGCTTCCATCAGATGCTGCAGACCCTCGACGGAGGGCGGCTGTCCATTGGGGCCATGGGCTTGGGTGGTGCCCAGGGAGCCTTTGACATGGCCCTGAGCTATGCCAAGAAGCGGGAGCAGTTTGGGCAACCCATAAGCAAGTTTCAGGCCACGGCCTTCAAGCTGGCCGACTGCGCCACGGAGATAGAGTGCGCCCGGAACCTCCTGTACAAGGCCTGCTGGCTCCGCAACAACAACCGGCCGTTTGCCAAGGAGGCGGCCATGGCCAAGCTGTATTGCTCCGAGCTCATGGGGCGTGTGGTCAATCACGCGGTCCAGATTCACGGCGGCTACGGCCTGATGAAGGAGTATCAGGTGGAGCGCTTTTACCGCGATCAGAAGCTCCTGGATATCGGGGAGGGCACCTCGGAGATTCAACGGTTGGTCATTTCCAGGCATATCGGCTGCTAATGGAGGCGCGCATGAACGACGACGTTCTTTTAGTCCAGGAGCAGGGACAGGTTGTCTGGCTGACCCTGAATCGGCCTGAGGTTATGAATGCCCTTGACCGCGGGCTTTTGGGACGTTTGAAGGAAGAGGTCCAGGCGATTCGATTTCGCAAGGAGGTCCGGGCGGTGGTCATAACAGGTGCCGGAGACAGGGCCTTCTGTGCCGGAGCGGATCTGAAGGAGCGGGCCACCTTGTCGGAAGAACAAGTCAAGGAGTATATCTTCACCATCCGCAATCTGTTCACGGATATCGAAAACTTGAACAAGCCGGTCATCGCCGCTGTGAACGGCCTGGCTCTCGGCGGGGGCACGGAGCTGGCCCTGGCCTGCGATCTGCGGATCGCCGCGGATACGGCCAGCCTGGGTTTGACCGAGGCTCGCCTGGCCATTATACCCGGGGCAGGAGGGACCCAAAGGCTCCCGCGGCTCATCGGCCGGAGCAAGGCCAAGGAGCTCATCTTCACCGGCAAGCGGGTCGAGGCTGAGGAGGCCCGGCAGCTCGGCATGGTCGACAGAGTCTGTTCGGCAGAGGAGCTGGAGGCTGTTTGCCGGGATCTGGCCGGGCAGATCTGCGAATGCGGACCCTTGGCCGTCGAGCAGGCCAAGTACGCCATCAATCGGGGATTGGAAACCGACTTGGACACCGGCCTGGCCATCGAGTCGAATGCCTATTGGCTGATCATTCCGACAGAGGATCGCTTGGAAGGGTTGGCGGCCTTTCGCGAGAAGAGGACACCGGTCTACAAAGGGAAATAGCGAGGCGCAGATGGAGTCCAGAGCCGAGAATCGACGCACGTGGGAGGCAGAGGAGACAGCCCTGGAGGAGAGGGTCGAGGAGGCCTTGTGGCCGGGCGGACAAAAGGCGGTCGACCGGCTGGCTGCCTTTGGCAAACGCCCGGTCAGAGAGCTCATACAGCATCTCATCGATCCGGGCAGCCAGTTCTTCGAGTTGAGCCGCATTGCCGGGTTCGGCATGCACTACCCCGACGTCGAGGACGTACCCTGCGCCGGCATCGTCACCGGCATCGGCAAGATTCACGGCAACTGGACCATGATTCTGGCCAATGACAGCCGGGTCAAGGCCGGAACCTACTTCCCCATCACCTTGAAAAAGCACATGCGGGCCCAGTTCATCGCCGAGCGCTGCGGCTTGAACTGTGTCTACATCGCCGACTCAGGCGGAGCCTACCTGCCCATGCAGGCCGATGTCTTTCCGGACGATCAGCATTTCGGCTCCATGTTCTACAACATGGCCCGCATGTCGGCCCAGGGCCTCAAGCAGATCACCCTGAGCACGGGCGGGAACACGGCCGGAGGCGCCTATATCGTTTTTATGGCTTGTCAGGCGGTCATGATTGACAAGCTGGCTTACTCCTTCCTGGGAGGACCGCCCTTGGTCAAGATGGCCACCGGTGAGGACATCACCGCCGAGGAGCTGGGCGGGGCCGCCGTGCATACCCAGATCTCCGGTGGGGCTGATCGATTCTGCGCCGATCAGCTCGAGGCCATCGAGGCCGTGCGGGAGATGCTGGTCCTGGAGCCTCCTCAAACCATCCATCTGCATCGCAGCCCCGAAAGGCCGCCCAGGGTCCCGATCGAGAGCCTCTACGAGATCATGCCGGCCTCGGTGCGTCAGGGCATTCAGGTCCGCGAGCTTCTGCGGGCCGTGGCCGATGACAGCGAGTTCTCGGAGTACAAGATGCGCTACGCCCGGGGGCGCGGGGACAACATCGTGACCGGGAAGATGCGGCTCAAGGGTCTTCCGGTCGGGGTCATCGCCTCGAACGGCGTGGGCATCATCTTTGTCGAGGCTGCCCGAAAGGCCACGGAGTGGATTGTCCGTTGCTGCCAGGAGAAGATCCCGCTTCTCTTCGTGCAGAACTCCCCAGGCTATATGGTCGGTTCCGAGTCGGAGCACATGGGCATTGGCAAGTACGGCGCCGATATGGTCCGGGCAGTCTCTTGCGCCCAAGTGCCCAGAATCCAGCTGGTCGTGGGGCCGGATCACGGAGCGGCCAACTACGGTATGTGCGGCCGGGCCTATCGCCCTCACTTCCTTTTCTCGACCATGCGGGCCCGAACCTCGGTTATGAGCGGGCGCAGTGCGGCGGGAGTGCTTCTGTCCATTGAGCGGCGCAAGCGCGAGGCCCAGGGGAACCCCATGACCCGTGAGGAAGAGGAGGCCTTTCAGCAGGCCATGATCGAAAAGTACGATGGCGAGGCTCATCCCTTTTATTGCGGAGCCAGGATATTGAATGACCGTACTCTCAAGTTTTCGGAAATACGGGACTGGCTGGCCATGGCCCTGGAGGTCAGCCTGCTCAAGCCTATCGGCGAGCCGTCTTTCGGCAACTTCCGGTTCTAAGGCCGTGATCATTCAATGATTGAAAAAAGGAGTACTGTATGAGTCAGCACGATCTCTGGTCTATTTTCCCGAGAATGCCTAGACGGGTGACCATCGGCGATATTACCATCAGGGATGGCTTCCAGCACGAGGAGAAGTTCATCTCCACCGAGGCCAAGAAGTTCTATCTCGATGAGCTGATTTTCGCCGGCTGCCGCAACATCGAGGTGACCAACCTGGGCAACCCCTTCATTATGCCGCAGTTCAAGGATGCCGAGGAGCTGCTCACGCACCTGCGCAGCGAGCAGTTCCAGAAACGTTGCGCCAAAAAAGGCGTCAACTATGACGATGTCTGCCTGACCTGCATCACCATCAGGGAGGGGGCGGTCGACCGGGCCATCAGGCTCAAGGAGCAGGGTATCGGCCCGGACCGGCTGCTCATGATGGTTTCCACCGAGGAGGAGCATCACTACGCCAACTCAGGGACCACCTTGCCGGAGTACTGGCGGGAGGCCGAACGGTGCATCAAGAAGTGCAATGACGCAGGCATGAAGATGTGCGGCACGGTCAGCACCATTTGGGGCAGCCCCATCGGCGGGGCTACCGATCTTAAGGATGCCGTGGAGTTCACCAAGCGCTGGCTGGAGATCGGGGCCCACGATGTCGAGCACGCGGATCACGACGGCAGCGCCTCCGCCCCGGAGGTGTACCGCTACTACTCCATGATCTTGGACGAGATCCCTGATACCAGCGTCCACATCGCCCATTTCCACGAGACCAGGCGGATGGCCTCGGCTTCCATTCTGGCCTGCCTGCAGGCGGGCATCACTCACTTTGAAGCTACCCTCGGCGGGCTGGGCGGCCAGCCGGCCAACTTTCTTGACGACAGGCCCGTCAAGGGAACCGGCGAGTACTATTATGAGGATCCCCGCTATGTCGGTCTGATCTGTCTGGAGGATCTCCTGGTCCAGATTGACGAGATGGGCATAGAGCATGGCTGGGATGTCGATCGGGTGCTCTGGCTGGGCCGGATGATGGAGAAGACCATCGGCCGGAAGCTGCGGTCCGAGGCGGTGATCAACGGCCGGCTCCAGAAGGAAGGGCATCCCGAGTTCGCCCGGCCCGGACTCAAGGAGCGCAAGGAAAAGCTCGGGGAGAAGCCAAAACAGAAGCTGCCGGAGGATTGGGCGGACAAGGCCGAGCTGCCGGAACATCTTCGAAACCAGTGAGCCCTCGGGAAAAGCTCATTCAGGAGCAGTGCATGGAGCCAAAAGATCGCAAGACACCGCATATCAACGTCGATTACTTCGAGGATCTGACCGGCGATCTGTCTGGTCCGACCCAGGAGGCTCAGCAGGAGATCGGCGCCCGGATTAGAGAGATGCGCGAGGAGAGGAACATATCCCTTGAAGAGCTGGCCAAGCAGACTGGGTTTGACGTGGACTTCCTGGCCAGGATCGAGAGCAACGAGGTCCAGCCGCAGCTCGGCACGGTCCTTCGGCTGTCCAAGGCTCTGGACAGCGCTTTCGGGCGCCTGTTGGCCGGAGCGGGCGACAAGCCTTTCTCCATAACCAGGCGGCATGAGCGCAAGGCGGTTTCCAGAACAACCTCTGCCAAGGGGCAGAAGAAGCTCTACTCCTACTCAAGCTTGGCTCCTGAGGTGAGCGGCCGGCATATGGAGCCCTTGATCGTGCGTCTGGAGGAGAACCCTGATGAGGAGACCTCCATGCACGAAGGCGAGGAGTTTATTTTCGTTCTCGAAGGAACGGTCCTGTTGAAGATCGGCGACGAACGATTCGAGCTGGAGCCGGGCGACTCAGCTTACTATCTCTCCTCACAGCCCCATCTCGTGGCTGCCGAGGAGTCCTCGGCGACCATTCTGGCCGTGCTGTACGAGGGGTGAGACCTGGCTTCAGACCAAAGAACACGAACTCAACGGAGGATGCCTTATGGGCGAGCTGCTTTGGCGGCCTTCCACGGAACGGGTTGAAGGCTCCAGCATGTTCAGGTTCATGCACTTCATCAACGAGCGGTTCTCCAAGGATTTCTCGGATTACAACGCGATGTATGCCTGGTCTGTGGAGAACATAGCCGATTTTTGGGCGGCCTTGTGGGACTTTGCTGGGATCAAGGCCTCTCGGGGCTACGACTTCGTTGTGGATGACCCGAACAAGATGCCTGGAGCCAAATGGTTCGGTGGAGCCAAGCTGAACTTCGCCGAGCACCTCTTGCGCTATCGCGATGAGCACACGGCCATCGCCTTTAAGGGTGAGGGCATGCCGAGCCGATCGGTCAGCTACGCCGAGCTCTTCGCCCAGGTGGCCGGCCTGGCTCAGTCCTTGAAGGAGCTCGGTGTGCAGCCGGGAGATCGTGTGGTCGGCTTCATGCCGAATATGCCGGAGACAATCATGGCCATGCTCGCGGCCACCAGCCTCGGAGCCACTTGGTCGTCCTGCTCGCCGGACTTCGGGATCAAGGGCGTGCTCGACCGCTTCGGGCAGATTCGTCCGCGGGTTCTGTTCACTGCCGACGGATACTCCTTTAAGGGCAAGCACATCGATTCCCTGGATCGAGTCCGCAGCGTCACCGCGGAGATCGACAGCCTGGAACGGGTGGTCGTGGTTCCGTATATGCACGATAAGCCGGATATCTCCGGCATCCCCGGCGCGGTGATGTTCTCCGATTTTTCAGCCAAGCAGTCAGAGCCGCAGATCGACTTCGTTCAGCTGCCTTTCGAGCATCCCCTGTACATCATGTACTCCTCGGGAACCACTGGCTTGCCCAAGTGCATGGTGCAGAGCGCCGGCGGCATTCTTTTGCAGCATATCAAGGAGCTCATGCTCCATACAAACATCACTCGCCAGGACACCGTCTTCTACTTCACCACCTGCGGCTGGATGATGTGGAACTGGCTGACCAGCTCGCTGGCTCTGGGGGCGACCGTCGTCCTCTTTGACGGCAATCCGTTCCATCCCCATCCGGGTGCTTTGTGGGAGATGGCCCAGGAGCTGTCCATCAGCGTTTTTGGCACCAGCGCCGGCTACATCAGCGCTTTGCAGAATGCCGGTGTCAGGCCGGGGCGGGAGTATGCCCTGGATAGCCTCAAGACTGTACTGTCCACTGGCTCGCCCCTGACCTCGGAGGGCTTTTCCTACGTCTACCGAGAGGTCAAGGAGGATCTCCAGCTGTCCTCCATCTCCGGGGGGACCGACTTGAACGGATGCTTTGCCCTGGGCAACCCCATGGGGCCGGTCTATGCCGGTGAGCTGCAATGTCGCGGCCTGGGCATGAAGGTCTTTGCCTATGACGACTCCGGCCGGCCGGTCTACAACCAGCCAGGCGAGCTGGTCTGCACCGCCCCCTTTCCCTCCATGCCCATTTACTTCTGGGACGACCCGGACGGCAGCAAGTACCACAAGGCCTACTTCGACGTCTTTCCCGGCGTCTGGCGTCATGGGGACTTTATCGAGATCAACGATCGAGGCGGGGTGATCATCTACGGCCGTTCGGATGCCACCTTGAACCCTGGCGGCGTGCGCATCGGCACGGCAGAGATCTATCGGCAGGTCGACCAGGTGGAGGAGATCGAGGACAGCCTGGTCGTCGGCCAGAGCTGGGGCAACGATGTCCGCGTGGTCCTCTTTGTCAAGCTAAAGCCGGGCTATGAGCTGACCGAGGAGCTGGAGAAAAGAATACGCACGACCATTCGCGAGAATGCCACACCGCGCCATGTTCCGGCCAGGATCCTGTCCGTTCCGGACATCCCCTATACCCTGAATATGAAGAAGGTCGAGCTGGCCGTGCGCAAGATCCTCCAGGGCAAGCCGGTGCTGAACCGGGACGCCCTGAAGAACCCGGAGTCCTTGGAATACTTCCAGGAGCTGAAGGAGGAGCTGGAGAAGGCCTGAGGCAGGCTGCTGCCAAGGCATACGGAGCCTTCTTTGTGAAAATGCCCCGCCGGCTTGCCGGCGGGGCATTTTCAGGATCATCTTGGGAATAATGCAGATGCTTTCGGCATCTGCATTAGGGGAGCTGCTTGGAGAGGGTCTCCTTGATCTCGTTGATATCGCCTTCGCCGTCCAGCTCGATGTAGTTGGTCTGGCCCTTGGCAGCCAAGTCCTTGAAGAAGTTGCAGGCGGCTAGGGTGCCGGACTCGGTGTCGTAGTAGATGTTGTGCCGCTTGTCGATGGCCGCCTCGTCCTGATCGTCCGAGCGGGCCTTGAGCTCTCCGCCGCAGACACGGCACTTGTCGCCGTCCGGCTTGATGGCGTCGATGTAGACGTTGTTGGGATGATTGGGGTCGTTCACGCAGAGCCGGCGGCCCATGATCCGGTTCTTGGCCACCTGCCGGTCGAGCTTGATCTCTATGACGTAGTCGAGCTGGATTCCTTCAGCCTGCAAGGCTTCCCAAAGCTTCTTGGCCTGCTCGATGTTTCTGGGGAAGCCGTCCAGGAGCCAGCCGTTCTGCCCCTCTTTCTTCAAGGTTTCCAGAACCATGGGGATTGTGATCTCGTCAGGAACCAGCTCGCCCTTGTCGATGTAGGCCTTGGCCTGCTTGCCGAGCTCGGTGCCCTGCCCGATGTGATCCCTGAAGATGGCTCCGGACTCAATATGGGCCAGGTTGTACTTGTGCTTGACCAGCGAGCCCTGCGTCCCTTTGCCGCTGCCGTTGGGGCCGAAAATGAGTATGTTCATCGACCAGACCTCCTTGTAAGAGATTCTCCATTGGAATAAAGCAGTTTCGTTGTCATAGCCTTGGATCGGCGGGCTGTCAACACCCATGCACAGGGCCGGGGCTTAGGAGGGCCCTGGATCTGCTCATCCTGCCATATTGTTTGGAAGTCAGCTCCGGGCCGATACGATGCGCCGCTTGAGCTCCTCGGCTGCAGAACGCGGGTTGTGGCTGGCGCACACGGCCGAGACGACGGCCAGGCCGTCGGCGCCGGCCCGGATGACCTCGGAAGCGGTTTCGGCGCCGATCGCGCCAATGGCCACCAGGGTATGCTGGGTCAAGGAACGGAGCCTCCTGAGCCCCTCAAGCCCGAGGGCCTTTTTGGCGTCTTCCTTGGTCGTCGTGGGAAAGATCGGACCGACCCCGAGGTAGTCCACCGGGAGCTGGTTGGCCGCCAGGACATCCTCTTCGGTATTCACTGTAAGGCCGACAGCCATGCTCTGTCCGATCAGCTGGCGGACGTCAAGGACATGCATGTCCTCCTGGCCCACGTGAACCCCGTCGGCTCCAGCGGCCAGGGCCACATCGACCCGGTCGTTGATAAACAGGGGGACCTCCCTGGGGCTGAGCAGCTCCTTCACCTCGCGGGCCAGATGGACGAAGCGCCGGGTGTCCAGCTGCTTTTCCCGAAGCTGCACGACGTTGACTCCCCCCTCCAGGGCCTGGCGGATCACCTCGAGGAGGGGAGCCTGACGGCAAAGCCCTTGATCGGTGACCAGATAGAGGCTGTAGTCGAAGGGCTGTCGGGGCATGGGGGATCCTTTTGCCGTTTGGGGCCGCCTATGGTACTCAGTGGATCCAGATAAGGCCTGCTTGCCTGCCGCGGCCGCGGTCACGCCTGTGGGAAAAGAACAGCTCCGGCAGGGAGTAAGTGCACAGGTCCAGGGCGAAGATCCTTTCGGCTTGCAGACCGGCCTGGACAAGCTGATCTTTAGTCAGCTGCCAGAGATCCAAGCAGCGGCTTTCGTGGTCGAAGTATGCGGCGAAGTCAGGGCCCCACTCGGTTTCGAAGTTGACAAACTCGCTTCGGCCGGGCCCGAGGCTGGGACCCCGGACAGCCAGGAGATCCTTCGGCCGGAGGCCGTACCGTCGGCAGAAGGCCTCGGTCCAGAGCACTGGCGCTCCGGCCCGGTTGGCCCGCCAGCCGACGTGCAGGGCGGCTACGAATAGGCCGCTCTGATGGGCCAGCAGGACCGGCTGGCAGTCGGCCGTCTTGATCATCAGGGCCCGACCGGATTGTCCGGTGGCCAGGGCATCGGCCTGAGCCGGCTCGGATTGAGCCGTTTCAGCGTCTTCCGGGTCAAAGATCATGTTGGTCCCGTGGACCTGCCGGACCTCGCTGAGGGCTGTGTAGCCCAGACGGGAGCGCAGGGCCTCCCGCCGGGCCAGGACTGTATCCGCTGACTCGGACCCGTTCAAGGCGATGTTCCCGCAACCGCCGTTTTCGCCTGGAATTGGCGAAAGCCTGGTGGTAAAGGCGCAGGTCACCGTGTCCAGGCCGGGGAAGCGAAAGTAGAGCGTGGCAGCTTCCTGCATTCAACCGTCTCCTGAGAAGGCAACTATGAAAGTCTCCTCCTGGAATGTCAATGGATTCAGAGCGGTGGTCAAAAAAGGGTTTTGGGAATGGTTCCGTTCGGCCCAGTCGGATGTTGTCTGCCTGCAAGAGATCAAGGCCGAGCCGGAGCAGCTGGCTGAAGCCGATCGGGCCGTGGACGGCTTGAAGCAGCTTTGGAATCCCTCCCAGGTGAGAAAGGGCTACTCAGGTGTGGCCGTCTTTTATCGACAGCCGCCGCTGGAGGTTGGCTATGGCCTGCCCGAGGAGCGCTTTCAGCGCGAAGGCAGGCTCATCCGTTTGGAGTATGAGGAGTTCTTCCTGTTCAACGTCTACTTCCCCAATGGGCAGATGAGCGAGGAACGGCTGCAGTACAAGCTCGACTACTACCGCGCCTTTTTGGAGCAGGCCGAAACACTGCGCAAGCGAAAGCCCATCGTGGTCTGCGGCGACTTCAACACGGCTCATAAGACCATTGATCTGAAGAACCCCAAAGCCAATGAGGACCGGTCCGGTTTTTTGCCCATAGAGCGGGAGTGGCTGGATGAGTTCGTCAGCCATGGATATGTGGATACCTTTCGCATGTTCAACCAAGAGCCGGGCAACTACACGTGGTGGACCTACCGTTTCGGTGCCAGGGCGCGGAATGCGGGGTGGCGCATCGATTACTTCTTCGTGTCTGAGGAGCTGCAGGACAGGGTAGTGGACGCTTGGATCGAGCCGGAGGTTTACGGATCAGATCATTGCCCCATCGGTCTTGAGCTCCAGGCTGTTTGAGCGGCAACCCCTTTTTCGAAATCCTTGCTCTGCTAAGCCCACATGGGCTTGATGGGCAGTGGCTGGGGCTCGACAAGGCTTTCAGCCAGGTGGCGGCAGTAGGAGCAGTCCGAGCAGTGCAGCCGGCAGTCCTTGGTGCGGCTCCCGAAGTCGGCAGGCAGGTTCTGGTTGGGGACCAGGAAGGACTGGGCCATGCTCTCCAGCGTATCCATGAGCTCCACCAGGTTGCCGTGGTAGGTTCCCTGGAGATAGTGCCTGACGACCTTGGCCATGGCCCGGGCGCCCCGCGTCCGTCCTGAGAGCTTCAGGAAGTCGAGGGTCCCCTCGTAGGCTTCGGCATCCTCAGGTCGTATGAAGGGCGAACGAAGGATCAGGGAAGGATCTTCGCGGAAGTATCGGCTGCAGCCAAGAGCTTGGTTGGAGGTGCTGCTCATCTCACGGCCGCAGCCCATATTGGCCATGGAGATGTGGGCATCGTGGGTCAGCTTGAAGGGGCAGCCCGGCAGGCACCCCTCGTTGGCCAATAGGCCGAGGGCGATGCCGGGAACCTTTCGGCGGAGGTCCTGGGTCAGCTTCTGCAAACGGCTGAAGGATCGGTTCAGGCTTCTGTCGAGGATAAGCAGGCCGGGGGCCTGAAAGTGAGTATGGCTTATGTATTCACAATGATTTTGTATCTTTTCAAGGTTGTCCAAAAGGAAGTTGATGCTCGGGACGGCCTCCAAGCGGGAGCAGAGCTTCGGATCCTCATCAGACAGGGCCTGGAGCAGGTAGTGGTCGGCATAGACGATGCCGTCCAGAACCGAGGACTCGAGCAGAGCATCGAGGCGTTTGCGGATGGGGGACAGGGCCGCCGAGCTGAAGTAGTCGGTCGGGCAATGGACCCGGCTGTTGAGCAGGGCGTACTTCTTCGGGCCCGGCAGCCCGGCCAGCCCCGTGGCGATCTCCTCGAGCTCGCGAACCTCGTGCCTGGGTCTGGCATCGGAGACCCGGGGATCCTGCAGGCTGAAGTAGAGGGAATGCAGGCGGCCCCCCCAGGCCTTGAGCTCGGCGATGTAGTCCTGGTCGGGAAGAAAAGGGGGTTCGTACTGAAGCATACTCAATGAGCCGGTCTTTATCTCCACGTGGCCCAGAGGGTCAGGGGAAGAGCAGAGAAATGATTGAGCCACAGACCCATCCTGCACTCACTTGAGCACATCTTCAGCCGAGTTTTTTTCGGCCACCATGTCCATTGCGAACAGTATTGGCTGCTCGATACGAAGGGAAACTGACAGTGTGCTCAAGTGAGTGCAGGAGATCGGTCGGCTAAGGCCTCTTTTCTGCAATATTCTCTGTGCCAGCCGTTTCAGGGCGCCGTGGAAATTCGTCCCAGGGAGCTGGGCCGGATGAGGCCTGCATGCCTGTAAGGCCCTGGCGTCGCGCTGGAGCAGGAGGCGTGGAAGCCGCGGTCAGCTTCTCCCTGAGGGCGTTCCCAGGCCCAATCCCGTCTTGATGGCCTCGATGTCGATGATTGAGTTGACCAGCTGGGATCCATGATTGATCTTTATGGGATCCCTGAGCTTGATGCTCTCAAGGATGGTTTCCATTTTCTTGGCTACAGTGTACGTGTCTTCCCGAACAACAATAATGGGGACCTCCAAGACCTCTGAACGGGTCAGAATGATGTCGTTGGGATAGAGGTTGCCAGTCAGGATGAGGCAGGGGCACTTGCCCTCCAAGGCCACCAGCTGCAAGTCGGAACGATCGCCTCCGACGATGACGGCCGAGTTCTTCTTCTTTTTGAAGTGGGTCATGAAGTTTTCGACCTGCATGGTTCCGATGAGAAAGTTCTCGACAACGACATCGGACTTGGAGGGCACGGAAATGATCTTGCCGCCCAGGCGCTTGGCCAGGTCCCTGACCCGGATGGCGTTCAAGAGCGGATCCTCAGGAATGACCCCGAGGACATCGATGCTGCGGCGTTTCAGCAGGGGGGCGATCATATCGTTGACCATGGACATCCTCGACTCTGGAACGCAGTTGAACACGGCCCCCAAAAGGTCCTCCTCCAGGAGCTCCTTGGCGCTGATGATGTAGTCGTAGTAGAACTCCTTGAAGAAGCGGTCAACCAAGATGACCCTGGCTCCCAAGGCCTGCGAGACATCCTGGCCGGCCACGTTGCAGTACTTGCCGGCGTGCAGATAGCTGCCTGAGCCGCAGATGAGCATGACGTCCTTGTCCTTGCTCAGGCTCTGGTAGGCCTCGCGGATCTTGCCCATCAGGTCCGGGCAGCCCTTGGAGAAGACCTCCATCTGCAGATCGTGCGTTACAAGCACCGGAGAGACGAGCTCGAGATCCTCGTTGAGCCCGAGAACTTCCTGCACGAAGAAGGCGTCATCATCGCCGAAGGAGCTTCCATGCTCGCTGGGCAGTGTTCCGATGGGCTTCATGAACCCGACCTTGTAGCCCTCTTTCTGGAGCTTGAGCCCCAGGGCCATGGCCAAGAGATTCTTTCCGGCGAAGCCGGATGTTGATCCTATATACAGTCCAGGCATGCTCTCCCTCCTTGGTCAGGTCATTGATAGGTACTATGCCTTGCCTTGCTCAAGCGGTCAATGCGCAAGGGGCGTCGACCGGAGTCTCAACCTGGCGCAATGCTAGCCGAGCATCATGCGGACGTCAGCCACGATGGCCGTCTGATCATTGACCAGCACAGGGTTGAACTCCGCCTCGCCGATCTCGGGAAAATCCATGGCCAGCTGGGACATCTTCAAGATGATGTCCACGATGGCCTCAATGTTCACACCCGTTTCACCACGGACACCCTTGAGGAGCATGTAGGATCTGATGCCCCGGATCAGCTCCCTGGCCTCGTTTCGTGAAACAGGAGCCAGCTTGAAGGCGATGTCTTTGAGCACCTCGACGTAGATCCCGCCCAAGCCGAACATGAGCAGCGGACCGAACTGCTCGTCGCGCTTGAAGCCAACAATGATCTCCTTGACGCCTTGGGGTGCCATCTCCTGGACGAGGCAGCCGGTGATGTATGCCTCAGGCCGCCTGGCCTTGGCCTTGGAGGTCAGCTCGATGAAGGTTTTTTTGACCTCTTCAGGGCTCTTGAGGTTAACAGCCACTCCGCCCACATCGCTCTTGTGGGAGATATCCGCTGAAGCGATCTTCAAGACGATTGGATAGCCGATTCTTTCAGCCGCCTCCACGGCCTGGTCACTGGTTTGGGCCAGCGCGGTCTGGGGAGTGGGGAGGTTGTAGGCCTCCAGCATCCTCTGGGCCTGGAACTCAACGATCTCGGTGCCGCCAGCCCGCTGATTGGAGGAAGTGACCCTCTCAATGACCTGGGCGGCCGCTGGCTTATCCACTTCAAAGGTCTCGATGGGCTCCTGGCTGCGGCCCTGCCATTGCTTGTACCTGTACATGGCCTCAAGGCTCTGAATGGCCGGCTCTGGAAAGTTGTAGCAGGGGATCTTGGCTTGCTGCAGGATGCTCTGCCCCTCGGCAACAGCCATCTTGCCCATGTAGCAGACAAAGACGGGCTTGCCGGCCTGCTCGGTCAGCTCAGCGATGCGCCGGGACAGATCAGGGATGTGATCAATGATCGAGCCTGTCGGGGTGAGCAGGATGAGCAGGGAGTCGACATTGGAGTCCTCGAGAACGGCCTCGATGGTCTTGACGTAGCGTGTTGCATCGGCATCGCCGATGATATCCACGGGGTTGTACAGGGAGGCGAAGGAAGGCAGGAACTCGCGCATGCGCTTGACCGTGGACTCGTTCAGCTTGGCGATGTTCAGATGAGAGCCTTCACAGGCATCCGCAGTCATGATTCCCGGCCCCCCGGAGTTGGTTACGATGGCCAGGTTGGGTCCTTTGGGCAGCGGCTGCGAGGAGAAGGCCTGGGCCAAGGTGAACAGGGTGGAGACGTCCTTGACCCTGATAATGCCTCCCTTTTCAAAGGCGGCCTCATAGGCCTGATCCGATCCGGCTATGGCCCCAGTGTGCGAGGAAGCCGCCTTGGCTCCTGCGGCAGAGGTGCCGGACTTGATAAGCAGAACAGGTTTTTTGTGAGTCATAGCCTGGGCCGCTTGGATGAACTCTTGGCCGTTGCTGACATTTTCGATGTAGCCGAGAACAACGTCGGTATCCGGGTCAGAGCCGAGATGGCGCAGCATGTCGCCTTCGTTCAGGACAGCCTTGTTGCCGAGACTGATGAAGCTGGAGAAGCCGACATTCTCACCGAGGGCCCAGTCGAGAATGGCCTGGCACAGGGCTCCGGACTGGGAAAAAAAGGCGATGTTCCCGACCGGGGGCGTGCCGGCCGCAAAGGTGACATTCACATGGGCCGTCGTGTTGATCAGACCCAGGCAGTTGGGTCCCAGCAAGGCAATATTGTTAGCCTCGGCCAGCTCGATGATCTCCTGCTCCAGGTGGTAGCCCTCCTTGCCGACCTCCTTGAAGCCGGCCGTAATGACGACCACGGATCGGACGCCTCGTGCGGCCAGCTCCTTGAGGGAGGGCAGAACCTGGTCCCGAGGAATGGTCAGTACGGCCATGTCGAGGCCTTCGGGAAGATCGGCGATGCGCTTGGTAACCTGGAGGTTTTGAATCGTCTCCGCTTTGGGGTTGACCGGGGAGATGGCACCTTGGAAGCCGGCCTCCAGGAGGTTGGACAAAACCGTAAAGCCGATTTTGCCCGGATTGCTGGAGGCCCCGACAATGGCAATGTGCCGTGGCTTGAAGAAGGGGTCCAATGTCTTTGGTTTCATACTGGTTATGCCTTTATATGTAAAAATGCTTCAAAATGTTAATTTTTTACACGTTTCGGCCGGGTCGCCTCGCTTGGTTCCATATGGTGCGGGGCCTTGAACCTCGAGGAGCCCTTCCTGTCATTCGAGCTCAGGATCCTTCAAGGATCGCATACTCAGCCGTTGGCTGTCTCTATGGTCTGTTTCGCCATGGAACCTGCGCTCGGCGCCCCGGCCGAAACGTGATTTTTTCATGCTTGGTTGTGCCTACCCAGGCATGACGGGTTTATATGAGAAAATTCTCCAAGCTATTG
>Ga0207797_1000314_pt1 | contig 37122 bp, 30 predicted proteins | sample PRCRCaboRojoPR_6_FD_187275 | JGI IMG/M metagenome (GOLD analysis project Ga0207797, IMG submission 187275) | Marine sediment microbial community from Cabo Rojo, Puerto Rico - PR CR 10% Liquid 1 (SPAdes) | ecosystem: Environmental > Aquatic > Marine > Coastal > Sediment | place: Cabo Rojo, Puerto... | reverse complement strand
TCGGGTGCCTCTCCCCCACACGCCCTCTTGCCCACACGCTCTCTCGCTCACACGCTCTCTCGCTCACACGCTCTCAGCCTTCCGCACCCGTGACCATCACTGCTGAAACGCGCATCGTCACGCTCATCGGGCAGCCGGTGACGCACTCGCGCTCGCCCCAGATCCACAACACCGCGTTCCGGACGCAGGGCATCGACGCCGTGTATGTGGCGACGCCGGTGCCCGCCCGGGCCGTCGAGGCGGCGGTCGAAGGCGTGCGCGCGCTGTCGTTCCTGGGCGCCAACGTGACGGTTCCGCACAAGCAGGCGGTGAGGCCTCATCTCGACGTCGTCACCGAGCGGGCCGCTGCCGTAGGCGCGGTGAACACGATCGTCTGCGAGGAGACCGCGGGCGACGACCTGCCGCTGCTGCGTGGCGACAACACGGACGTGGCCGGCTTCCTGGATCCACTCGACGGACGCTTCGCGAGCGACCTGGCCGGAGCCCCCATGCTCGTGCTCGGCGCCGGCGGCGCGGCGCGGGCCGTCGTTTACGCCCTGCTGGACCGGTATACGCCCGACACGCTCACGGTTGTAGCGCGCCGTCCGACGCAGGCCGAAGCGCTGGCGGACGACCTCGCGCCGCACGACGCGACCGGCGCGCTGCGCGTGACGACGTTCGACGACGCAGGCCCGGCCGTGCGGTCGAGCCGCCTGGTGGTGAACGCCACCCCGGTCGGCATGCATCCGGAGACCGAGCAGACGCCCTGGCCCGAGGCCACGGATCTGTCGCCCGCCCACATCGTCTACGACCTGGTGTACAACCCCGAGGAGACGCGCCTGCTGCGGGACGCGCAAGAGCAGGGTGCGACGACCATCGGCGGCCTCACGATGCTCGTCGGCCAGGCCGCCGCGGCCTTCACGCAATGGACCGATCGCCCGTTTCCGCGCACGGCGGTACGCAATGCGCTCCGCGAGTGAGGTCTGCGTTCAGCGTTCTGAGGACGAGTTGAACTGCTCCGATGTCGCAATCCACCATCCGCAATTCCAATTCCCGAATCGCGCTCCGCCCGGACGTGTTTGCCGATGCCCCCCGCGTCGTGGCAGGCTTTAGCACGCGGCACGGCGGCGTGAGCGAGGCGCCGTACGACTCGCTCAACCTGAGCCGCCACGTGGGCGACGATCCGGACGCGGTCGCCGAAAACCGCCGCCGCTTCTGCGCGGCGCTCGGGACGGATCCAAACCGCCTCGCGACGGCGCGTCAGGTCCACGCCGACACGGTCCACACCGTCCGCAACCCGGGCGAGGTGGCGGACTGCGACGCACTCGTGACCGACACCCCGAACCTGCTCCTCGCCATCACGGCGGCGGACTGCGCGGTGGTGCTGCTGGCCGATCCGGCGGCCCGCGTCGTGGGGGCCTGCCACGCGGGCTGGCGCGGAGCCGTGGCGGCCATCGTGCCGAAAACAATCGAGCAGATGCAGTCCCTCGGCGCCCATTCGTCGCGGATGCGGGCCTACATCAGCCCGTGCATCCATCGGGCGGCGTTCGAGGTCGGGCCCGAGGTCGCCGATCAGTTCGACGCGGCCGTCGTTCATCGTCGCGACGAATGGGCGAAGCCGCACGTAGACCTCCCCGACGCGCTGCGCCGCCAGCTCGCCGACGCTGGGGTTCCGCACGTCGAAACAGCCGACCGCTGCACCGTCCAGAACGACGCCTTTTTCTCCTACCGTCGCGACGGCGATCCCATGGGCTGCATGTTCGGCGCAATCGGACTTGCTTAGGGTCTAAATTCCTGGGCGCGACGCCCGGAAACGAGACCACGCATTACGCTTCCACGCATCACGCCATCCCCCGTGCCCCTCGCCAAGTCCACCTACACCCCGCCGCCGCTGCTGTCGGGCGGCCACGTGCAGACGCTGTTCGCCTCGGTGGCCCGGACTGTCGACTTCCGCTACGACCGCCGCGAGCGCATCGACACGCCCGACGACGACTTTCTGGATCTGGACTGGGCCTTTGCGCGGTCGAACGGTACGGCCGCTCGGCAGAGCCGCCGGGTCGCGGTGCTCACGCACGGGCTGGAGGGCAGCACCGATCGTGCCTACATGCGCGGCATGACGCGGGCGCTCGTCCGCCGCGGATGGGACGTGTGCGCGTGGAACCTGCGCGGGTGCAGCGGCGCCATGAACCGCCGCGTGCCCACCTACCACAGCGGCAAGACGGAAGACCTGGCGCGGGTGGTCGAGAACGCACTGGCCCGAGGATACGACACCGCTGCCCTCGTCGGCTTCAGCCTCGGGGGCAACATGACGCTCAAGTACCTGGGCGAGCAGGGGGCGGGCCTGGATGCGCGCATCCGCCGAGCGGCGACGTTCTCCGTTCCGGTGGACCTCGCGGCCGGGGCGCGGCAGATTGGACACGTCACGAACTGGCACTACACGCAGTACTTCCTGCGCTCCCTGCGCGCCACGATCCAGCAGAAAGCCGAGCAGCACCCAGACGTCGTGCGCACGGCGCCGCTCGACGAGATCGCGACGCTCGTTGACTTCGACGATGCGTACACCGCGCCACTGAACGGTTTTCGGAACGCGGCCGACTACTACACGCGCGCCAGCAGCAAGCCGCTCCTCGCGCGCATCGACCGGCCGACGCTGCTCGTGAACGCGGCCAACGATCCGTTCCTGCCCGACGCCTGCTACCCGCACGCCATCGCCGCGTCGCACGAGCATCTGACGCTGGACGTCCCTGCCAGCGGCGGCCATGTGGGCTTCGTCGCCTTCAACGACACCGGCGAATACTGGAGCGAACGCCGCGCTGCCGAGTTTTTGGACTCCTCGCCCACCCCGTGAGCTTCCCGGAGCTCGAAACCCGAAACTCGAAACGGCGCGACCGGAGGAAGCGCTACTGTCCGCCCAGGATCAGCGGGAGGCCGCCGGATTCGCTGCCGCCCACCACGACGACCTTCGAGTTGTTCGACTGCGCCAACTCGCGCGTCGCCTCGATGCCCTTGAAGCGCAGGAAGGTCGGCGACAGGCTCTCGGTGATGATGCGCTGGTACTCGGCCTCGCCCTCCGCCTCGATCTTCTTGCGCTGTGCCTCCAGCTTCTCCTTCTGGAGCGTAAACTCGTAGCGCTGTGCCTCCTGCTCCTCTTCGAGCTTGTTCTCGATGGCCGTCTGGATCTGCTGCGGCAGGCGCACGTCGCGGATGAGCACCGCCTCGATGCTGATGAACCGCGTCTCGACGCCCTTCCGGACGCGCTCGATCATCTCGGTTTGCAGCTGCTGCCGCTTGCTGGAGTAGAGCTCCTCGGGCGTGAAGAGGCCCACCACCTCGCGCGCCGCACTGCGAAGCTCCGGCTGCACGAGCTTCCGGTAATAGTCCGTACCGTACGTTGTGTGGAGTTCGGGCATCGTCGCCACGTCGGGCTGCCACCGAACCGACACGTCCATGCCGATGGACAGGCCGTTCGAGGAGAGCGCCGTGATGTCCTCAAGCTGCTCCTGCACCCGGGCGTCGTACCGGATGACCTCCACCCAGGGCGCGTGGATTTGCAGGCCCTCGCCGTAGGTTTTGTCGAGATCGGTGCCGCCGATCACGCTGTACTTGACGCCCGCCTCGCCGGAGCGGATGGTCGTCGTCATGCACCCGGGAATGAGAATGGCGATGAGCAAGAGCGCGAGCAGTGCTCCGCCGATACGAACGACGGCGCGGCTCAGGTTGGGATAGTCGGACATGGGTGTTGGTCGTTAAGGAAAAGGGAGGCGACACGCTGGCTGCTCGAAGCTTGTACGGCCCATTCGAGCCCCAACTCTGAAACGTTCGAACGTTAAACGTTGGACGTGTTCACGTGCAGGCCTACGTCCCAAAGGGGTGGCCCGCTCCGCATCCGCCAGAAAAAGATCGACGCCAAACGCGGATCACTCCTGCGCCAGCCGCACGTCGCGGGCCTTCAGTTGCAGGGTTGTGCGGCCATTCCACGTGTTTTCCTCGATGGAGAACAGAAGCTCCAGTGGAACGCCTTTTTGTTGATGCTCGCGCAAGACCGACAACTTCTCGCCCATTCCGAAGCCGATGACGTCGAGCGGTTTCGCTTGCGTGTCGCCGGACTGCTTCACCTTGAACTTCAGATGTCCCCCATTCTGCCCGACGGTTCGCGGCTGGCCCACCACCGTCAGGTCCGTGCCGTGGAAGACGGGCGTCGGATTCGACGGGCCGAACGGGCCGAACTGCTGCAGAACCGCCCAGAACCGATCGCGCAGCGCGCCGATCTGCCGGAGGTCCAGCTCCGCGTCCACCTTGATCGAGGGCGTCAGCATCTCCGCCGTCACCCGCTCGCCGACGGCCGCGTCGAACCGGTCGCGGAAGGCCTCGATGTTGTCCTCCGGAAGCGACATGCCCGCCGCGTGGTCGTGGCCACCGAACTGCGTGAGCACGTCCTCGCAGTCGGTGAGCGCGTCGTAGATGTTGATGCCCTCGATGGAGCGCGCCGACCCCTTGACCTCGTCGCCGTCGCGCGTGAGGAGGATCGTGGGCTTGTAGAACCGCTCCACGATGCGGCTCGCCACGATTCCGATGACGCCGACGTGCCAGTCCGGATCGTACAGCACGAGGGCGTGGGGGCTGCGGGACGTGATCTGACGCTCTGCCTTCGCGACCGCCTCTTTCTCGATGCGGCCATCGAGGTCGCGCCGCTCCTGGTTGAGCGCTTCCAGTTCCTCGGCCAGGGGCCGGGCCGTCTCGACATCGTCGGCCAGCAGCAACTCGACGGCGGTGCGGGCGTGGGCCATGCGGCCCGCAGCGTTGATGCGCGGGCCAAGCGTGAAGACGATGGAGCCGGTCGAGGTGACGGTTTGCAGATCGAGGTCCGCGGCGTCGGCCATGGCACGGAGGCCGGGACGCGTGCTCTCTTGAAGGGCGCGGAGACCCTCGCTCATGAGTACGCGGTTCTCGCCGTGCAGCGGAACGATGTCGCTGGCGGTAGAGATGGCAAGGAGGTCGAGCCCGGCGAACGCGCCCTCCCGGCTGGCCGGCCCGTCGAGCCGATCGAGCGTGGCCTGAACGAGCTTAAAGCCAACCCCGCAGCCCGAGAGTTCGGTAAATGGATAGCCGCAGTCTTCCCGCTTGGGGTCGAGAACCGCGAGGGCGTCCGGGAGGGTGTCTTTTGGGGTGTGGTGGTCGCAGATGATAAGGTCGAGCTCCTGCTCGCGGGCGTAGTCGGCCTCGTCGTGACCGGTGATTCCGCAGTCGAGCGCCACGACCAGACCGGCGCCTCGGTCAACGGCAGCATCAAGCCCCCGTTTGCAGAGCCCGTACCCGTCTTCCTGGCGGTCGGGAATGAAGAAGGAGGCCTCGATTCCGTGATCTCGCAAGAAGGACGTGACGAGCGCTGTTGCCGTCGTCCCGTCCACATCGTAGTCGCCGTAAACGAGCACCCGCTCGTCGTCGGCAATGGCTTCGGCCAGCCGGTCGGCCGCCGCCTCCATGTCCTGCATCAGGAACGGGTCGTGCAGATCGGCGCGGTCGGCGCGGAAGAAGTGGCGCGCCTCGTCGAGCGTGGTGATGTCGCGCAGGGCCAGTGCCCGGGCCAGCGCTTCCGGCAGGTCGTTGAGAGCGTCTTGGAGGTGCGGAACGACCTCGGGGGTGTCCAGTGAGCGGTAGATCCAGCGGTAAGTCATATTGCGCAACAGCGGAAAGGACAACCAACAGAGAAGAGAGTAACGCCCCCAAAGCGTGCGTGACAAAAGGCACGCAACGGCGTTAGACATAGAACATAAGGAGGGGGACGGATCGGGACAACAAAGAGGGGCGCGACGCGGTTCAATCCAAAGGGAATTTTCCGTGCGGCGTTCGCACAGCGTCTGGGCAGTCGGCATGGATTTGGCTCCGAGCTTGGTCGTGGCTCCCGTTGCCGCCCCGACGCCGGGAGGCCGCTTTACCAACTTTTCGCAATCCGCCGTCCTGTTCTTTATCATTCACGGGATACGTTATACGCTCCCTTCGTATAGGGGGGTTGCAGTTTCGAACGTACACGCCGGCACGCTGACCGCAGCCTGAGTGCTCCGTCAGAGCTTGCCGAGGCCCTCCCACCGTTGCGTTCGGGCCTTCCTGCTTGGGGCATGCACCCGGGCCGACGCCGGCTCCTCTCTACGATGCAGCACGTCTCTGTTGGGCGACATTCGCAGCGCTCTTCCCGTGATTCCGGATCGGCCCCCCGGCCGGTCCCACCGAATGCTGCAGGGCAATGCACGCTTCGGGAAGGGCTTCGGCCGACGAGGACGCCCACACCCGCCACTACGGCTCGTATCGAATCCCCATCGATCGAATGAAGATTTCCACTCTGCAAGACAAAAAACTGGACGAGCTGCGCGACATTGCGCGCGACCTCGACCTCACCGGTTACTCCAAGCTCCGCAAGCAGGACCTGATCTACCGCATCCTGGAGGCACAGGCCGAAGGTGCAGCCTCCGACGGATCCTCTCAGGAGGGCGAGGCGGTGAAGGACGAGGCGGCTCCGTCGAGCAACGGCCGCACCGAGGAAAAGTCCGCCAGCTCGTCGTCGAAGGCAGCGTCCGGTTCCGACCGTTCCCAGCGCTCGAAGCGCCCCTCCCGCCACGAGCGGCTCTACGGCGACAAGCCCGACTACATGGCGGAGTACGACTCGGACGAGACCGAGCTTCGCGGTATGATCGAGAAGGTCGGCCTCCTGGAGGTGCTGCCCGACGGGTACGGCTTCCTGCGCTCCGACGAGTTCGATTACGAGTCGAGCCCGGATGATATTTACGTCTCGCCGTCGCAGATCAAGCGCTTCGGCCTGCAAGACGGCGACACGGTGCAGGGCAAGGTGCGGCCGCCGAAGGAGGGACAGAAGTTTTTCGCCCTCATTCAGGTCGACTCGGTCAACGGCCTGCCACCGGGCGAAGTGGAGGAGCGAGGCGACTTCGAGTATCTCACCCCCATCTTTCCGAACGAGCGCCTCACGCTGGAGGTCGATCCGGACGACTACGGGCCGCGCATCCTCGACCTGTTTGCCCCCATCGGCAAGGGCCAGCGCGGACTCATCGTCTCGCCGCCGAAGGCTGGGAAGACGGTCCTGCTCCAGAAAATCGCCCACGGCATCACGAACAACCATCCCGACACGCACCTCATCGTGCTGCTGATTGACGAGCGGCCGGAGGAGGTGACAGACATGGATCGGCATGTGGACGGCGAGGTGATCTCCTCGACGTTCGACCGCGATCCGGAGCGCCACGTGGAGGTCGCCAGCACGGTGCTCACCAAGGTACGTCGCCTTGTCGAGTCCGGGCAGGACGTAGCGGTGCTGCTCGACTCGATCACGCGCCTCGCCCGTGCCCACAATGCGGTAGCACCGGGGCAGGGACGCACCCTTTCGGGCGGCATCGAAGCCGGCGCCCTGCGCGGCCCCAAGCGCTTCTTCGGCGCGGCCCGCAACATTGAAGAAGGCGGCACCCTGACCATCATCGGCACGGCGCTCATCGACACGGGCAGCCGGATGGACGAGGTTATCTTCGAGGAGTTCAAGGGCACCGGCAACATGGAACTCGTGCTCGATCGCAAGATGGCCGACCGCCGCATTTTCCCGGCGATCGACCTCATCAAGTCCGGCACCCGCCGCGAGGAGTTGCTCCTGTCAAAGCCCGAGAAGCAGCGCGTCTGGGTCATGCGCAAGATCCTCGCCGAGATGGACCCGATCGAGGCCATGGAGTTTCTGCTCGACAAGATGCAGGGCACCGCAAGCAACGAGGAGTTCCTCGAGAAGATGAACTCGTGATGCCCGACGGCGTGTTGTGTGCGGCCACCCGCAGCGGATCACGTACCGCAAATCCCGGGTCCCGCGCCTTCTTCCCCACATGCAAAAACGCCCGCCGCACGCGACCGGAGACGGTCTGTGGGGCGGGCGTTTTGCGGTGCGTCCGCGCGGTCGTCAATCAGACCGCGACGGCCTCGGCGGGGTCGCGCTCCGCCTCGTGCTTCGTTCGACCGTGAGGACGGTGCCCGCACTGCACGCAGCGCTGATGCCGGCGCAGCACGTTTACCTCGCACAGCGTCCGCTCCTCGCAGTGCGGACAGTGGTCGTGGGTGAGCGTGACGTGACCGAGGGCAGGATGCACCGTTCCAAGAGGCGTCATCCACCGTTCGAGCCATTTCAGAATGCGGTTCATACACGGCAAGACCGTTGTTCAAAGAAGCGGTGACTCAGAGCGTCCACCGCGCGATCGCCGGGTCCAATCCCGCCTCCCACACGCAGATCCGCAGCGCCGCACGTCAAAGCGCTTTTGGTCATCGTTTGTTGATACACGGACCCGGCGAAGCGCTTTCTCGGTCCCGTACGGAATTCGGTTCGATCCGAATCACAGCCCGCTGCGTGAAGTATGAGGGAGGCGGATTGTCCCCAAAACCGCTTCCCCCGCGCTGACGCTTTCACTGCCCGACCGATCCATGCTCCGGTATCTGCTGACCCTCGTCGCTGCTCTTTCCCTTCTCGGTACGACGTCTCTCCTCGCTCAGGACACCGAGCCGTTCATGCGCCACCCGGCCATCAGTCCGGACGGCGAGACGGTGGCCTTCTCCTACCAGGGCGACATCTGGACCGTCCCGGTTGAGGGGGGGCGCGCGGTGCGCCTGACGGTGCACGAGGCGTACGACGCGCATCCGCGCTGGAACGCGGACGGGTCGCAGATTGCCTTCACGAGCGACCGCTTCGGCAACGACGACCTGTACGTGATGGACGCCGACGGCAGCACGCCGCGCCGCCTTACGTACCACTCCACCTCCGACGCCATCGGCAGCTGGACGCCCGACGGCCGTCTCCTCTTCACGACGCGCCGCACCTTCGCGCAGGCCGAGTGGCAGAACGAGATCTACCACGTGAGCGCCGAGGGCGGCACGCCCGACCGGCTGCTCGACGCCGTCGGATCGGCCCCGAGCATGTCGCCGGACGGACGCTTCATCGCGCTGGAGCGCGGCTACAACCGCACCGAGAAGAAAGGCTACACCGGCCCCGCCGATCGCAATGTGTGGATCTACGACCGCGAGGCCGACGACTATCAGCAGCTCACCGAGTTTGAGGGCAACGACTACAATCCGATGTGGGGCGGCCCGCGGACCCTCTTCTACATCAGCGAGGACGGCGGCACCTACAACCTGTACCGGCAGACGATTTCGGACGACGGGAACGGAGATGGCTCTGCCGAGCCGGTGACGAGCTACGACGGAGACGGCGTGCGCTCCTTCACCGTGAGCCAGGACGGGAACACCGTGGCCTTCGAGCGGCAGACCGACGTGTACGTGCTCGACGTGGGCAGCGGCGAGCCGCAGAAGCTGGACGTGACGGTCCCTGCCGACTACCGGTTCGACCCGACGGAGCAGAAGACGTTCTCCCGCGAGCTGCGCGACTACGCCGTCTCGCCCGACGGCGAGCAGATTGCCCTCGTCCTGCGCGGCGAGCTCTTCCTGATGGAAAACGAAACCGGCGAACGCACAACGCGGCGCCTCACCCGCCATGCCTACCGCGACCGCGACCCGGCGTGGACGAGCGACTCGACGCTCGTCTTCGTCTCCGACCGCGAGGGCGGACAGTACGACCTCTATCACCTGCAATCTGCCGATCCGGAGAACACCGATCTGTTCGACGCGCTGCAGTACGAGGTCACGCGCCTGACCGACACCGAAGAAGACGAGCGCATCGTGTCCGTCTCCCCGAACCAGAAAAAGATCGCGCTTCGGCGCGGCTCGTTCACATCGTACGGCGCGGGCACGCTGATCACTGCCGACCTTGAAGAGGGCGCACTCGAGAACGAAACGACGCTGGTCGACAGCTGGTCGGCCCCGATGGACGTGACGTGGAGCCCGGACGGCGACTGGCTCGCGTACTCGCGCTCCGACCTCAACTTCAACGCCGAAGTCTACATCCACGCCGCCGACGGCTCGCAGGGACCGGTGAACGTGAGCCAGCACCCGAAGAGCGACGGCGAGCCGGTGTGGAGCCCGGACGGATCGAAGCTCGGCTTCATCTCGAACCGCAGCTCCAACGACGCCGACGTGTGGTTCGTCTGGCTCCAGGAAGAAGACTGGGAGCGGACCGAGGAAGACTGGGAGGCGCTGAACGACGAGAAGGAAGAAAACGGTGATGAGGAGAGCGACTCCGTCGAGGTGCAGATCGACTTCGAGAACATCCACGACCGGCTGGAGCGCGTCACGGCGCTGCCCGGCAACGAGGGCGATCCCGTCATCTCGAAGGACGGCGAGACCTTCTACTTCGTCGCCGGACGCAGCGGACGCACGGGCCGCTACGACACGGACGTCGACCTCTACAGCGTGAAGTGGGACGGCAGCGACCAGACGCGCATCACGCAGGGCGGCGTGTCGCCGAACGCGGTGCGCCTCAGCCCCGCCGGCGACCAGCTGTTCCTCGTGCACTCCGGCGGACAGATTGCCCGCGTTCCCACGCGTTCCGGCGACCTGGAGCGCCTCTCGTTCGCCGCGAAGATGGAGGTCGACTACGCGCAGGAACGCCGCCAGATTTTCCACGAGACGTGGCGCGCCCTTAACCAGGGCTTCTACGACCCGAACTTCCACGGCGACGACTGGAGCGCCCTCCGTGACAAGTACCGCCCGTGGGCCCTGCAGGCTTCCACGATGCGCGACTTCCGCGACGTGCTCAACCTGATGCTTGGCGAGTTGAACGCCAGCCACATGGGCTTCTACAACCAGGACCGCGCCGAGACGCAGGAAACGCGCACCGGCCGCCTGGGCGTGGAGCTCGACCCCGTCGAAGACGGCGTGGAGGTGCAGCGCGTCGTGCCCCGCTCCCCGGCCGACCGCGAAGCCAGCACCCTCCGCGAGGGCGACGTGATTACGGCCGTGGACGGGCAGAGCGTGACCGAGGCGAGCAACTTCTACAAGCTGCTGAGCGACACGGTGGACGAGAAGGTGCTGCTGGCCGTCACCGGCCCCGACGGCGAGACGCGCAGCGTCCGCATCCGTCCGACGAGCGACCTCGGCGATGAACTCTACCGCGAGTGGGTGGAGCAGCGCAAGGAGCTCACCGAGGAATACTCCGACGGGCGCCTCGGCTACATCCACATCGAGGGCATGAACTGGCAGAGCTTCGAGCACTTCGAGCGCGAGCTCTACGCCACGGCCCACGACAAGGAGGGCCTCATCATTGACGTGCGCTTCAACGGCGGCGGATGGACGACCGACTTCCTGCTCACCGTCCTGAACGTGCGCCGCCACGCCTATACCGTGCCGCGCGGCGCGACGGACAACCTGGAGCAGAACCACGAGCAGTTCCGCGGCCACTATCCATTCGGCGAGCGCCTGCCGTACGCGGCCTGGACGAAGCCCGCGGCCACCCTCGCGAACAACAACAGCTACTCGAACGCCGAGATCTTCTCGCACGCCTTCAAGAACCTCGGCCACGGCCCGCTCGTCGGCGAGCCCACGTTCGGCGCCGTCATCTCGACGGGCGGTGCGGGCCTGCTGGACGGCTCCTTCGTGCGCATGCCGTTCCGCGCGTGGTACGTCTACCAGACGAACCAGAACATGGAGCACGGTCCGGCCGTGCCCGACGTTCGCGTGTCGAATCCGCCGGCCGTCAAGACCACCGGCGAGGATCCGCAGCTGCGTCGCGCCGTCGACGAGCTGCTGCAACAGATGGACGAAGGCACGGCGGAGCGTGACGCCTCGTCCTCCAGCGGAAGCGGACAGTAACCGTGCACCGCTTGCCTGACGCAGGATCCGGAGCCGGAGTGCCCCGCGCAGCAGGGCCAACCTGTGCTCCGCCTCGGCCCGTCGCGGAAACCTCCTGGCTCCGCCGCCTGGACCCGCACCGCCGGAACCGCTCTCCTCGTTCGAATGCCTGAGATTCCCGATCTCGTCGTTCATGAACGCTACGTGGAGCGCACGTCTCTGCACCAGCCCATTGCGGGCGTGGAGGTGCGCGACGCGATCCTCCTCGGCGACGGCACCTCGCCCGACGGGCTGGATGCAGCACTGACGGGGCAAGCCTTCGAAGCGACACACCGCCACGGCAAGCATCTCTTCGTGCAGTACGCCAACCCGGGATGGCTCGCCCTGCACTTCGGGATGACGGGCACGCCGTGCTACTACGCGAACGGCGACCATCCAGACTACAGCCACGTTCGCATTTATCTGGAGAACGGCCATTGCCTCGCGCTGGTCTGCCCGCGCAAGTTCGCCCGCGTCCGCCTCATCGACGATCCCGCAGCGTTTGTGGACGCCAAGAACCTCGGGCCGGACGTACGCCGTGTCGACTTCGAGACGTTTTGCGAGCGATTCGACGGCCGACGGGGTACCATCAAGGGCGCCCTTCTGGATCAGAGCCTGCTCGCCGGGCTCGGCAACATCTACGCCGACGAGGTGCTGTACCAGGTCGGCGTGCATCCGCGCACGAAGGCAAAGCACCTGGACGGCGACACCCTCCGGGCGATGTACGACGCCATGCACCGGATCATCGACGCCGCCGTTGCGGCCGACGCCGATCCTACGGCCATGCCGCCCGAGCGCTTCATGCTCCCGCATCGCTACTCCGACGAGCGGTGCCCGGAGACCGGCGTGCCGCTCCACACCGAGACGGTTTCGGGGCGCACCGCCTACTTCTCGCCGGTCCGCCAACCGCGGCCTTCCGACCTGTAGCGAAGTCTGAAGAAGAAACGCCCCCCTCTTTTCCTCACCCTCTGGTTCCGCCATGGCGAAGGTCTACACCGGCACCTCCGGCTGGCAGCACGACAACTGGGACTTCTACCCGGCGTCCGTGCCGAAGGACGACTGGCTGTCGGTCTACGGCGACACGTTCGCGACGGTGGAGGTGAACAACTCGTTTTACCAGCTTCCGAGTGCCTCCACCCTCCGCCGATGGCGCGACACGACACCGGACGAATTCACCTTTGCCCTGAAGGCCAACCGCTACATTACGCACCTTAAGAAGCTGAAGGACCCGGACGAGCCGGTCCAGAACCTGTACGACCGCATCGAGGCGCTCGGCGACAAACTCGGCCCGATCCTGTTTCAGTGCCCGCCGAACTGGCATCAGAACGTGGAGCGGCTTCGCCATTTCCTCGGCTGCCTGTCGGATGCCCACCGGCACGTCTTCGAGTTTCGGGATCCGACGTGGTTCAACGCCGCGACGTACGACGCCCTCCGCGACCACAACGCCGCGTTCTGCCTCTACGAACTCGGTGGCATGACGACCCCGACGGAGTTGACCGCCGACTTCGCGTACGTCCGCCTCCACGGGCCCGCCGAGAAATACGTCGGGCGCTACAGCGACGCGGCACTGGCGGAGTGGGCCGATGCCGTTCGGAACTGGACGGAGGCAGGGCGGGACGTCTACGTTTTCTTCAACAACACCGCCGGCGAGGGGCACGCCCCGCACGACGCCCAGCGCTTTCAGGCTTTGCTGGCAGAAAGCTGACCGGGCCAGAGCCAGATTGACGACGCGCTCCGCTCCGGCTCGTTACCTCCCCCGATGCGACAGCGGCTCGGTAGGGTGCGTGTCCTCTCTCGATGGTGTTCTGCTTTGGTATGCGTCGCTTCTTCTCCGCCGCCCTCCCTCTGCTCCTCGTTCTCGCCCTGCAAACGCGTCCTGCCGTCGCGCAACCGATCTGGACCGGGCCGCCGTCGCCGAACTCCCACCTCGCGCTCGAATGGCTGAAACCGGTCCTCGACGAGCGCGGCGCGGTGTCGTTTTTCACGTCCTCGTTCGTGCTCTCCGGCCGCGCCGTGCTCAGCGACCGTCTTCGGCTCGTGGGCGAGATCCCGGTGAGCCACGTTCGTCTCGACGCCGACCTCGCCCGATCGTCGTCGATGAGCGCGTCGACCGAGGTGGGGAATCCGTACCTCGGGGTCGAGATTTATGGATCCGATCCGTCTGTTTTCGTCGAGACCGGCCTCCGCCTTCCCGCTCTCAATTCGGAGGATTTGGTTCCCGCCTCGTTCGGCGCCGTCTCCGACCTCAACCGCCTCGGCGCGTACGTCGTCGACCAGGTGCCGCTCCAGGTCGTGTTGAACTACCACTGGACGCCGTCGGCCTCGAACTTCGCCTTGCGGCTGCGCGGCGGCCCCGAGCTGTTCGTGCCGGTGGACGACGGGCAGGGCGGCAACATGATCCTGACCTACGGCGCCCAGGGCTGGTACACGGGCGCAAAGGTTCGCGTCGGGGTGGGCGCGACAGGGCGACTGAACGTCACGCAGGAGCAGGCTGCATTCGGGGAACGCACTCTCCACCACGTGGGTGCCACGGTGCAGGGGCTCTTCGGGTCGGTCCGCCCCGGACTTTTGATTCGCGTTCCGGCCGACGCAGAGCTGAGCGACGTGCTCGATGCCGTCGTCGGGATCACCGTAACCGTTCCGCTTCCGTAAGAGGTCATCGCGGGCTCCACGCCGGAATGGGTACTGTCGGCGCCTCGTACGCTCGATCGGGCCTCGCGCTCGATCGGGCCTCGGGTGAACGGGCCTCGCAGCGCGCCGTGCCTATCCGACGCGGGATGGCCGAGCCGTGAATGGCTCCGCGGTCTGGACAGGATGGGGGCTTTTGTGTGTCGCGCTTCTCTCGCCTGTGTGTTGCGCTTCTCTCGCGTGCAGAAAGGAATGGAATGCGGGCCGACCCGCCCTGCGCTTCGGCGCCTGCTCCCTTTCCGCCGATCTCCCGACACAACCTCCCGATTTGCCATGACCGCTTCCCGCTCGATTCGCTCCCCGCTTCTGTCTGCGGTCTGCCTCGTCGTCACCGCCGGCGCGCTGCTCGTTCTCGCCTCCGGATGCGACTTCGGCACCGCCGACTCCGACAGAGACGACCAGGACGCACCGCCCCCACGCCCGCTGACGGCCACGGAGAAGCAGGTCGTCGAGGCCGACAATGCGTTCGGCTTGAAGCTTCTTCGGAGCACCGTTCAATCGGAAGGCGAGCCGAGCAACGTGTTCGTCTCGCCCATCAGCGTGTCGATGGCGCTCGGCATGACGCTGAACGGCGCGCGCGGCGAAACGCGCGAGGCGATGGAGACAGCCCTGCAGAAGCAGAACCTCTCCCCCGACGCCATCAACGACGCGTATCGCGGGCTCATCGACCTGCTTGAAGGCCTCGACCCGAACGTCGAGGTAGCGCTCGCCAACTCGATCTGGTATCGCGAGACGCTCCCTGTTCGGCAGGCGTTCATCGACACGAACCGCGTCCACTTCGATGCCGAAGTCGCCGGGCTCGACTTTTCCAATCCGGGCGCGTCCGAGCGCATCAACGGCTGGGTGAACGACGCGACGCGTGGCAACATTCCGGACATCGTGCCCGCTCAGATCCCGCCGGAGATTGTGATGTACCTCATCAACGCGACGTACTTCAAGGCCCCGTGGCGCACGCAGTTTGATCCGGCAAACACGGAGGACGGACCGTTCCACCGCGCCGACGGCTCGACGGCAGCGGTCCCGATGATGACGCGAAGCGAGTCGGTGGTGCATCCCTACGCGCAAACCGAGCAGTTTCGGGCGATCGACCTCGCATACGGCGACAGCCTGTACAGCATGACGATCCTGCTCCCCCACGAGGACACGTCGGTCCGGGAGGTGGTAGACGGCCTGACCCCGGAGACCTGGAATCGACTTACCGACCAGCTGGCTCCGAAGAGCTTCAGCCGTCTTCAGCTTCCGAAGTTTACGCTCCGCTACAAGAAGCAGCTCAAGGACGTGCTGACCGACCTTGGGATGGGCATCGCGTTTACGGAGCGAGCCAATTTCCGCAGCATCGCCGACACCGCACTCGCCATCAGCAAGGTGACGCATAAGACGTTCCTTCGCGTTGACGAAGAGGGGACGGAAGCGAGCGCCGCCACGTCAGTCGGGGTCAGTGTGACGTCCGCGCCGCCCTCTTTTATTGTTGATCGGCCCTTCCTCGTGGTGATCCGCGAGAACCACTCCGGCACGATTCTCTTCATCGGCACGGTCGTGGATCCGACGGCGTGACGTCTGCCGCGGAACGAACGCGCGACAGCAGGGGCACGACGCCCCGCACTGGCCCGCGGTGGTCTGCTACGCGGCCAGGGACTCCGTCGCGGCGGGCGCTGGGTGGCGCTCCACGGCTTCGGCCGGCGGGGAATTGACGTCGAGGGTGACGGTTGTCGGCGCGGGGTCGCGGCGCTGCCGCAGGCCATGGCGGGCGAGCGCCTGCCCCGTTTGATCGACGGAGAGGTACACGGCACTGGCGCCGGCCGCGAGCAGGCGCTCGCGCTGCTCGGGCGTCGTGGTAAGAGCGATGATGGCGCCGTCGAAGTCCGCATCGCGCAGCGCGTGGATGGCGTCGAGGGTGGTGTCGAGGTCCGACATGGCGAGCAGCACAGCTTCCAGCGGCCCCAGGTCCAGGTCGCTCCAGAGCGATGCATCGCGCGCATCGCCGTACACGACGCGGCGTCCGGCTTCTCGGTGCTGCTTGATCTGCCCCGGATCCTCGTCAAGCCCCACGATGCACTGCATGAGATCGGCCAGGTAGTCATAGGCCGCCGTGCCGACGCGGCCCATGCCCACGACCAAAAACTGCGCGTGGCCCAGCGTCGTCGGGTGCCGGTCGGGATGCGGCCCGTCGCGCTCGAAGCGTTCCAGCCCTGTGGCCACCTGCTCCCACAGCGACGGGGCGAAGCGGCTGACGGGTGCGTTCACCAGATATGACACGGCAGTGGCCGTTCCGAGCACCGTGAGCACCGAGGCGTTCAGCACGCCGGCCTCGACGGCGGCCGATCCGATAATGAGCGTGAATCCGCTGTAGGTGGTGACGGGCAGGGTCGTCAGAAACGCCGTGCGCGCCTGCAGCCGGAAACCGGTGAGGAGTCCGAAGTGGAGCGCCCCCTTAACGAGGAGCAGGGCGGTGAGGGCGGCCACGACCAGCAGTCCCTGCGACGACGGCACGCCGAGCAGACCGACGCCCAGGAAGAACGCGGCGATGCCAGCATCCTTGAGGCCGCGGATGGCGTCCGCGAGGTCCTCGACCCGGTCGTGTCCGGCCAGCAGCACACCGGCCGCGAGCGCCCCCAGTTCGGCGCTGATGCCGACAGCCTCGCACAGCAGCGTCCCGCCGATGACGAGCGCAAGGCCGAGCATGACAAGCAGCTCGTCGCTTTCGATCTGCGTGAGCAGACGGCGCAGCACCGGGCTCAGCACCGGCAGCGCGAGCAGCGCCAGTGCCCACGGGCTCGGGGCCTCGCCCAGCACGGCCATCACCGCCGTCGCAACGATCGTCTGCAGCAGCACGATGCCGATGGCGACGCGGCCATGGTAGGCGCGCAGCCCCCCCTGCGCGTCGAGCGCCTTGGCAGCCAGCACCAGACTGGGGACCCCAAACGACACGGCCACCACGACGGCGCCGAGAGGGGGGAGTCCCAGCGCGAGCCCGATCGCCGTTCCGACCCCGGTGACGGCCAGCAGGTGCAGGCCGCCCACGCCGAGCACCTCGGCCCGAACGAGGTTTTTCCAGCGCACGTCCAGGCCCACCATGAACAAGAGCAGCGCCACGCCCACCTCGCCGATGCGCGCGATGACCGGCCCTTCACTCACCCCGAGTGTGGCCAGCCCCATGCCGGCAACCAGATACCCGACCAGGGGCGGCAGCCGAAGCAGACGGGCCCCTGCCCCCGCGGCAAAGGCAATGATGATCCATCCTACTTCCAGTAGAGACTCCGTTCCCATCAACGCTGCAGATTGTGATTATTGCGGTGGATTGTGCCGGGGAGTCCAATCTGCAATGGAGGTCGCAGGTCCCGGTGGCCGCCTGGAAAAGGGCTTCCGTTGACGGATTTTCATGCCGGTCAAGCCCGGGTGAATCCAGTGCTCCCGTCTCTAAGGGCAGGATGAAGGCCGTCGAGGACTGGCGGTGCCGGAAGGTCGATCGGGGCGCGTTAGAGGCGTGGGAGCGCGGGAGAAGGAGCGAATGGAAGAAGGGAAGCGTTCGGACGCGGCACCGTCGCTCCGCTGGTCTCAGACCAGGTACGTGTTTAGCGACAGCCGATGGCCGATGCGTTCCCTCTCCCGAAGAACAGCCCCTCTCCCGAAGAACAGGGACAGGGTGAGGGTTTGATCGCGGATCGGCGGTTCGAGATCCCCCTCTCTCTGACTCTCTCCCGCCGGGGGAGAGAGCACGTGGGTGTCGCCTATCGGCGCTCTCAACGCATGTGCGTTCCACGACCTCGGAGTCGCTAAACAGATGCCCGACCAGCGGGCGGAGCCATCCTCCGTTCCTCCTCTCGACCATTCCTGTAAGCGCTCGCAGCCACACCAGCAATACGCCGAACGGCAACTCACGCGTCCAGCGCGAGGCGTTCCATGTCCCAGTCGGCCCGCGTGGCACCGGCGCGGTAGGCACTCTCCAGAAACTGAAGGATCGCCGCTTCCGGGTTGGTCGCGGCGCGCGCGTCCTTGTAGTGGTAGAGCGCGAGGGAGCCGTTCTCCTGCTCGACCCACTGTGCAGTTGCCGGCGCCAGCGGCTCGGCATTGAGGCCGTCCGGTTCCGGATAGGCGTACGCGTAGAAGGCAGGCGCGGGCACGTCGTCATCGCCCGCCCAGAAGCCAAAGCTGAGGACCTCGTGCGAGTACGCCTCCTGCTCGACCGGCCCGGCACCGGAGAGATCCGGCCCCTCGCGCCCGGAAAACCGGGTATGGGCCAGATCGAAGCTGTGCCAAAAGAGATGCACGGGCGAGCTCTTGCCCACAAACTGCCCGCGGAAGCGCTGGAAGATCGGCGCGACCTGCGTCAGGATGTGCCAGAAGCGGTGCACGTGCTCGGCGCGGTACGCGTCGTGTGCCGTGTCGTCGGCGAACGGCGTGGTGCTGTCCGGATGGTCGTAGGGCACCGCCCGGATCGCCACTTCGATGCCGAGCGCGTCGAGCGCCTTGACCACGCGGCGGTAGAACGAGGCAACCGACCGTCCGTCCTGAAGCGCAAACGTTTCCTCGCGTCCGTCGGTGCAGGGGATGCGGAGACGATGATCGACGAAGTCAAACTGGATCTCGAAGAGACGCCTGCCGTCGTCCGCCGGAATCGGTCGGGTCGTTAGACCGCGGGCGTCCACGTAGAGCGGGACGTGCCACCAGTGGTTGCGCTTCGGCATAAGCGCGAGCCGAATTTTGCCGACGATCTGGAGGTAGAGATGCAGCGTGTGCTTGGTGTCCATCCACGCCTCCAGGGGGAGGGGCGGAAACCGGTTCTCATCGGCAGCGGTCATTGGATCCGGCTGGCCTAGGAGAAGGCAGCGACACGCCGACCGGGCTGAACCGACCGGGCCTCCTCGGTGCGTCACGGCGCGTCTGCTGGGTTGAGAAGTTGTTTGGCGGACTGTCTGAGGCCTGCGACTTCGTGGATCTCGCGCAAAACGGCTTCTGACGAGTTAGTAGTCTTCGAGATCGTCGCCGTAGAAGTCGTCGTAATCGTCCTGAAGATCCCGGTAGTCCTCGTACTCCTCGTCGAACGCATCGTACTCCTCGCCGAGGCGATCGGCGAGCGGTCCCTCCGTGTATTCGTCCTCGAACAGGGGGGCATCAAGGTACTCGTCTTCGAGGAACGGATCGCGGTCGGAAAATGGATCGTCGTAGTACATGGGTGTCGTCCAATGATGTTGCGGATGGAAGGATCAGTTCTGTGGTGGCGCGACCGCAGGGTTCGGCGGCGTCGATTTTGAGCCATCGACGCGCACTGCTCTGACAAGTTTCCGGCCCTTCTGATTCACGCAATGTTAACACATGCGCGCAAAGGGCTCCAGAACCGACTGGGGGTGCTGGCGGACCGGCATCCCATCTCTCGTTCACGCACCTCGGGGGCTGCAAGAGCGCGCGAAGGAACCCTGCGCGAAGAGTCGATTCCTCTGCGCCGGCGCTTCCGGCTTCGGAGTGCTGAGCGCCCTTCTTCGTCCCTGTCGGCGGTCAGATCCCGTCGTTCACCCACTCTTCCTGCTGCGGGCCCCCCGAACGGGGAAACTTCGCAGGGCCCGTTCGTTGGCACTCCGACATCCCATCTCCACGCGTATCGCGCCTCGGCGCCCCTCCCCGCATGCAGCAGACCAACCTCCGAGACATTGCCATCGTCGCCCACGTTGATCACGGGAAGACCACCCTGGTCGACGCCATGCTCTGGCAGAGCGGCACGTTCCGCGACAACGAGGACGTGCAGGAGCGGGTGATGGACTCGATGGACCTGGAGCGCGAGAAGGGCATCACCATCATGGCCAAGAACACGGCCCTGCGCTTCGGCGACCACAAGATCAACATCGTCGACACGCCGGGGCACGCCGACTTCGGGGGCGAGGTCGAGCGCACCCTTCGCCTCGTCGACGGCATCATGCTGTTGGTGGACGCCGCCGAGGGGCCGCTCCCGCAGACGCGCTTCGTGGTGCAGAAGGCCCTGGAGCTCGACCTGCCCGCCATCGTCGTGCTCAACAAGATCGACCGCGCCGACGCCCGGCCCGACGAGGCGCTCGATGAGATCTACGACCTGTTCATCGACCTCGGGGCCGACGCGGAGCAGATCGAGTTCCCCGTCCTCTATACCGTGGCCACGGAGGGGCGCAGCACGACGGACCTCGACGGCGAGTGGACGGACCTGCGCCCGCTCTTCGAGTCGATCGTCGACACCGTGCCCGCGCCCACCGGCGACCCGGACGCCACGCTGCAGGTGCTCGTCACGAGCGTGCAGCGCGACAACTACCTGGGTCCTGTCGCGGTAGGGCGTGTGGAGCAGGGCACCCTGCACGACCGGCAGCAGGTTGCGATGTGCCACCGCGACGGCTCGACGGAGACCGCGCAGGTCGCCGCTCTCTTCGCCTACGAAGGGCTGCAGCGCGTCGAGGCCGACGCGGCGGGCCCCGGGGAGATCGTGGCAATCGCCGGGGTCGAAGGCATCGGCCTGGGCGAAAGCCTCTCCGACCCCGAAGCGCCCGAGCCGCTCACCCCCATCGACATCGACGAGCCGACCATGTCGATGGAGTTCCGTGTGAACGACGGTCCGTTCAGCGGGCAGGAGGGCGAGTTCGTGACCTCCCGCCAGATCCGCGAGCGCCTGTACGACGAGGCGCGCAACAACCTGGCAATCCGCGTCGAGGACACCGACCACCCCGACACGCTCCGCGTGTACGGTCGCGGCGAGCTTCAGATGGCGATCCTCATCGAGCAGATGCGCCGCGAAGGGTACGAGTTCTGCGTCGGCATGCCGCAGGTCATCACGAAGACGATCGACGGGCAGAAGCACGAGCCGTACGAGATCGCCGAGATCGACATCCCGGAGGACTACATGGGTGTGGTGATGGAACGTCTCGGCGAACGCAAGGGCCAGATGCAGCACATGGAGCACCAGGACAGCGGACGCGTCCGCCTCTCGTTCGAGGTGCCCAGCCGCGGCCTCATCGGCTACCGCGCCAAGTTCCTGACCGACACGAAAGGCACGGGCCTCCTCACGCACCGCTTCGAGGCGTTCGGCCCCTGGGCGGGCGAGATCCCGCACCGCACGAGCGGTGCCCTCGTGGCCGACCGCAAGGGCGAGGTCACGGCCTACGCGCTGCTCAATCTGCAGGATCGCGGCGAATTCTTTGTCGAGCCCGGCGACCGCGTGTACGAAGGCATGGTGGTAGGCGAGCACAACCGCCCGCAGAACCTAGACCTAAATATGACGCGGGAGAAAAAGCTTACCAACGTGCGCGCTGCGTCCGGCGAGGAACTGGAGCGCATTCCGCCGCCGCGCGACATGTCGCTGGAGGAGGCCATCGAGTTCATCCGTGAGGACGAGCTCATCGAGATCACGCCCGAGAGCTTCCGCATCCGCAAGCGCCACCGCGACCCCAAGACGCGGAAACGGGCGAACATGACGGCGTGAGGTGTTCCGCGTTGCGGGTTTCGCGTTGCGGGTCTTGTGCTGCAGGTTGTGAGTTAGGCGTCGTGAGTTCGCGCTGAACGTTCGAACGTTTAACGTCGACATCGTCACGTATACTCACGACGTGCGGCCGGTGCTCACCCGTTTGCATGGCACAACGACGGCGTCGCAAACGGACTCAGCGTCCGTTCATGTGCCGCAGCTTCTCCGGGTTCATGACCGTGTAGGTCTGCTGGATCTGGCCGTCGGCGACGTGGAACGCCCAGACGCCCTGCACCTCCTCGCCGAAGAGCACCACGAAGCCGGGACGGCCGTTGACCGAGCAACGCTCGATGCGAAGGTCGTCTGGCGCCTTCGACCGGATGCCGAGCAAGAAGCGCACGACCCGGTCGCGCCCTTCGATGGGTCGGAGCGCGGCGACGACGTTGCCCCCACCGTCCGAGAGGTGCGTGGTGTCGGGCGCCAGGAGCGCCGCCAGCTGTTCCGCGTCCTCGTTCTTCAGCGCTGCAAGGAAGCTGTCCAGCACGTCCTTGTACGCTTCGGGCGGGCCAGACGGCGGAACGTCCTGGGCTTCAAGACGATCGCGGGCGCGCTGGGCGATCTTTCGGGTGTGCGCCTCTGTCGTGTCGAGGATGCGCGCGATCTGGGCGTAGGGCCGGTCCAGCACTTCGCGGAGCACGTACACGGCGCGCTGGTGCGGCGACAGCGTTTCGAGCAGCACGAGAAGGGCCATCGAGAGCGCGTCGGCCTGCTCCATTGCTTCGGCCGGGTTCGGATCGGTCACGCGCGGCTCAGGGAGCCATGGCCCGGTGTACGCTTCCCGGCGCTGGCGGGCGGATTTTTGCTCGTCCAAACACAAACGCGTGACGACGGTCGTGAGGTACGCCTCTGGGTCGTCCACGCCGTCTGCGTCGACCGTGCGCCAGCGCAGGTAGGCATCCTGAACCACGTCGGCGGCACGCGAGCGGCGTCCGAGCATGCCGTAGGCCAGGTCGCGCAGACGACTCCGGTGGCGTTCAAAGATCTCGGCGTCAGACGAAGGCATGCGCGCCAGCGCGTTGCAGAGGAGGATCAGTCGGTCGGCACGGTACACAGACCGTCGGCACCGATGCCCAGCGGCACGGCCATCCGGTTGTAATAGTTTTCCGTTGCGCAGAGCCACGTGATTTCGACGATCTCGCGCTCCGAGAAGTGGGACCGGAGCCGTTCGAAGGTGGGGGCGTCGACCGACACGGTGTCGGTAACCGCCGTGGCGTAGTCGAGCGCAGCCGTCAGGCGCTCGGAGGGAGGAGGAGCGTCCTCCCCGGGAGCGACACCGTCTGTGTCCGCCGCCTGCGCGTCGGCAAGGTCGGTGCAGAACGTGCAGCCGTTGCGCACCGCCACGTGGCGCTTGAGGCGGATGCGGAGCGCGTCGTCGATCACGAGGCGTTTCTCCAGCGCTCTCATCTCGTACGCGAGGCGCAGGCTCTCCGGAAACCGAGCCTGCACCACCTTCACCGGCGAGACAACGGTGCCCATGGTCCACGCCGCAAGGCGATAGGCGAGCCACGTGCGCCAATCGTTCGGACGCTCGACGGGGGCCAGGCGGGGTGTCGCATCCGCAGCGTGGCCAGGGGGCGACGAAGCCGGCGTTGGTGGGGTGGGCGTTGAATCGCTCATGATAGAAAGCGCGTCTCGTCCAAGAGAAGATTGTACGATGCTGCATGGACGAGACGAGAGACGATCCAGACGCGTGACAAACGCGGCTACGCCTTCACGGAAGAATAACAGAAGCGGCGCAGCATCTTACGCCTCTGCGGCCACCGCTTCTTCTTCGGCCTCTCCCTCTCCGTCCGGCCCCGCATCGTACTGCTCCTTGATGTTGGGATAGGCCGTCTGGAACATGTCGTTGACCTCCTCGACCTCCCCGTCCTCGTGTTCGGCGCGGGCCTTGTGGAGGCGAACGCAGGCCTTCCACACGGCACGACGCAGGTTCCACTTCCGGACCGAGTAGGCCGCGCTGCGGCGAGAGCCGCCCTCTTCCAGCCAGCTGAGCTGGACGTACGGCTTGGGCGTTCCGCTCCCGTCGTCTTTCCAGCAGAAGTTGAGGCCAATCACCCCGGTTTTCGAGCGCACCTCGGCCGATCGCCGCACCGGATCCATCGGATCGGGAAGCTCGTCAAGCAGTTCGTCGCGGTATTCCACCGCCTTTTCGAGCGCTCCCTCGCGCCCGCCGAAACGCTTGTCCGAAAAATACTTGGTGTGCTGCTTCTTCTGCCGCTTGATGCGCACCTGCCACCCGTGGGTGGGGTGCCGGTTCGGGTGCTCCTCGGTGGGTTCAATGTCGATGCGAAAAACGTTCTTCGGTTTGTCTTTCATCGGACGACAATCTTCAGTCGTGTCTGTAAGTGGTGGGACGAACTGCGGAAACTCAGGGAAAGACTCGCTGTGAAGCCCTCTCGACCCCTCTCCGCGAGCAGAGGATAAAACCGGCGGACCATAGCCGCGCATGCTGCTCGGGCGACGAGTATTCGTTGGGACGGCTCGTTGACGGGCTTCCCCTGAAGCTATGAAGTACTGCCGACGACCGGACGCTCGACGTCGCACATGGCCGCTCCGGCACGAATGTGGAATGGAGCAGGAGACGGTGCGTACCGACCTCCAACGTTGTTACAACTTCGTCTGCTGCCTAGCGCAATATGAGGGGCACGACATGTGAAGTGCAAGCGACCGACCGAATCAACGGCATGTTTATGACCTCTGTTTGCGGAAGAGTCCTGTCCAACATGATTTAAACACACGTTGGAAGCATACTCCAGACGTTCTGCACTTGTGCGACCCCGGCGGATCCTCGCTGCTTCACGAACTCCCCACCGAACGCCTTCCGCCGCTTCAGGTTTAAACGGTTGACTTTGGCCCTGAAGTGCTCACTAAGCGGTTTTTCGCCGTTATGGATGCGTCTCCGCTTTTCGATCCTACCTACCTGCCGATTATCCTCGGGACGCTCGTTGGCTTCAGCGTCCTCGCAGCGCTGCTGCTCGTCCCGATCTCCCGATTTTTGGACCGGGAGCAGGAGGTCAGCGAGAAGTGGACGCCCGAAGAGCTGGCCAAGCGGCTCAACGAGGAATCGGCATCGACCAATGGCGCGCCGTCGTCGGAGGAGAAAACGCCCGCCGAGTAAGTCCGGACGGCCGTCACGGTGATCACTCGCCGTTGCTTCCACGGGCGGCGGTCCGCGGTTCAGGCGATGCCTCCTCGACCGTGATGCGCGCCCGAAGGGCGTCCACCGTTTTCGGCCCGATGCCGTGCACCCGCTGCAGGTCGTCGACGCGCTCAAAGGGTGGATGCGTGTCCCGGTAGTCGACAATGCGCTGCGACAGCGCGGGCCCAATGCCCGAAAGAGTCTGCAGCTGCGTGGCGCTGGCCGTGTTGATGTTGATCGGCCCGGGCGCACGCAGAGGTCCAACGACGGCTCCGGTGTCGACGGTCACAAGTGGGCCTGCTTCGAGCGGCGGCGGGTGCTGGTTCTGCAGATGACGAACGGTCCACCCGGCCAAAAAGAGGCCGACAAGGGTTAGAACGGCGATGCCTTCTCGCCGCGTGATGGCAAGGCGCTGTTGAAGTCGATACAGCCAGAGCATAGCAGCGGGCCGACGAGGAGACGTGAACGGGGTGCTACGGACATTTGTGCACCCAGGTACTGTATAGACACCTCGCGCCCCGACTGCATAACGTTTCGCCCTTCTTCTCTCGATCGCCCGGCCGCGCATGCCGTCGAACCGCTCCATCATCCGCACGGAGGCGATCGTCCTTCGGAGCCTCGACTACGGAGAGACGAGCCAAATCGTGACGCTCTTCACGCGGGAAAAGGGCAAGCTCGCGGTGATGGCCAAGGGCGCCCGGCGCATCAAAAGCGCCTACGGAGCGACCCTCCAGCCGATGGCCTACACGCAGGTGGTGTTCTACTACAAGCCGACGCGCACGCTGCAGACGCTCACCGAGAGCAGTCACGTGGAGTCCTTTCTTCGCATTCGGGGCAGCCTGGAGAAAATCGGTCTTGGGCTGCGCATCATGGAGCTCGTGGCGGCGCTGATGGAAGAGGAAGACCCGCATCCCGAAACGTTTGCCCTTGTGGTACGCATCCTGCGCCGCCTCAACGCGTCGGAAGCGCGAACCGCCAACGTATGGCCGTATTCCCAGCTTCGGTTCGCCAGTCAGCTGGGCCTGGCGCCGTCGGTGCAGCGCGAGAACGTGGAAGCCGTCACCGGCGAACGGGGGCTTTTGTCGCTGGCAAACGGGGGCGTCTATCCGCTCGACGCCAACCCCCGCGCAGCCGAGACCGCCTCCCGCTCGGCGCTGCGGGCCTACGCGATCTTCGCCCGTGCCGACCTTGATGCCGTGATGCGCCTGGAACTGTCCCCTTCGGTGCGGCAGGAGGTCGACCGCCTGGTCGAGGCCTACCTCCGCTATCACTTCGAGGACGCATATCCCGATCGGAGCCGGGACGTGATCGCACAGCTGGAGCAGCGCGCCGACGGGGAGGCGTCCTCCCCTTCCCCATGACGCCCGTCCGCCCCCGCCCGGCCAAGGAGAACGGTCCACCATCGATTCCGCCCTTGACCTTCTCGCTTCCCGTCGGTACTGTTACTGTGCAGACTATTACTGTGCAGACTATATGTGCACACGCTCTGCCCTCTCCGTCGGTTGCGCGAACGGTCTTCTTCCGTCATGGGACGCAAAAAGCTCACGGCCAAGCAGCACGAGTTCTTACAGTTTCTCATCGACCACACGCGGGAGACCGGGGTGTGGCCCACCTACCGCGAAACCATTGAACACTTCGGGTACAGCTCGCCCAACAGTGTCACGCAGAACCTCAAGGCCCTCCACCGGAAGGGCCACCTGACGAAGGACGAGAAGGGCTACCATCTCGCTGAGCAGCATCAGCAGGAGGAGGCGCCCGGCATTCCGGTGAAAGGCATCATCTCGGCCGGCTCGCTCCAGGAGGCCGTAGAGGCCGACCTCGGCACCATCACGCTCGACACGCTCTTCCCGAACCTGGACAGCATTTTTGCCATTCGGGTCTCCGGCCAGTCGATGCAGGGCGCCGACATCCACGACGGCGACTACGTGCTGCTCATCGACGACGACATTCCGGAGGGAGGCATCGGCGCGGTGCTCTACGACGGCGAAACCTCGCTGAAGCGCGTCTATCACGACGAAGACGGCCTGCGCCTGGAGCCCTGCAATCCGGAGTACGAGGACATCCACATCCAGCCCGACGTGTTCGAGGAGGTCAACATCCTGGGTCGGTACGTAGGACACGTGAACGACAAGGGCATCTTCAAGCGCTCGGCGCGGCGCGCGGCGTGAAGCGTTGCGCGCTCCGAGGTCAGAAACCGGCTCTCTTCCACTCCTGCTCCTCTACCGTCTGCCTCCCGCATGGCCGAGATCCCGAGTTGGACGCGCAACGTGGAGCGCAGCGGCGGCTACTGGAGCGACGGACGCTGGTACGACCTGCATGCGGACCGTCGCCTCCCGCTTGTGCAACCGATGCGCGACGAACTGGTGCTGGCGCTGCCGCCTCTCCCGGAGGGAACGCTCGTGGGCGACGTGGCGTGCGGCACGGGACAGGCCTCCGACGCCCTTCTTGCGGCGTATCCCGGCGTGCGCGTCGTCCTGCTCGACCAGGATCCCGACCTGCTGGACCGGGCGTGCACCAAGGTGGAAGGCCGTGCGGCCAACGCCCAGCGCCGCGTGGTCAAGATTGCTGCGGATGGCTCGCCCCTTCCCGGCGGTCCGTACGCCGTGCTGGTCGCGTCGCTTGCGCTGCACGCCATTGTCGGGCACGACGGGGACCGAACCGAGGCCGAAACGCGCTACACGCGACTCCTCCGCGGATGCCACCGAAGTCTCGCCCCGGGCGGGCATCTCCTCGTTGGCGACCACGTGGGCACGCTTCCGCTGTTCGCCCAACTCAAAGCCATGGAGCGCGCCGGGTTCACGGACGTCGACTGCGCGTGGCGCCAGGACGATTTCTTCGTCGCCGGCGGACGCGTCGGCGATTGAGGATGCGATCCGTCCCCGCCGGAGTCTGGATGGGCCCGACGCCCGCTCCGATGGCTATTCCCGCTCCTGTCGGATGCGTGCGTACGTCTTGTCGAGATCCACGACCGGCATCGGATAGTCGGCGCCGAGAATGCAGCCGGCCTTCTCCTGCTCCGACCGGCTCATCTTGTGCGGCTCGTGGACATAGGCATCCTTCACGCCTTCCAGCTCGGGGAGCCAGTGGCGCACGTACTCGCCGTCCGCGTCGTAGCGCTGCGCCTGCTTGACGATGTTAAAGTAGCGGGCACGCGGGTCGTTGCCCACGCGCGAGTTGTACGCCCAGTTGCCCCAGTTGGAGGCCACGTCGTAGTCCACTAGGCGCGCCTCGAAGTAGGCGGCGCCCATTCGCCAGTCTAGCTTGAGGCTCTGCGAGAGCATGCTCGCCACGTTCTGCCGTCCCCGGTTCGACATGAAACCGGTGCGGTTCAGCTCGCGCATGTTCGCGTCGACGAACGGAATGCCCGTCGTGCCCTTTGCCCAGCGCTCGAACGACCCGTCGTGGTAGTTCCAGTCGATGTCGTTGCCGATGATGCCACCCGGGTGGAAGAGCCGGTCGCCCGCCTTCCACGTGACGTACGTGAAGAAGTCGCGCCAGATGAGCTCGAACTTCATCCAGTACGTCGACTTGTTGGACACGCGCTGCTCCTCGTAGCGCTCGACCTCTTCGTGGATCGCCCGCGGCGAGATGCAGCCGTGGGCCAGCCACGGGCTGAACTTGGACGAGTAGTTGGCCCCGAGCAGCCCGTTGCGCGTCTTTTTGTACGTTTTGAGACGGTCGGCCTCCCAGATGTACTCGCGGATGCGCTCCAGGCCCCGCGTCTCGCCGCCCTCAAACGGCAGCACGCTGCGCGCGTCGACCGATCCATTTCCGTCGTAGCCAAGGTCGCCGAGTGCCGGAATGGAGCCGGGATTAAGGTCGCCCGGAAGGGGCGCGAGGTCGTCGGGGGCGGGGAGTGTGCTGCGGACCGTGCTCCGCTTCTCGCAGCCCTTGCGGAACTGCGTGTAGACGTCCGGAATGTCGCTGTGCTCCTCAAAGGGGATGTCATCGATGTGATAGAGCGTCTTGCCCCAGAAGTAGGCCGGCTGGGCATCGGTATCGCGCAGCTCCTGCTCGACCTCCTCCACCACGGCGCGCTCCTCGGTGCCAACCTCTTCGAACAGGCACACGTCCGTCGCACCGGTTGCCTGCACAAGGCGCGGCAGCACCTCGGCCGGACGTCCGCGCCGCACGACCAGATCGGTGCCGCGCTCGCGGTACGAGGCGCGCAAGTCGGCAAGGCTTTCTAGGAGAAAGCGCGTGCGGATGGCACCGGTCTTCGGCAAGTCGAACATGCCGGTGCCGAACTGCCGCGGATCGAGGCAATAGACCGGAACGACTCGGTCGTGCTCGCGAGCGGCGTAATGCAGCGCCTCGTGGTCGCGAACGCGCAGGTCATTTCGGTGCCAGACGAGAGCGGTGGACATGAAGGTGGAAGCGTGCAGCGGGATTCAGACGGGGGCGGCCGAGCGGAGCGACCGGGTGCCAGCAGCTGTCATTCGTCGACTTCCTCGGCCCACGGGACGTGGTCCCGATCTTTATTGCGCCGACAGCGCTCGGAGCAGTACTTTACGCTCTCCCAGTCGTCCTCCCATTTCTTGCGCCACGTGAACGTGCGATTGCACACGGGACACGTCTTCGTCGGCAGGTCATGAGGATTGCGCATAGCAGCAGAAAAGCGGTGGGCCTGGATGAGCATATTTCGCAACGAGGCCCTGGATGTGAAGTGCCCCGCCCTGTCCAGATCTTACGGGCTCGTTAACCGGCATAGACGCACCCGGGAGCAGACCGTTCGGCTCTCGCCGGCCCTCCGCCCCCAGGCTCTCGAAGGTGGAGCGCCCCCTGTCTTTGCGCATTCCTCATGACTGCGATGGCTGCTCGCAGTGGAACAGGGAATGGGACGCGTCGTTTGGCTGGATGCACATTTTGAGGTCCTGCACGCCACGCTGGGGCTATAGCTCAGTTGGTAGAGCGCTGCAATCGCACTGCAGAGGTCCGGGGTTCGAATCCCCGTAGCTCCACACGCCCCGTTCGGTCGTCACTTTGGCGACCGCGACGGGGCTTTTTGTTGGCGGGCGCGACGACCGGCCTTCTCCCCCCTCGTTCTGATCCGCGCATGGCTGATTCTCCTCCTCCACTGGCCACCGACTCGGTAGGACGCGCTGTCGATGGGGAGTGGCTTGTCCGCAACGTGTCGATCGAGGTGCGCGAGCAGGATGCATTTGTCGTGTTCGGCCCGTCGGGGGCCGGCAAGTCGACCTTGCTTCGCCTCTTGAACCGCCTGGACGAGCCGACGGAAGGCACCGTCTACCTGTACGGCGACGACTACCGTACTCTGTCGCCGCGCACGGTTCGCACCCGCGTCGGTCTCGTTCCGCAGCAGCCCACGCTCACCGGCGGCACCGTGGCCGACAACGTGCGGTGGGGACGCGACCTTCGCAACGTCGCGGTCGACGAGGCGGAGCTCCGGCGGCTGCTGGAGCGCCTGGGGCTAGCGGGCTTCCACGATCGCAGCGCGGCCGACCTGTCGGGAGGCGAGGCTCAGCGCGTGGCCATCGCCCGCACGCTCTTCAACGAACCGGACATCGTGCTGCTCGACGAGCCCGCGTCGAGCCTCGACGCCACCGCCGCTCGCCGGGTCGAGACGCTGCTGCAGGACGTAATCGACACGTTTGCGCTGACGGCCGTCTTGGTCACGCACGACGCCGACCGGGCCCGTCGGCTGGGCACGCGCGGCCTGCGCCTCGACGCCGGGCGTCCGGTGCAAACGGGCCCCATCGACGATGTCCTTTCCACCGTCACCTGACGCCGCATGCCGCTGCTTCTTTCGCTTTTCGCCGACGTGTGGACACAGCTTCAAGAGCCGATCGTGCTCACGGGCCTCCTGCAGGTAGGGGCCGCCAGTCTGCTGGCCCTGCTCGTGGTGGGACTGTCGCGATGGCACCGACTGACCCTGGAATCGGAGCTGAGCCTTGCGTTTGCACGCGGTTTCGCGCAGATCGTAGCCATGGGCCTGCTCATCGGGGTGCTCCTTACGGTGGAGGTCGCGTGGAGCCTTTTGATCCTGCTGGGGATGATGGCCGGCGCCACATGGATTTCACGTTCCCGCGGCGAGGGCCTGCCGGACGTCACGCGCATTTCCTTTCTGGCCATTGGCCTCGGGGCCGGCGCGGTGATCGTGCTGATGACGTGGGCCGGCGCCATCGAATCGACGGTGCGCAGCCTCGTCCCGATCGGGAGCCTGGTGATCGCCAACGCCATGAAGATCAACAGCCTGGCGCTCGATCGCTTCAAAGAAGAGCTCACCGCCAACCGCGACGTGATCGAGGTGGGCCTGTCGCTGGGCGGTCGGCCACAGGCCGTCTTGGCGCCGCACGTCCGCGACAGCGTGCGTGCGTCGCTCATCCCCGTGGTCGACTCGCTCAAGAGCCTCGGCTGGGTGTGGATCCCCGGCATCATGGCCGGCATGATCCTCGCGGGCGAAAACCCGATCTACGCCGCGCTCTACCAGTTCGTGATCATGGCGATGATCTTCTCGGCGGGCGGGCTCACGAGCGTGCTCAGCAGCCTGCTGCTCAGCCGCGAGGTCTTCACCGAGGCCGAGCAACTCCGGTCGCTTCCCGTCGAGTAGATCGGGTTCCGCACGACCGGTGGACGGGGAGGAAATGGGGGCCCTGTGGATGGTCGGTCCCATCCACGAACTGGACGTTATCGGACGCGAATGCGGTCGCCGGGCTGGAGGGAGCCGGACGCAAGGTCGTTCATCGCCTTAAGCTGCTGGACGGACGCCTGGTACTCTCGAGCAATGCTCCAGAGCGACTCGCCCGCTTGCACGGTGTGGAAGGCCGTCGACGCCGCTTCTGTCGATGCCTCGGCGGAGGCCTCCGAAGGGGGCTTCCCGTTTACCGTGAGCTCGTTAACAACTGCGGCGACGCCATCGGTAGACCGGGCCACGCGCTCGGCGAGACGATATTGCTGGCGCGTGTTGACGTCGCCCCGCACCGTGAGACGTCCGTCCACGCTCTCCAGCGTAAAGTCGAACACGCGGAGGCGGCGCTGGTCGACGAGTGCCCGCGTGACTCGTGTCTCCACGGAAGCGTCCTGGAGGCGCTTCTGGAGGGTTCGCCCCGTCGATCCGGGAGGCGTCATCGATGCGACGGGCCTCGACTGCGTCCGCGACGCCATCGTGTCGCTCGACGCTTCCGGATTGGCAGGGGGGCCCGACGCATCACTCGTGCACGCGACGAGGCCTTCTCCCAGCACCAGCACGCCAAAAGTGAGGACGATGACCGTAGCGAATCGACGCATGAGGAACGGGGGGACAGCCAGACTGTGCGCGGCGTGGGGCGGGTGGCTAGGAGCCGACGGGCGAGGCGGCTTCAGCGGCGTGGTATTCGGTTTCCGTTCGAGTCGCCTCGATGACACCGTTCTCCTGCAACCAGCGCTCCGCATCGAGGGCGGCCTTGCAGCCCGTGCCTGCGGCCGTGACGGCCTGCCGATAGACGTGGTCCTGCGCGTCGCCCGAAGCAAAAACGCCCGGAATGTTGGTGTAGGTCGAGTCGGCCTCCGTCTCGATGTAGCCGTTCTCGTCCATAGTGAGCCAGCCTTCGAACGGTTCGGTATTCGGCGTGTGGCCGATGCCGAGGAAGAGCCCCGTCACGTCGTCCATGACGCGCGTCGTGCCCGTCTCGTTGTTGATGACCTCGATGCCTTCCACTTGCTGGTCGCCGACCACGTCGATGACCTCGGTATTCCAGACAAACTCGATCTTCTCGTTGTCAAACGCCCGCTGCTGCATGATCTTCGACGCGCGCAGCTCCTCGCGCCGGTGGAGGATGTACACCTTCTCGGCGAACTTCGTCAGGAAGGTGGCCTCCTCCATGGCGCTGTCGCCGCCGCCGACGACGGCCACGGTCTCGCCGCGGAAGAAGGAGCCGTCGCACGTGGCGCAGGCGCTGACGCCCCGGCCGATGAGACGCTGCTCGTTTTCCAGGCCGAGGTACTTGGCGGACGCTCCTGTGGCGATGATCACCGTTTGCGCGTACAGCGGCGTCTCCTCGTCGATAAGCAGGCGGTAGGGGCGCTCGCGGAAGTCCACATCGGTCACCGTTCCGTAGCGCGTGTCCGCGCCGAAGCGCTCGGCCTGGTCCTGGAACCGGTCCATCATCTCGGGTCCGAGAATGCCTTCTGGAAACCCGGGATAGTTCTCGACGTCCGTCGTGGTCGTCAACTGCCCGCCGGGCTCCGGCCCCATGTAGACGACCGGGTTCAGGTCAGCCCGTGCGGTGTAGAGTGCGGCCGTCCATCCTGCCGGTCCCGTTCCGATGATGACCACCTCGCGGTTCTCGGCGTCGGAGAAGTCCACGCCATCAAAGGCCGAGAGATCGGGGTGCTGCCCATGTGCGGGCGTTCCGTTTGCTTTCATGTTGGAGGTTGCGTTCCGAGGTTCCAAACGTATGACGGGAGAGGCCGGGCAAATCAGCCCGACCAATGCGGCATTGGGGCGCGCCTACGCGGGCTGTCCGGCGAGCTCAGCAAGCTTCTTCTTCAGCGGCCCTTTGCCCATCGCACCGATGAGCTGTTCTTCGACCTCTCCGTCGTTGAAGAAGAGGAGCGTGGGAATCGATCGCACACCGTACTGCTGGGCGGTCTGTGGGTTGTTATCGACATCGACCTTGCCCACTTTGGCGCGGCCCTCAAACTCGTCGGCCAGGTCCTCAACGATCGGCGCAATCTGGCGACACGGCCCACACCAAGTCGCCCAAAAGTCGACAAGAACGGGAACGTCCGATTCCAGAACCTCCTCCTGGAAATTATCGTCGGTCAGCGTCACTACATTGGCACTGTCGGCCATGGCATCGGTGGATTCGTGGAAAGAAGTCGTGTGCAGAAGAGTCAGTATGGTACCGAAGAGCGGCAAGTACAGTTTCTCCGCCCCCTTTTTATCGCACTTATACGATAAAGCAAGACATGTGCCAGGAAGCATCTTCCCGCGGCAGACTGCCAATGTCGCGGACGAGCCTGCTCCGTCGTCCCAATTTAGGGTGCTAGCCCGTTCGCTCCCTCTGGCAGACGGGCCGCAACTGTCGAACTGTCATTGCATGGCACGCGGGATGGCCGTCTCGTACGGCGTCTGCAACGCCTCGCCAGAGGCATCGATGATCGACTCGCCATCCATCGTGATCTGCAGTCCGTCTTCCGTTACAGTTCCGATGCGGTGCGCCTGCACTGCGTCGTGATCGCCGAGGATGCGTTCCACCCGGCTTGCGTCGTCCGGCCGAACCGACAGGACGATCCGGGACTGCGCCTCGCCGAACAGAATGGCGTCGAGACGGTGCTCGGGAGCGGCGGGAAGAGTGACGGAGGCGCCCAGATTCTGGCTGTGAATGACCGACTCGGCAAGCGATACAGCGAGTCCTCCGTCCGATACGTCGTGGGCATGCTGCACGATGCCCTCGCCGATGAGTGTCTGCACCGCGCGTTGAACCGCTGCCTCTTCGTGCAGGTTGAGATAGGGAGCATCGCCCGTCGTCTGGGCATGGATGTGGGAGAGATACTCAGTCCCGCCGATGCTGCCGCGGTGCGTCCACGCAGAGGGTGTGAGCAGAAAGAGCACGTCGGTGCTCTGCTGGAGGGCGGCCGTCGTCGGGTGGAGTTCGATGTCGTCGACAACACCGAGCATGCCAATGGTCGGCGTCGGGAAAACGGCGCCCTCTGGATGCTCGTTGTAGAGCGAGACGTTGCCGCCCGTAACCGGCGTTTCGAGAACCCGGCAGGCATCGCCCATCCCACCGATGGCCTCCGCGAAGGTCCAGTATACCTCCGGCTTGTACGGATTGCCAAAGTTCAAGCAGTTGGTGATGGCAAGCGGGCGGCCGCCGGCGCAGGTAACGTTACGGGCAGCTTCGGCCACGGCTATCTGCGCGCCACGACGGGGGTTCAGGTACACGTAGCGGCCGTTGCAGTCGGTTTTGACGGCGAGGCCTGTGCTCGTCCCCTTGATGCGCATCACCGCGGCGTCGCTCGGGCCCGGGCCCACGACGGTGTTGGTGCGCACCATCGTGTCATACTGCTCGTGCACCCACCGCTTCGAGGCGATGTTAGGAGAGCCGAGCAGATCGGTGAGCACGTGGGTCGCCGTGTCGGGCGTCACATCGGGGACCGTGTTTGCATCGAATGCGCGGGTTTCGTCGAGGTACGCGGGGCGCTCGGTGTCTCGCTCGTAGACAGGCGCTCCGTCGCCTGCGGCGAGATGGGCCGGATCGAGGTCGGCCACGACCTCGCCGTTCCAGAAGATGCGGACGCGTCGTTCTTCGGTGACGACGCCGATCTTCTGGGCGTTCAGGTCCCATTTCTCGAAAATGGTCTGGAGTTCGTCCTCGTGGCCTTTCTTGCAGACGATCAGCATGCGCTCCTGGCTTTCAGAGAGCATGATCTCGTACGGCGTCATGCCGGGCTCGCGCGTGGGCACACGATCAAGTTGAAGGTGCATGCCCGTACCCGAGGACGAGGTCATCTCGAACGACGAGCTCGTGATGCCCGCCGCGCCCATGTCTTGAATGCCAGCAACGACATTTGCTTTCAGCGCCTCCAGCGTCGCCTCCAGCAGCAGCTTCTCCTGGAATGGATCGCCCACCTGCACACTGGGGCGGTCTTCTTCGCTGTCCTCACTGATCTCTTCTGAGGCGAACGTAGCACCGTGAATTCCGTCGCGCCCCGTCGCGGATCCGACAATGTACACCGGGCTTCCCGGCTCGTCCGCCGATGCACTCGCCACCTGGTCGGCCTTGACGATCCCGACGCTCATCGCATTCACGAGTGGATTGCCTTCATAGGCGTCGTCGAAGTAGACCTCGCCGGCGACGGTCGGTACGCCGAAGGAATTGCCGTAATCGCCAATGCCGCGAACAACACCGTCAAACAGGTACCGAACGCGCGACTTCTCAAGCGAGCCGAAGCGTAACGAGTTGAGCGCGCAGATGGGCCGGGCACCCATAGTAAAGATGTCACGGTGAATGCCCCCGACGCCCGTCGCCGCGCCCTGGTACGGCTCGACCGCCGATGGATGGTTGTGCGACTCAATCTTGAACGCCACCCCGAGCCCACCACCGACGTCGACCAGTCCGGCATTCTCTTCGCCGGCCTCCACGAGCAGTTGTTCACCTTCGTTAGGCAGTGTTTGCAGGAGGCGCAACGAGTTTTTGTACGAGCAGTGCTCGCTCCACATCACCGAATAGATCCCGAGTTCGACGAACGTCGGTGTGCGACCGAGCCGATCCACGATCCAGTCGTACTCCTCCTCGGTGAGGCCGTGGTCGAGTGCTGCATCAAGCGTAACGTCTGGATGGGAAGCAAGCGAGGTGGGCATAGGCGGGCCGAGACGGTGCCGGAAAAGATTCAACGACGGGTCCATGTAGAATACGATACGGCGACGTTCTTTGTCAGACCGCGGCCCGTGGCTCGAACGAAGTACGGGCAAAAAAAGAAAGGCCTCGTCCCATAGGAACGAGGCCTTTCAAGAAAACCTGGCAACGACCTACTCTACCGACACGAAGTCAGTACCATCGGCGCTGTGGGGCTTAACTTCTCTGTTCGGGATGGAGAGAGGTGTGGCCCCCACGCTGTAGTCACCAGGAAACTCGGTGCTGACGCGAGTGTGCGTCAGCGGTATGTCTGACATGATGAGTGATCCGCACTGAAGCCGAACCCTGCGAGGCGTATGTATCATCGCCACGATGGGATGTGCAAAATAGAGGTGTTAAGCCGCATGGGTAATTAGTACAGCTCGGCTGAACATGTCACCATGCTTACACCTGCTGCCTATCTACGTCCTCATCTCGGACGACCCATAGGGGAGACCTAATCTAGCGGGGGGCTTAGTGCTTAGATGCTTTCAGCGCTTATCCCTTCCGGACATAGCTACCCAGCGATGCACCTGGCGGCACAACTGGCACACTAGCGGTCCGTCCACTTCGGTCCTCTCGTACTAGAAGCAGCTCCGCTCAAGTCTCCAACGCCCTCAGTAGATAGGGACCGAACTGTCTCACGACGTTCTGAACCCAGCTCGCGTGCCGCTTTAATGGGCGAACAGCCCAACCCTTGGGACCTTCTTCAGCCCCAGGATGCGACGAGCCGACATCGAGGTGCCAAA